>Ga0302280_1002451_pt1 | contig 14212 bp, 18 predicted proteins | sample III_Fen_E1_1_FD_198771 | JGI IMG/M metagenome (GOLD analysis project Ga0302280, IMG submission 198771) | Peat permafrost microbial communities from Stordalen Mire near Abisko, Sweden - III_Fen_E1_1 | ecosystem: Environmental > Terrestrial > Soil > Wetlands > Permafrost | place: Sweden: Abisko...
TGCTCCATATCTAATAGCCTTTCTAGGATGGAGTCTACTTCGTCGGCATACTCATAATAGAGTTCTGATAATTGATTTAATACATCTTCAAAGGAGGATTTACCATAAACCACAATCGGTTCGGACGAATCGAAAAGGTTCAAGTCAAATATCAGCTTATCCAAAAACTCTTTTTTGGGGTCTTCTCCAGTATAAGCAATGGGCGGCATGTTCATCTCCATTAGCTTTCCATTACTATGGTCAAGATAATGCATATTGTAATTGTCAATCTTGGAATGATCAAAGTCGAGGAAATAAACCCCGCTGGGCTCAACTATGGACTCTATCCAACTGCCAAGCATATGGCGTTTCACGTTCAGACTGCTTCCGTCCTTCTTTTTAAGGTTTATTACTTTCCTGCCCGAAAATGGCATATCCATTGACATTTCGGAGTTAAATATTAACTCGGTATCTTTATTAGTTTGACCGAGCATAATTGAATTTCTATTGTTTGTTTTCATTTTTCTTTTGTTTTTATACTGTTATTTTAATTTACTGCCATTATTCCGATTAATAATTGGTGGCTCTATCCGCTAAATAATTTTGGGCCTCTATATAATCTGGTAGTATCTTTGATATTTTTACAATCCCTTAGTTTTTTCATATTTATCGTTTTAAAGTGCCTATATGATACTTTAACGTAAACTTTACGTAAAAGTTTCATTTTTGATTACGAAATGACTATACAATGTTTATAATCAGCACATAATAATTAATATCCTATTAAATAAAAACCATTATTATCGTCTTGTTTATTATCTTTGTAAGGTTATGAAAGAGAAATTCCTCAAGGAACTCGGTAATAGAATCCATGATATTAGGGTTCAGAAAAAAATGTCAATAAACGATTTAAGTCGGCTAACTGGCAAGCAATACCTTTCTATCTACCGAGTAGAAAAAGGGAAAATAACACCCTCCTTGATTTATTTGATGGAAATGGCCGAAGCTCTTGGAACTGATATATCGACAATAGTAAAGGGATTACCGTAAGTAAGAATATGAACGAAGGAAGAATAAAAAAGAAAATCGGCGACAGAATAGAAGATGTTAGGCGGGAAAAGAACATTACCCAGGAAGATTTAGCTAAGTCTATCGGTAAACTAAGGCCTGTTATCCAACGTATTGAAGGCGGCAAGGTAAATCCAGCTATATATACGTTACGTGAGATTGCAGGTGGACTGGGGATTCCATTAGAGGAGTTGTTGAAAGGAATAAGATAATCACATTCTATAAACAATTAAAACCATGATAAGCTACGGTACAGGTTCAAATATTAGATCATTTTCCGTAATTCACAGCCTTACATATTTCCCACAATTATCAGATAAAATTAGGAATGAAATTGAGGATAAGGGAAAAGAATATGTTCTTTCAGTTGATGAAGAAGAATTTAAAAAATACCTAATTGACAAATATAGTATAGAGCCTCTGCATATTGATTTTGAAAACGAACAAATTAACAAACCAACGATAACTAAAGAATCAGTTCAACCTTACTATAGTAGAGGCGGACAAACAGCTGATGTTTATTGCTTTATTATAAGTTATCCGTTTACTGGTTCATCAATTGTTTTTAGTATCAAACCAAGTACATTTGTTTTAATCTCCGAAGAAATTAATATAAATGAGCAAACAAAGCTGGTTTCATTTTCATTTAAACTTTTCAATCAAGACCCGAACCAATTCCAAATTGAAAAAAATAGAAAATGGAGGGATGCCTTTGCAAATTTGGATAATGCAAATAATGAAGTACTTAGTTGGAATAATAGATTGGGTGGAATTGTAGACACTCATCTTAGATCAATTAAAACAAAATTTGAAAGAGAAAACAATTTTTTCGCCGCGATAAATGTGAAAGTAAATAAGGATACTTCCTCTGTATTTGCAGTACCAGCAGTCAAAAAGAAAAGTATACCACAGCCGACTGTAGCCAAGAATAAAGAATTTTCTTCAGAACCTATGCTTGCTAAAACAGTTTATGACGAGATTTTGCAAGTTATTTACGATTCAGGCAAGAACATGGAGAAAAAACCAGCACTTTATCAAGGGAAAGATGAAAATGGATTAAGAGATCAATTTTTATTTGTTTTGGAAACTCGTTATGAAGGAACAACGGCCACTGGGGAGACGTTTAACCGTGGCGGTAAAACAGACATCATTTTAAAATATGCAAAAGATGGCAGTAATCTTTTTGTCGCGGAGTGTAAATTCTGGAAGGGTGAGTCGGAATTTCTAAAAGCTATTTCACAACTTTTCGACGGGTACTTAACATGGCGAGATTCAAAAGCAGCTTTAATAATGTTTGTGACAAACAAAGAATTTACAAATGTCTTACAAAAAATAACTACTGAAATAAAAAATCATCCTTATTACATTCGTGAAAATGGAAAAAATGGAGAGTCAACATTTAGTTATATTTTTAGGCTTCCCCAAGACGAAAACAAATCGGTTTTCTTTGAAGTAATGGCTTTTCATTATGACAAATAAAATACATATACTTGTAAGTATACCGAAGCATCCATGTTTAGAACGGGAAGTGTTTAATAAATTAAATCCTACTAATTATAAGTTTTTCCCATCACATAATGGAATAAAATTACTTACAAGCTGCAATATCGTGCCAATAATTATAAAATAAACTCCATATCTGATATTCGCATTTTTTCTATTAACCCTTTGGCCTTCTTCGCTCAATGAGTCATTTATCCCGCCAGATTCTATGTGATAATTTATTGGTGAACCTTTCCAAACTAACCAAACCCCAATAACTGATAAAATTAGGCCTATGGAATTTACAATAGTTTTTAAATTCATCTTGAAATATTGTTAGGCTTCTTCGATTTCATCAAGTTTATCTTTATTTTCTGCATCATACAAGGATTTCGTCAAGTCTGACTTTAAGAAATCATCATCCAGTAATTTAAGAAACAATTCCTTTGAAGTTCTAGTTTCTAAAGCTATGCGGTTCCCAAGTGCGTTAAACTTCACACTCTTTTTTAATTTAGGATGTTTATTTATGAACTTTTTTATCGTATCAAAAGGTAGAGTAAGCACCTGAGAAGTTGTTTTAACTCTCATTAATTTTCTCGCAAAACGGGTTTCATCGGCTAATTCATGTAAAGGATCGGTAGATTCTAAAATATTGCAGTTACCAATTATGGCAAGGTTTTCTCTTGCAAGTCTTTTAATTACTTCTGAAAACCCGAAAAAGCGTTCTAATACTTTCAAGCTAACAACAATAAGATGCTCGCCGAGTTGTAGAAATTCAAAAGTTTCATTTAGTTTAATAATATCCTGGGTAATTTTTACCAGTCTTTCATCGGATCTTATTATTGATAATATAGAATCCCGCTTAATAAGGCTTACAGAGTATTGTTTCTTATATACTGCTATCTTCTTTGTTTCATTACCAATTAAAAATACATATCCTTTTATTGAGTCAAAATTATTTTCCGAAAAGTCAAAGTAATCTCGTTCATCATTACCAAGTACACTTCCTAATGGGGCTAACCCTTCAATAGTTTCCTCCAAATCATAGTAATAGACAGCGTTTTTCCTATTTTGGCCTTCACTAATATTTGCAAAATATAGTTCTTGGTTATTAATGAATTTACTTTGTATATAACCAAGAAATTGTTCTAGCAGTTGATCTTTAACATCGTCTTCGATATTAGCCATCTTTTCAACAGGTCCATCTGGACTATCAACTATCATATACATGATAAGTCCAATACTCTCTTCTGGGTCGAAAAGAAAATTCAGAGAAGCAATAAGTTCATCTTTAGTCATTTTGTTTTATTTTGGCAATATAAATATTATCGTCTATTAGTTTTGTTTCAATTTTGTCTCCTAGTACTAATTTCCCTTTAACTATAATTACTGCATCTTTAAGCTGGTCGGTAGATACTTTATAAACCCTAAAACCCAATACTGCAAGAGTAGGATTAGTATAGAAAGCATTGGTTTTAATAAAGATTATTCCGATTAAAATAATCATTGTTACTAATATTATGATACTCCTAAGGCCATCAAGAGTAAACGTAAGTAATGGAATTATATAGGTTGCCAAAAAAGAAAGTGTTTCAAAATTTATATTCTCAATTTCTTTTATTTCTCTTGGCAATGTTTTTGCGGACTGTACAACAGTATAGTTTAATCTGAAAAATATGCCAATCCCAACAAACATCAATAATAAACATACCACAGAAAAAATATTTAGTTTTAACAATGCCATCCATCCGATAAATTCACTGCATGGTGAACACCAAGGTATATTTATTCTGCTTATTAATAAAAAGAAGAATAAGAACCAAAGGGAAAGTATGTAGAATTGTATTTTAAGTGCCATATTTATTGTAATATTAATTTACACATAAATAGATGCCATTTTCATTATTATGAAAGACAGTAGGAAGTGAAAATGGATTAATTACCGAAGGTCGGCAATTTTCCGATTTAAATCGTCAATGGCATTAGTTAGCTGCAATATGTTCTTTTCCTGGGCTTCAATTTGTTTTGTTCTTTCTGCTTCACTTCTACCAATTTGAAATTGCTTTATCCTGGACATTTCATCATTTGCAGCCACCAACTGAGCTTGGTCGTTAATTACTTGTTGAGTGTATTGTTTTATTGCATCGTCCTTTTGAGCCCTGCTCATTCCGCAGGAAAGAACAAGCACAGACAAAGCCAGCACAGTTAAAATACGTAGTTTTTTCATTGCTTCCTTTATTGATTTATAAGACAAATTTAATAATATTATCTAATCCGACAAAAAATACTTACAATGATGGGTTCCAATTATTATTTTCCCATGCTATTTACTGGAAATCAACCTATGAAACCCAGCAAAAAGAAACCTAGCAAATTAAAATACCCAATTCTGATAAATAACGATGAGGAGCTTGATGATTTGATCAAAGAAATAATAGTTGAGGAACTTGAAGCACATGCCGAAAGGGAGATGAACAAAACCTTCAAAAAGAATAAAAAGAGTGGGAAAGTGCCGATTGAAGAAAGAGAATGGTAGTATTTTTTGATAAAAATTCATTTTTTCTGTAACATGGCTCCATTTCCATTTTTTCCATACTATTTACAGTAAACGCCATATGAAAAAACTATTAAAAAGTCTATTTAGGAGAAATAAGAAAGAGGAGTCATTAATACCTCGATTAAAAAATGGCTATCATTTCAAATTAGGTCCTATGTGGGTCTCCTTCTATTGCTGATACGCCAGTAAAAATCATCGCCACGCATCTTTCAATTCTGGCCATATTGATTGTTGTTCTACCTCTATTGATAATGGCAACAACATTGTTAAGATCATTCTTAGCAGCATCTGAATCAATTCTATCTAGGTGCCATAAAGAAGTATTAGGTAAATTACAATGCATTGAACCTAACATAAAATTATCATAATAGCCTAAATTTTCTATCATTTGACGTTTTACTTCTGCATGGGCTTCAGGAGTTCCTCCATGAAGATTATAATGTATATATACTTGCATAATTATTGAAATTTAGTTACTTAAAAAAATCTTATTATCGTATTGATTATTACTATGTTTTTGGGTTCGGTACTTGGGTAGGTTATTATTTGAAGACTACCTATATTTGGACGGTACCAACACTAACGTTATTAATAGCCTGCCTTTCTCAAACATTCCATCACAAATTGATAAAACAACAGTCTTTTATCCTCCTTTATTTCAGCCACACGAAATTTGGGAATATCTCCGATATGATAAAACATATTTCCGATATTAATATATCCATCGTACTCGCTCATTTCATCTGACACCGTATGATTCTTATCAAAATTAAAAGAACTCTTTATGGTATCTATTTTATTGTTAATAAAATAATCAAATATTTTTTCTCCCTCATCGAATTGATTCTTTAGCGAATCTTTAAATTTCTCTGCAAAACCATCATCAAGATGTATATAATAAAAATAATCAACATATATCAGCCCTCTTTCCCGATATATCATATATTCCCTATTATCCCTTTGCAGAGTATATTTATTATCAATTACATCCATATTTCGATTAAGGAGTATTAGAATGGTATCCACCTTCTTTTTATGAACAATATTTTTTAGACGTCGTTGAAATTGCTGATCTCGTTTATTATATTGATTAAAAAATACCCCGTGACTATTAATGACTCCCTCTAATGTTTTCGGAGTATCTGACTGGCTATAACATATAAATGGAATTAATACAAAAACACTTAAAAGATAGTAACTTAGTTTTATGTTTGGCATTTTATATTTTTAAAAAATCATGGAAATTTAGGCACATTTTTTTCTTTCTGGGGTTTATTATCACTCTTTTTTGATGGATTTGCAGCCCCTTTCTTAGAGTTACCTTTCCCTAAAATAGATTGTTCGTATCGCTTTGTATTACGGTTAAAATCATTAAGTCTCGTGCTAAGCATATTATCGTTGTTAACACTATAATTAGCTATTCTCACTTCAAAAACCTTACCTGGTTCCAATCCATATTTGAATTGCGATAAATCTTTATAGGCATTTTGGGCATCTTTTATTCGTTGTAAAGCATCACCACCCGCCTCAAAGATATTTTTTATAACAATACTGGCACCCTCTTCCTTATTCCGTTTATCACCATAATGAACAATTTCGTGTAAAAGATCTACGATTTCAAAGAATTGATGTGCATCATCAGGTGTAATAAAGGGATCTTTAAGAAACACATCAGATAAGCTAATAGTACCACTTTCCGAGCTAAAAATGTCACCCTTATAATATGAATGTGCATCTGTTAAACCATTAACACCTTCTGGCATTGAAGCTAATTGTAAAACAGGTCCTTGCCCTGGCACAAACAAATCAAATATTTGCTGCTCGGTCAATCCAGAGTTATCTTCTAATTGTTTTAATAAAAATGGGTTAGTACAAAGCGCGTCTTCAGCAGCAGAAACTATACTTTGCAGAACAGCCCTCTCCTCAGATGTACCTTTAATTACAAAATCTCCATTTACATCTTTATTAGCAATTGGATTATTTAGCCCATATGAATATGAACTATTGCTCGCATAGAATAACGCCAAATTATCAGGTTTAAACCATCTTCCCAACCGCGGGTCATAGAATCTTGCCCCATAGTCATAGCTGTTATACTTGCCGTATATGTCGTTATCTAATAGCTTCCCATTATAGGCATATCGGTATGAACTATCGCCTGTCAACTGATACGACCTACCAGGTTGAACCATCCCAAAGGTAGAGTAATTTATACGGATTTTCCATGAAACCTTTTTGCCGCCTGTTGGCGCAAAAAAAGGGCTGCAAGCAGTTTTATAGGAGGCTTCCGTCATAAACAAATAATTCTTTAACCGTTTTCAGGTAATTCAAAAGTAAAGAATAAATTGATACGGCAGTATCTTCCCAATGGGAAGGAAATAGAATGTAATTTTAGGTTACTTCTCTTTATTATAAATCGGGGTGGAAGCGGTTTATATCTTCTTTCAGTTCGTCCATGTTATTGACCTGATAAGCCTCCGTAGAACTCACGTAACGATGTCCTGCCAGTTGCTGAACCTTGCGGATATTATGCTGTTTGAGCCAGTTTGTAATAACAGATGTCCTTAAATGTTTAGCGTCTTTTATTTTAGGATGTTGTTTTTTCAGGTTTTCAAGCATCTTGTTAATGGCATTGTTTACTTTGTCGCCGCTGCCTATTGATATAAAGAGAGCATCGGTATTCTTATTGGTAACCATTAAAAGTATCTTTCTTGTTTCATTTATATAATCAATGACATCAAAGACTTGGTGTGCCTCAAACGGCAATTCCCGTTCATTGGTTCTGCGCCCGCCAGCAATAAATATTCTACCTTCTCTCATATTTACATCAGCCGTTTTCAGGTTTGCAATTTCTTCGGTACGCAAGCCCTGATAAATCAGTAATCCTGCTATTACTTTATTGCGTTTGTGTGTCAGGTGGCTGCATATACCATTTGGCGGAGCCGAACTAATAAAGGCTTTATAGATAGCGTCCAATTCTTCGGGCGCAAATGTATTATACAAGGTTCTGCGCTTTATTCCTTGTATATCCACATTGCTGCAAGGGTTTTCAATAATTGCTTTTTCGCTGATTAAATAATCGTAGTAATGCTTAATGCAATTTACCGTACAGGCTATTGTAATTTGTTTGTTGCCTTGTTTATTGCAAAGGCTCATGTAAGCCAGTATATCATTATACGATATATTCTCCAGTTCTATTTCTTCGGCATCACACCATAAAGAGAACCGTTTAACCGTGTTTACAATACTATTCCTTGTCTTCGGGCTGTAACCTTTAATGGTAAGGTATTCCGTAAAGATTTCAGCTTGCAAACCTTCAGTAGGCGTCTTCATATTCATATCCGTTTGCTTTTAATAAATGCGTATAAATTTGGGTGCTTTCCAGACTGCTGTGTCCTAAAAACTCCTGTATCTTTTCCAGTTGCATGCCGTTTGCCAGTAAATGCGTAGCAATGCTATGCCTCAGCGTATGTAAGGTTATTTCTTTCTCTATTAATTCGCTGTTATCCGTGCGCTTTAAAAGTGTATGAAGCCGCACCAACATAGTCTGCCCCTTTATTGGTTTGCCCCACTCACTGATAAATAAAGCGTCCTCTTTTTCATCATGTAAAAACAACGGTCTGCTGTCATAGATATATCTTTCCATATGAATTAACCCCGCTTTGCTGATAGGCACAAAACGCTCTTTATAGCCCTTTCCTTTTTTCACATATAACAAATGCTTATCAAATAAAACGTCTTGGATATCCAAATGCAAACCTTCATTCCTTCGCAAGCCGCAACCATAGTAAACTGTCAGCATGGCTTTATCTCTTAGAGCAAGGGCAGGATAAAACCACTGGGGTTTTGTGGGCGCACTTATGGGGTGTTTATCACAAACCTCATACAACTGTTTTATTTCTTCTTCCATTAATACCTGTATCGTTTCTTGGTCTTTTTCTTCCCATGAAATATTTAGCGGCTCCATAATCAGCCTGCCGCTTTGCCGCAAGTAATTACAAAGCATATAGAGTGCCTGTAAATTCTTATTCAAATGGGCTGCACTTAATGCTCCGCCCTTTCGGAAATTGCATCGGTTCTTTAAATGAGTATGATAATACTGGCGTATCTGTTCGGCAGTAATTTCATTGACCTGTGTTTTGCCTTTCTGTTCTAACCAATGTAAAAGCCCTCTGATGTGATTGGGCATATTATATACTGTTGTCTCCGCATAGCCCAATGTTTCCAACCACTCTTTAAAACTCCGTTCTATGTAACGGTAATGAACGGAATTAACCTGCAATGCTTTCATGGATATTATTTTTTTTGTTGCCTGTTGCTTTTTTAATGGGCTGAATGGGCTGCAAGCCTAACTTACTGATTTTCTTTTGCTCCATTGGCTCACTAATCAACTGAGCCGAAGGTGAGCCGTTGAGCCGCTTCAAGGTATCTTCCAACACGGAATTTATACGCTCCTGCAAGGCTTTATACTCATTATAATTAACCACCTCATACCGATAACCGTCCCGTTTTTTATCGGCAGCCAGTTTTAAATAATTACATTGCATCAACTCCAAATGATAACGCTTTACCGTACTTAACGGCAGCCTCATTGCCGCTTCTATTTCTTTATTGCAAAAAGTAGTTTGCTTATTTTCTTTCAGATGCTGTTTTAAGCGTTCAAAATGATTACGGCAGGCTCCAGTCAGCTTATCGCTTTTGCGTAGCAGAATTTCTTTTAAAAGCATATTGCTTGCCTGTATATCTTCCAACGTGGTTTCTATATAAAGTTCGCCTGTCTCTTTATCACATTTTTGCTCCCTTTGGAATTGATGGTAAAAAGTAATTGCCTCAATAAACTGTAAATAATGGGCGTTTGTCCGTCTGGGCTTAAACACTTCCTGCGGTATCTTTAATTGCTCCGCAAATGGATTACGCACCGTTATGGGTTGCAACATTCGCTGGCAGTTTTGCATGAGTATTCGGGCTGCTTTTTCTTCTTCTGTATTAACCGTGCCTGCGCTTTTCTTCCGTTGGTATTCCATAATTCGCTCGTCCTGCTCTGTGCTTTCATCCAGATAAATCAAAAAGCTGCGGTTGGCGTTATCCTCATAGATACTTTCCTCAGTAGTACAACCTGCTATGCAAACTGGACCTTCTACCAATAAATGTATAGTTCGGGTAGCTCCTTTGCTGTCTTTTATGGTTACGGTTTTGGTTATACGCTGCTTGCTTTTTAGTTCTCGCAATGGGTACAGTACGCCCAATGCCCCTGCCAAGTCTTCTATCAAAATAAGTTTGTTTTGTAATTCGGTACGCTCAAAGTAATAAAAGGCGTTATCGCTTAATGTGGTAATTTCTATCCTGTCTTCATCGGGTATAAGTTCACCGACCTTTTCCTGTAAATAGGTTTTTCCAGTGCCGCTACTGCCTAAACTGATGACATGTAAAGGCTGCTCCCGTTTGCGGGTGGTAAATATGAGATATACCAATAATCGGTTTTGTTCTTCTCCTATTATTCCGCTTCTGCCAAGCGTTTCTCCTGTTCGCTCTAATAAGTTGCTTTCAGACAGAAAGGTAATAGCCTCTTTTTTCTCCGCTTCCGTCAAATGCTTTTTCTTTTGCTCTTTTACCTGTTCCTGCTTTTGCAGTTCGGTCAAACGGTATTCTTCCAATAAACAAGTAAGGTCGGCAATAGCCTGAGTAAGGCTGCTTATTCCTGTTTCTAATCGTTCTGCCATTTTACGCAGTAGCTTCTCTACCTGTGTATCATTATAGAGGTCAATATTATGCCTCATGGCTAAAGCGGCTAAATCAGGATTATTCAGGTAGTGTTTAAATTTCCGTTCGCGAATTTCTATTTTCAGCGTTACACGCATACGGTCTAATCCGTCCAGTCTTACACCTCCTAATATGGTAAAGCGTAGTTCTTCCGTCTCATATACCAAAGCATCAGCATTGGCAGTATTAAGGCTTCTAATTGCTTCTTTTTGTAACTGATTTTCGGTGTTTTCCATTATTGAATTGTTTTATAGGTATGTTCCTTTTGATAAAAAACGCTTGCAAATAATACAGTCTGTCTTATAGAGGTTAAATGCAACTCCAAAGCACAGCACTTATTTGTGCATGTGCAAGTGGTGCGCTCAACTATTTTATTTCCGTCCGTCATATATTCTGCCTTTTTTTCTTGCACATATCAAAAAATTAGTGCACAGCATTTCTTACAACCTGTTAAACGAAAATGCGGAAAAACTGTTGCAGGGTTTTTCCATGTTTATTTTTTAATGGTATTACGTATTGTTAGCTATATTGCTATTATAGAAAATAAAGCGAATAAAAAATGGTATTGGTTGTTAGATTATTACAAAAGTATAAGGTCAAAAAATGAAAAATATTAAAAATTCATTTTTTATTATACCTCTATTTCTTTCTATAAACTTAATATAAATGTGAAGTATTGAATAAAACGGTTCTATTCGGATAGTATGGAACTGAAATTACAGGTAATTTTTAATAATAATCTCATTTTTGCTTGCGGTATTTCCATTAAAGGCGGCTCCGCAGTTATGTTTTTCAAACGATAAGGTATTCCATGTTGGATTAGCGGCTAAATAGGTATTTAACATATCCGAAGGATAGCCGCAAAGAAGGAATTTTCCTTTGATGGTTTGCAGGGCTTCCAGTAGCCGTTTGTAATCGGTTTCCGTATATCCGTTATAATGCCCCTGATTGCTATTCAGGTAAGGCGGGTCAATGAAAAAGAAACTATCGGGTGTATCACGTTGTTTTATTACTTCTACGGCATCTTTGCATTCTATCTGGGCTTGCGCTAATCTTTCGGCATATTCCTTGCTGAAATTGTTTATTTTCCTTCGTATGCATTTGTAACGGTTGGAAGTAGTGCTACTGTACCAACTGCCTATATGAGACAGGCTGCCCATTTGGGTGGCTATATAAAAAGCCCATGCCTTTGAAATATCAGGAAAAAACATTGAATTTTTATAAATGGACATGGCTCTCATGTATTCGCTGCGTGAATGAGCCGTGCCGTCTATTACTGTTTTTAATTCTGAAAAGTTTGATTTTACCTGCCTAAAAAATGTTATTACGAAATCGGATATATCATTAATGGTTTCCATTTGGGACGGTTCTTTTGAAAAGAACACGGCTCCGCCTCCGAAAAACGGTTCTATGTAGTGTTTATGTTCTGGCAGCAATGGCAGTATATGCTTAACCATATTCTGCTTGCCTCCATAATAGGTTATAGGTGTTTTCACCTGTATAAATAGACAGGAGAAAAATAGTGCCTCTTTTTAGGGGCTTAAATTAGGCTGCTTAATTTAGAGCCGCTAATTAGACCGCTTCCTTAAATAGAGCCTCAACGCCTTTTTATAAAAAGTTGTTTTTTAAGAATATGTTATTTAACGGGTTTTTGGTTTTCCTGAAAACTGGCGGCTGGGGTTCGCTCTTTTTTTAAGCCAAGAAAAGAAAAATTATTTATTCCCTCTCTCATACCGTCCACATTTTTTTTCGAAATTTTTGCCTGTTTTTTCTTCAACCAATGACATAGGTGCATTGATAGTAAGCAGTTTTATTGAAAAATAACGGGCTGGAAACGAATTATAGACATGGCAGTAGATTGTGCCGCATCTCATGGCTGATGAATGGTAGTGGAAAGTTCAACCAATTTGAAAAACCTAAATCGGATTACCTTTTCCGAAATCATTGCCTAATCTATGTAGATTTTTAAAATCTGGAATACCAACATATAATTCATGAAATAATCGGTCAATACTTTCTCCTAAAGGAGTTTCCTCAAAATTTTTTACACTAATTGCCCCAACATCCATAACTGCCCTAAGCACTCTTTCAGAAATATAATCCTCATTTTTATCAAGTTCTGCTATTAATAAAGTAATTACTTTTCTGGTATCATGCACCGACCAACTTGCAGATGTAATAATACGTACCTTACTATACTCATCTAATTGTTTCAGCACTTCTAATGACAATTCTTTCAATAGTGTCGTATTCATAAATTTTGTCTCTATTTTTTAACCTCAGTAACGTTAGCTGGTAATTCAGGACTAAAATATTGTGTTCCTCCACCTGCATTTCCTTTATATTCCGCTGCGGTACTCTGGAGCACATTCACGTCCTTTGTAAGTGTATATTGCTTTAATGTAGAATTGCTAACATCCTTTCCAATATTTGCAGCGGTATTATCGCCAGTAGTAAAATAATTTCCAACTTTTCCAGTGGTATTATCAACCCATTGATTTATAATAGTTCCCTTTGGCAAAGTTGATGTGGAAACATCTTTTGAAAAATCTATCCCTTCCATATGCTTAGTAGCCGTTTCAGCGTCAAATCCAGCATCGCTATAAAAGGTTTCTGCTGTACTAACTCTGGCAGCCACCATAGACTCTTCACCCGCAGCAACATACGAGGATTCATAGAAACTTGCCTTAAATTCCCATGCTCCTACAAATGTTGTAAGTACCCCTTCATAATTTTTGGGGTCTGTAAATGCTTTTCCTACATCATTCCATGTTATCGGTGTTGTTAATGCTTTATACGAATTGGATGCATCAACCATTTGGGTGTAAGGAGTAGCAGTGGCTTGCGAAGCAACTATATTTATAGCGGCTGAAGACGTATTATAAAGCGCACCTACTGTGCTATTATACAAAAAAGCATCTATCCAGTAACATGTAGTACTAAAATCATGAACCTTAGGATAATCCACGTGAGTAGATGGCGTAAATTCTAATCCGTCTAAATCTATACCTTCTATAGGTCTATTACTTGCATACTGGTACGAGCTTAATTCAGGAAATTTCTTTGATAAAGGGTCTACACTCATAAATCTTCCCAACCGAGGGTCTAACATCCTCATTCCATAATCATAGCTATTCTTACTGCCGTAAATATCATCGTCATGTAATTTACCGTTAAATCCAAACCTGTAACAACTATCATTCAATAATTGAAATGACCTGCCAGGCATAGGCATGCCGAATGGATAATAATCCTGTGCATTAACAATGCAAGCCTGATAGTAATTTGCAATATTTGGAGTACCCGATGTATCCACTGGAAGTTTTTTATCGCTCAAAGTTACCAAAACATTTCCTAAGTGATTAG
>Ga0302280_1002462_pt1 | contig 14171 bp, 9 predicted proteins | sample III_Fen_E1_1_FD_198771 | JGI IMG/M metagenome (GOLD analysis project Ga0302280, IMG submission 198771) | Peat permafrost microbial communities from Stordalen Mire near Abisko, Sweden - III_Fen_E1_1 | ecosystem: Environmental > Terrestrial > Soil > Wetlands > Permafrost | place: Sweden: Abisko...
ACCGGCAAGACGATTGACCCGGTGGAAAAGGCTTTGCTCGCGCAAAAGGCCGAACACGATTTCGCCGGCGTCCCGTGCGGCATCATGGATCAATTCATTTCCGCACTCGGTCGCGAAGGCCAACTGCTGCTGCTCGACTGTCGCACGCGCAAAACTGAGCTCGTGCCGATGAGCGATCCGTCCGTCGCACTGCTCGTCATCAACACGAACGTGAAGCACGAATTGTCCGGCGGCGAATACGCCGAGCGCCGAGCGCAGTGCGAAGAGGCCGCGCGCAATCTCGGCGTGAAGTCGCTGCGTGATGTCACCGCCGAACAGCTTGAGAAGAACAAAGGCAAGTTGTCCGAAGTCGTTTATCGCCGCGCCCGCCACGTCATCGGCGAAATCGAGCGCACCACGCACGCCGCCGAAGGCATCCGCCAGAGCAACTGGCCGACGGTCGGCCAGCTCATGTATGCCAGCCATTATGCGCTGCGCGATGATTACGAAGTGAGCTGCAAGGAACTCGACGACGTCGTGGAAATCGCCGAAGACATCGGATACAAGGGCGGCATTTATGGTTGCCGCATGACCGGTGGCGGCTTCGGCGGCTGCTGCGTGGCGCTGGTGAAAGCTGACTGCGTGGACGCCATCACGAAGAAAATTGCGGTGGACTACAAGACGAAGACCGGAATCGAAGCGTCAATCTTCGCCTCCCGCCCGGCAGCGGGCGCAACAATTATCAAGGCCTAAAAAAAACCGCCAAGACGCCAAGGCCGCCAAGACAATTAAATAAGGAAAGCAGGAACCGAGGAATAATCCCGGTTCCTGCTTTCTTGCTTTCCTTATTAAATTTGGCGTTCTTGGCGTCTTGGCGGTTTAACTTTTAGTCTCCCAAGCACGTTCCCACATGGCGCGCGGTTTGAATCCAGGAATGGTCCACGGGGACAATCTTGCGCTTGCCGGCGACGCGTTCCAGCGGCACCGCCTCGGTGTCGTCGCCGCGCGCCGCAACCATCACGCCGTAATGCTCCTCGTGGATGAGGTCGGCGCAGGCACTGCCCAGGCGCGTGGCCAGGATGCGGTCCGCCGCGCAGGGCGTGCCGCCGCGCTGGACGTAGCCGAGGATGGTCACGCGGGATTCGAGCAGCGTGAGTTCCTCCAGTTGTTTCGCCAGCCGCATGGTGTTGCCCTGGTGCCGGACTTCGAGCGTGGCGAGTTCGATCTTCGCCTCTTTTTTGTCGTGCAGGGTTTTGGCGCGCTCCAATTTCTTTTCCGCCGCGCCGAGCGCGCGGGCGTCGTCCCTGCTCATGGCGCCCTCGGCCACGGCGACGATGCTGAAGTTGGTGCCGCGCCGGCTGCGACGCTTGATGGCCTCGGAAATTTTCACCACGTCGTAGGGAATTTCAGGAATGAGAATCACATCCGCCCCGCCCGCGATGCCCGCGCCGAGCGTAAGCCACCCGGCGCGATGCCCCATGATTTCCGCGACGATGATGCGGTGATGGCTGTGCGCCGTGCTGTGCAGCCGGTCGAGCGTGTCGGTGGCGATGTCGAGCGCGGTGGCGAAACCAAACGTCGCGTCGGTCATGGCGACGTCGTTGTCAATCGTCTTGGGCAGCGTGATGACGTTGAGGCCGGCCTGATGCAGGCGCAGGGCGTTTTTCTGGGTGCCGCCGCCGCCGAGACAGACAACACAGTCGAGCCCCCATTTTTTGTAATTGTCCTTGATGACCTCGGTCATGTCGCGCGTGCGGCCGTCAATGACCATGCGGTGCGGCTTGTCGCGGCTGGTGCCAAGAATGGTGCCGCCGATGGTGAGAATGCCGGCGAGGGTGGTCTTGTCGAGCTTGATGCGGCGGTTCTCGACGAGGCCGCGGAAGCCGTCGCGAAAGCCGATGATCTCCATGCCGTAGTTGAGCGCGGCTTTGCCGACGCCGCGGATGGCGGCGTTGAGGCCGGGGCTGTCGCCGCCGGCGGTAAGAATGCCGATGCGTTTGATTTTGTTGCCCATGCTAGATGCTATTTGAAACTTCCCGGCGGATTTGTCGAGCAGAAGTTTCAAAAACTTTCCGGGCGAACGGCAACCGCTTTCAAGCTTTGGCGAATGAGCCGGCGGCCGGCACCGTTTTTTCAGTTGATTGCCCACCTTCATGCAGGTGAGCAAATGTTCCGCCTGCTTCTCAATGATCCCGCCGATGCTGGCACGGCTAAAGACCAACGAGTGGGTGCGCGATAAACGTCGCCACGGAGATCGCGATGGCCGACAGCCGGCAAATCCCTAACTGGCTCGCAGAAAAGCTTGTTGGCGAATATCAACCGATTTTGCTGGCTCCCCACCGGACGTCAGGCATGATTTTTCCCCTTTGCGCATGATGAATGTCAATCTCCGGTTTTTAATCTCGCTGGCCGCAACGATGGCGGCCGCATTACCAGTCTGTGGCGACACCAATGATTACACCGGCCCGATCTGGACTTTTGAGGAGCCCGCCAAAATCCTGACGGCCGCCGCCGACATCACGACGGCAAATTATCCCGACTCCGACACGGCGACGGTCGAACAAAAAATGGTTCGCCAATATCAACCGGACGGCACCGCCGAAGCCCAGGACGAATCCTTTGTCAAAGTGCTGACCGAAAAAGGTCGCCGCGATAACCGCACGGTGGCCCTGAGCTTTACGCTGCCGTATTCGACGGTGAAGGTGGTCAGGCTGGAGGTGGTCAAACCGGATGGCACCGTGACGCCGGTGGATGTGGCGGCCAATTCCAAGGTGACCATCAACGACAGCCAGATGGGGATGAACATTTATGACCCGAATGACAAGCTGTTGCAGGTCAACTTGCCCAAGGTCGAGATTGGCGACATCATCCATTCCATCACCCGCGAGACGACCGGGCGGCCATATATTCAGGATCAATATTCGGAGGAGAATGTATTCGAAGGCGATGGTTACATCCGCCACATTTCTTACGAGGTGCACGCGCCGGCGGAGCGGCCGTTGAAATGCATCCGGCTGCGCGATGAAAATCCCGGCACGGTGACCTATTCGGCTGAAACCAACGCCGACGGTGCCATCACGCACCACTGGGAGGTGGCCAATGTGCCGCAGATGTTCGACGAGCCATCCATGCCGCCCTACGACAATGTGCTGCAACGTCTGCTGGTGAGCACCCTGCCCGACTGGCCGGCGGTGTCGAAATGGTATTGGAATCTGAGTCAGCCCCACCTGGACGCGACCTCGCCGGAGCTGGAAAACAAGGTGGCCGAACTCACCGCCGGCACCACGAATGATCTGGAGAAAATAATGGCACTCTTTTATCACGTGTCCGGCAACATCCGTTACATGGGCCTGACGCCCGAAAAGGATCGCCCGGGCTTCGAGCCGCACGATGTGAGGCTGACGTTTGAAAAAAACTACGGGGTCTGCCGCGACAAGGCGGCCCTGCTGGTGGCCATGCTGCGCGAGGCCGGCTTAAAAGCCTATCCCGTCCTGATCAACGTCGGCGGCAAACTGGATCCGGAAGTTCCCAGCCCGGATTTCAACCACGCCATCGCCTGCGTCGAAAAATCACCGGGCAATTATCTCCTGATGGACCCGACCGACGAAAACACGCGCGACCTCCTGCCGGCCCACGATTGCAACCGCAGCTATCTGGTCTGCCGTCCGGAAGGCGAACAGCTCCTGATCAGTCCCATCCAGCCGCCGGAAAAACATCTCATGCGGGTGCAAACCACGGGTGAACTGGGCGCGGACGGACGATTGGTGGCGAAATCGGAATTGTGGTTCGAGGGCGTCAACGACGACGCCTATCGCAACGCCTTCGTGAAAATGAAACCCGATGACATTCAGCGATTTTTTGAACATAGACTCAAGCTGGCCGTGCCGGGTGCCAAGCTGAAATCATTGAAGCTGACGCCGGAAAACCTGTTGGACAAGTCTGCGCCCATGCATGCCGAACTCGAATTTTCCGCCGAGGGCATGACGGCGGATGGCCAAGGCAAAGCCATCGTGACGGTGCCGTGGATCGGCACCGGCTTGGGCGTCGTTAATTTCATCCTCCGCGACACCGGCCTGAAAAAACGGAAATATCCGATGCAGACCAGCACAAGCTGCGGGCTGCAGGAGGAAGTCTCGCTCAAGCTGGGCGACGGTTTTGGCGGAGCCGTTTCCCTGCCCGAGTGCCCGCCGGTGGAGGATGAAGGGATCAGCCTGAAAAAAACCTTTGCCTGCACGAACCAGACGTTGGTGTGCACCCGGGAGTTGAAATTAAAAACCGTCGAGTTTTCGCCCGCGCAGTATTTGCAACTCAAGCAGACGCTGAAGGAAATGCAATACGACGGGCGCAAATCGCCCATCCTGGCGCTCGCCAACCAGCCAAGCGTCGCGCCGGACAAAACAACTTCCGCAGTTGCAACCCCGGCAGTCAACTCGGATGCACTGATTTTGGAAAGCACTAAGTCGCTGACCGTGAGCGACGCGCAGACGGCGGTTTACCGGGTAAAATATGCGAAGCGCATTTTGAGCTACAACGGCAAAAAACGGGAGGCGGAATTGAAGATCGAATTTAATCCTGCGTGCCAGGACGCGAAGCTCATCTACGCTGTCACGGTTTCTCCGGCCGGCCAGCGCGAGGAAATTTCCCCGGGCGAAATCAACGTGATGGACGCCGGCTGGAACGGCTCCGCCAAGCGTTACACCGGCGGGAAAATTCTCGTGGCCAACCTGCCTGACGTGGCGATCGGTTCCGTCATCGAGGTGGAATTTGAAATCACCTCCACGGCCGGCAAGCCGTTTTTGGCGGGCTTTGAACCGTTCCAACTGCCCGACGCGCTCGCGCATAAATCCTTTACTGTGACTGCGCCGAAACATCTCCAGGTGCAACGGCTCGTCAGCGGTCCGGCGGACATCCTGCGCGCCGAACACTCCGTCGCCGACGGCAAAAACGTTTATTGCTGGCAGGCCGATGACGTCCAAGCGCTACCTGCCGAAGACCAGTTGCCGCCGGTCTGGACTTACAACGCGGGGATCGGTTATTTCATCGGCGACGCCAATGATTATTATCGGAAACTCAACCAGGCGCTGCTCGACCGTTCGCAGCAGCATTCCCAGGCGGCGGCGCTAGCGCGGCAACTGACGGCGTCAGCGACGAACCGGCTGGACGCCGTGAAGGCGATCCGCGATTTCATCGCCAAATCTATCCGGCTCGCCGGGCCGACGTTCACCGAACTGCCGTTGAGCGAGCTGTCCGCCGCCGACACCACGCTCGCCGACGGCTACGGCCATCTGGCCGACCGCGCAATTTTGTTTCACGCGCTGCTGACGGCCGCCGGTTTCCATCCGGAGTTTGTGCTGGCGTCCGAATTGCCGCCGCTCACCGGCATTACCGGCGTCGCCAAAACCTTTCCGCTGCCGCAAGATTTTCAATATCCGATGGTCAAGGTGGTCGTCGCCGGCCAGGCGTATTACCTGAATGACACGGACCAATACTCGCAGTTGGGCGCCACCGCGCACGACGGCCGGCTGGGCCTGGTGCTGGCCAGCCGCGCCAGCACGGAAATTCACGCCGCTAAAAATTGCGGCAATGCCATGAAGACGCTTTACACCCTGTCCGTGACCGACACCGGCCGGACGCGCGTGGGCGTGACGCGCTATTATTATGGCGGCGGTTACGGCGCGAAAAACCATTATTTCTCCGAACTGCCGCCGGAGGAATGCCGCCGGTATTTTCAGGAAACAGTTTCGCAGGTGGCGCAGGGTGCCCGGCCCGTCGGCGGCCTCACGACGAAATTCGACAGCTATCCCGGCCTCGAACAATTCACCGTGGACGTGGATAATTACGCCGTGGTGGACGGGAAATATTTGTATTTCGACCTGCCGTTCACGGCCTCGCTGTTCCCAGTCGGCGATGATCACCGCGTGCTGCCGCTGTTCATTTCTCAAGGCAGTCAAGAGACCATCCGCACTGAGATCACTTTGCCGACAGACTTTCACCGGATCGTCATTGCGCCCCAAAGCGAGCGGCTGGCCGCGCCCGGCGGCACCGCCAAAATCACCTCCACCACAACGGCGGACCAATGCGTGATCACCGACGACCTCGAAACCACGCCAGCCATCATCGCGCCAGCGGACTATCCGGCGCTGCTCAAGGTGGAGTCGGCATTGCGCCGCAAATCGGCCAAGGTGTTTTTGCTCGAAAAGGAATGAAGTCCGCCTGAGGCCGCGCCTTGCCGCCAGTCATCGCTGCAATGGCGACTTCGCCGACGCCAAGGAATGGGCTTCGCTTTTCGCCCATGACATTGTATTCACGCATTTTCACCGCTAGGATAATGTCCGCCGCTGCGGCCAAAAGCAGTTTGAGGTGGACGAACGGGGCAAAGGGCGCGGAGTCGCGGAGCGACGGCAGATAATAGCCCACGGCGCGAGCCGTGGGTTAAACGAACAAAACAAATCAAGCCCCGGCGGGGGCGAAAGAAGATTTCCGTCGGCTGGCTTTCGGTCGCCCCATCCGGGGCTTGGATGGGGTTAACTCCTGCGCCGGGAAAAACCGGTGGCGGACTAAAAAATGAGTTACAAACTTAGGGATCGGGATTAGGGATCGGGACGAACATGGTAAAAATTGCAAATCGAGTCCACGCCGGTCGTGGGCAAGCAACCAAATGGGAAATCCAGATTAAACGCTTGACAAACGGCCACGCTTCACGAGACGCTCTTCAATACACAAAGGCAACCCATGAAATTATCCATCAGAACCCTCGCTCTCATCCCCATGCTGGCCGGCTTGCAAATCGGTCTGGCCAAACCGCCGGCCAATTTAGCGCCAGTTTCGCTGGCCGGTTACGAACTCACCGCGCAGGAGACTGGCAGCAAGGTTAAAATCACGTTTACCTATGACGCGAACACCTTTGCCCAGACCGGCCCCAGCAGCGACACCAATTTGAACGACTTCACCGCCGGCAATTACACCTATCTGAATACCGGCCCGGCCACCGGCATTATCACCAACACCGATATCGGCTTCATGGAAGACCTCGGGGCCACCAATGTCGTGGCGATTTATGTGACATTCCATAACGCCACCGCCGGCAGCTACACCTGGACCAACAACGACAGTTACGGCGCGGGCATGTTCAAGCTTTCCGCCCTGAAGAAAAATGTCGTGCCCGCCTCGCTGGCCGGACAGACGTTGTCCCTCGGCAGCAAAGGCGGCCCGGTGCTCACCTTTGACGATGCGGGCAATTATTCCTCCACTCAGAATGGCCTTACCCACACCGGCACCTACAACTTTACTCAGTTCAGCCCCACCGTCGGAGTGATTGACCAGAGCTTCACCGGCGACGAAGCCGGGGCCATCGGCTTTATCCTGCTGGATTTCAAATCGGCCACGGCTGGCTATGGCGTGGGCAACTACTACAACGTGCCAGCCTTTGGCAGCAACCCGGATGATTCCGGGCACGCCAACTTCAAGCTCAAGTAAGACCGGCCAATGTCATGCCGCAATTCCCTTCCCAATTTCCCGGCCAGACTCAAGCCAGCACGTTGCCGAAGCAATCACTTGAACAAGGCGTGATTAAGTTAAATGCGTCGGGCGATGGTGTCAGCGACTTGAAAAGAGTCCTCTGGTCCCAGTCAATCCAATCATGCAACCGAAATTTTTCGTCACCGGTAAGCTCTTAAATATGGACAACTGGCTACAGGTGATAATGGGCGCATGTCCAATTAAATTCCTTCTTCCGACACTAAACCGCTTGATTAAATGCTGGGGAAATGGACGGGCGTGAAGCCCTTTTTGAGAAGCCAAGCAGAGCGCGATGCGTCTGTCCAGCGGGATGGTTTCTATCTACTGTTACCCTTCATTTCACGCCGCTGCGCTTGAGGAAGGGTTTTAGCGAGCACGGACGGCCGAGGAATTTCTCGATGGAGATGTTGATGCCGCGCGAGTCGCCCATGGCGTATATCTTATTACTTAGCCCACCGCTGCATCGAGACGGCGCAGCTTGACCGGGATATGTTTGAAAAACCGTGGTGGGGTGATTGCCCCGCCAATGGATTTTTGCCCTTGTAATTGAGCTGGATGCGGATTGAAATTTAAAAAATGAGAAAAATAACATTAGTCATATTGGCCTGCCTTGGCTTGGCGGGCGCTTGCCTGGCCGCAGGCCATGTCGAGAACCTCCGCTGCGAGTCCCTGCATGAGCCTCTGGGCATAGGCGAACCCCAGCCGAGGTTGAGTTGGATTATCGAATCGGAACAGCGCGGTGAAATCCAGACGGCCTATCAGGTGCTGGTGGCCGGCACGCCGGAAGCGCTGGCGGCGGACAAGGGCGATCTCTGGGACAGCGGCAAGGTCGCCTCCGACGATACTACCGCCATTGTCTATGCCGGTCCGGCATTGACCTCGGGTCAGGCTTGTTTTTGGAAAGTGCGCGTCTGGGATTGCGCCGGGAAGGTTTCGGCCTGGAGTGCGCCCGCGCTTTGGACGATGGGGCTGCTGGACCCGACCGATTGGCATGCCAAGTGGATTGCGACGGCACCAGCCAGCCCAGCCGGCACCAAGCTGACCATTCTTCAGGCCAGCTATGAAGCGACGGATGGTCAGGGTTCCAATGACGTCACCGCGCTGTTGAGCAAGAAAGTCAGGCGTGGCAGTCTTGTGATTGTGGTGGGCAACGATCAGCTTGGCGGCGATCCCGCCCATGATCATGCCAAGCAACTGCGGGTAAAATACACGCTGGACGGCAAGACCGATGAGAAGACGATTCCCGAATCCGATTTGCTTGCCCTCCCCGAGTCTGCCGCTGCGCTGCCGTTTCTCCGCAAGGCTTTCATGGCCGCCAAGCCAATCCGCAGTGCGACCATCTATGTCACGGCCTTGGGCTTGTATGAGCTGCATTTGAACGGCCAACGGGTGGGCGACCATGTGTTGGCCCCCGATTGGACTGACTATAATAAGCGCGTGCGCTATCAAGCCTATGATGTGACCGCGCTGCTCAAGCCCGGCGAAAATGCGCTGGGAGCCATCCTGGCCAACGGCTGGTATGCCGGGCACATTGGCAACGGCGGCTTTCAGGTGTGGGGCACCGTTCCGGCGCTGCTGGCTCAACTAGAAATCACCTACACCGACGGCACCCACGAGCGGGTCGTCTCTGATGAAACATGGAAGCAACATGCCAGCCCGCTGCTGGCGAGTGACTTCATGCTGGGCGAGGCTTATGATGCCCGGTTGGAAGTCAGTGGCTGGGATCAGCCGGGCTTGGATGAGAGCCAATGGAATCCAGTGACCGTGCGCGAGGAAGCACGCCATCTGGACTGGCAGGTTAGCCAGCCGGTGCGGGTCACCGGCGAGATCCAACCCAAGGCCATCACCGAGCCGAAGCCCGGCCGTTGGACGTTTGACCTGGGCCAGAACATGGTCGGCGTGGTGCGGCTGAAACTCAATGCGCCGGCCGGCACGCAAATCACCGTGCGCCATGCCGAGATGCTCAATCCCGACGGCACCATTTATGTGGCCAACCTGCGCGGCGCGCCGTCCATTGACCATTATATTTGCAAGGGCGGTGGTGAAACGTGGCAGCCCAAGTTCGCCTTCCACGGCTTTCGCTATGTGGAGTTGACCGGCCTGTCCGAAAAGCCCGGAACCGAGGCGGTCACCGGCATCGTGCTGGGTTCGGACACGCCGGCGGCGGGTGATTTTGCGTGTTCCGATCCGCGCGTCAACCAGCTTCAGTCGAACATACAATGGGGCCAGCGCGGCAACTATCTCAGCGTGCCGACCGACTGCCCGCAGCGTGATGAACGCCTCGGCTGGATGGGCGATGCCGAGGTTTTCGTGCGCACCGCCACAGGCAATGCGGATGTGCAGGCCTTTTTCAGCAAGTGGCTGGTGGATGTCGATGATGCCCAGACGCCCGAAGGGATGTTCAAGGATGTGTCGCCCAGCAAAAACGGCTGGGGCGGCGGTGTGCCCGCGTGGGGTGATGCCGGCGTGATCTGCCCGTGGACGATCTATCAAGCCTACGGCGACAAGCGCATCCTGGAGCGGCATCTGCCCGCGATGATCAAATGGGTGGAGTGGTGCCGCGCCCACAGCACCGGCCTGATCCGCGACAAGAGCCTCGGTGGCAACTACGGCGATTGGCTGGCCATCGGCGCCAACACCCCGAAGGATCTCATCGGCACGGCCTACCTGGCCTACTCCACGCATCTGGTGGCCAACGCGTGCAAGGTGATTGGTCACGATGCGGACGCCGCCAAATACCAGCAGTTGTTCGAAGACATCCGGGCCGCCTTCAACCAAAAGTTTGTTGCCGCTGACGGGCGGATCCAAGGCGACACACAATGCGGCTACGCCATGGCGTTGAAATTTGAACTGTTGCCCGACGAACTTCGTTCCAAGGCCGCACAGTATCTTGACGAGGACATCAAGGCGAAGGGAAATCATCTTTCCACCGGCTTTGTCGGCGTCAGTTATCTGCTGCCCGTGCTCACCCGCGCCGGCAAGCTCGACACCGCCTATAATCTTTTGCTTCAGGACACGTTTCCCTCCTGGCTCTTCTCAGTCAAACACGGGGCCACCACCATCTGGGAACGCTGGGACGGCTGGACCCCGGAGAAAGGCTTCCAGAATCCCGGCATGAACTCGTTCAACCACTACTCGTTGGGATCCTGCGGCGAATGGCTCTACGACAGCGTCGCCGGCATCGGCTGGGACATGGACGCGCCTGGCTACAAGCACATCATCATTCGCCCGCAGCCCGGCAACAAACTCAGCTTTGCCCGGCGCAATTACGATTCCATCCATGGCCGCATCGCCACGTCCTGGAAACGCGACGGTCACGCGTTCACCTTGGTCGTGACGGTGCCGGCCAACACGACGGCCACGGTTTATGTCCCCGCCGCCGATGCCCTGCACGTCACCGAGTCGGGCCGGCCCGCCGCGTCGGCGGAAGGGGTTAAATTTTTGCGTCAGGAAAATGGCGTGGCCAGCTATGAAGTGGGGTCGGGAACCTATCGGTTCGGCTCTATCTTAAATAATTGACCTCCAAAAAACGGGCGCGCATTTTTTCCTGTGAGAAGTTGTGTCCGAAAGTCGGCCGGGCAGAAAGGCCAGTTTTATTCGCAACACGGAGCCAGCACCGCGTCCGCCATGCCGTGCACATTTTTTTGTCGGCGGGAACAATCGTCGCCAGCACGCCGCCAAGTGTCGAGCAGTAGTTTTTCGCCACCCGTCTCACCCCATTTAAGTTTCCGGCGGACGGCACTAAACGGCCGACACAAGTCAGGATTCCAGTTATCCGCGCCGCCGAGGACGGTTTCAACCATGATTTTTTGCGCGTCGGATTTTTTTAACTGCCGCGTCCAATCGGGGCGGTCCGCCGGACTGGCACCATCGCCGGTGGAATTAAATTCCGCATAGCGCGCCGTGGCGTGGCTTCCGGTTTTCTTCCAGTCGTTCCAGCCTTCGGGACGGACGGCCCCGGACATTTCGCAGTCCAGATAAACCGTGCTGGCGTAAATCCGCCACGGGCGGCCAAGAATGGTTTTCACGCGGGCGCGCTGTCAACTTTGCAATGCGAGAACACAAAACCGAACGGCACGTCCGCCGGCGTCGAGGCGGCGGCGATAAAACCGTTGCCGGCACAGTTGATTTTGCATTTTTCAAACAACGCGGTCGCCGCGCCGAAAATGAAATCACCACGCCGGCGATTTCACAGCCTTCAAAACACTGCCGGTCACGGTTCAATAGGATCGTATCTTGCCAACGCGTTACAGACTAAAGCGTTCTCGCTGTAGGCACGGAGTCATATATCCGACTATTGCGTGCCATATTCCACAAAAATGGCTGGGGTAATGATCATGCTGTTTCGATTTATGGGGTATTCACCCCATTGTGCGACAAACTGTAGCCGAGCAATATGCTGTCTGTAGCCATGCCATTGAGGTTGAACATTGATAATTTAATGTGCCATTGGCCGGGGTAGATTAAATAAACGAAAGAAGTATTATGCTAAACAAAGTCAAAACACTAAAGGGTTACAGTTTGGACGCAGTGGACGCGTTGGATAGTAAAATCGGAAAGTGTAAAGACTTTTTCTTTGATGATCGTTTTTGGACCATTCGCTATCTGGTCGCTGAAACTGGAACTTGGCTTACTGGCAGGCAGGTGCGGATTTCCCACTGCGCGCTGGAAGGCATTTTTAAAGAAGAGCAAACAATTGACGTTGCTTTGACGAAAAAACAGATTGAAGACTGCTCCTACTTGGTCACCAAAAAACCTGTCACCTGCCAATTCGAAGATTCGTTCTTCACGCCAGCGCAGAAAGTGTGGAATATGCATTTATACAGCACTCACGCGGTGAACGGTAATTACATTCACGCCACCGACGGCGAAATTGGACATGTTGACGATTTTATAATTGATGATGAAACGTGGGAAATTCGCTATCTCATCGTGAATACCAGCAATTGGTGGGTTGGAAAAAAAGTCCTCATTTCACCACAATGGGGTGATCGTGTTAGTTGGGACGACAAAACGGTCTTTATCAATCTTTCCCGCGAGGCCATAAAGCAGTCACCGGAATACACCGACAAGTCGTTGCTTACTCGGAATTATGAAATTGGCCTGCATGGCCACTACAATCGGAAAGGCTATTGGGTGAATGCGCTGGCGAACAATAGATCTTCGGATGCCAGCACCGCAGGCTTAATCAGGTGCTAAAGCTATTAATATATTTACAATCACAGTAGTCCCACAGGTTTTCTGGTTGAGGGGTAAAAAAGAGTTGGCTTGCCGCGTGTGAACCTGCCACAAGGCAGGGAATGAATAAAACCACAACGCACAAGCCAACGCGCAGCAGCTTCTCGCTCCTGCATCAACTCTGCAATCTTATTCCGGCGCATCTGGTGCCAAAACTGGCGAGAGATACTGGCGTCATCAAACGCTCCCGCACCTTCACGCCGTGGAGTCACGTGGTGAGTTTGCTCTACGCCCAACTGACCCACGCCATCGGTCTCAACGATGTCTGCGATGCCCTGCGCCTGCACTCGGGACCGCTCTCGGCGGTGCGCGGCGCGACCCCGCCCAGCAAGAATGCGCTCTCCACCGCCAACCGCGAACGCTCCGCCCAAATGGCCCAAGATCTCTTCTACGCCGTCCTGGATCATTTGGAAAAACTCCACCCCGGCTTTGGCCGGGAGCGCCGGCCGCGGTTTGCCTTCCGCTTCAAGCGGGTGATTCATCTGGTGGACGCCACCACCATTCAACTGGTCGCCCGCTGTCTGGACTGGGCCAAGCACCGCCGCCGCAAGGCGGCCGCCAAGTGCCATCTCCGGCTCGACCTGCAAACCTTCCTGCCGCGCTTCGCCCTCGTGGACACCGCCGGCGAACACGAAAGCCTCCGCGCCCACGAAGTGTGCGCCGGCGTGCGGGCCGGGGAGATTGTCATCTTTGACAAGGCTTACGTGGACTTCACCCATCTGGCCGACTTGTCCGCCCGCGACGTGTTCTGGGTCACTCGGGCCAAGGATAATCTTCGCTGCCGGGTGGTGCGCAAATTTCAGCACGGCGTGAACGGGAACCTCCTGCGCGACGATCTGATCGTCCTGACCAACCCGCCCGTCCAGAAAGTCTATCCGGTTGAGTTGCGCCGCGTCGTGGCCCTGGTCGAGGTGGACGGCGAACTCCGCGAGATGGTTTTTCTGACCAACAACCTGGAGTGGAGCGCCCAGACCATCGCTGACCTTTACCGCTGCCGCTGGAGCATCGAGGTGTTCTTCAAACAGATCAAACAGACCCTCCAACTGGCAGACTTTCTGGGCAACTCCGCCAACGCCGTGCGCTGGCAGGTGTGGACCGCCCTGCTGACCTATGTGCTGTTGCGCTTCGCAGCCTGGTTGAGCCAGTGGGGCCACAGCTTCACCCGGCTCTTTGCCTTGTTGCGCTCGGCTCTGTGGCAAAAACTCGAACTCCGCAGCCTGCTCCAAGTCTATGGGACAGCCGGTGGCGGCGGCTGGTTCCTGGGCACGCCAGAACAGGCCTTTCTGGCCGGATTCAGTTGACGCTATGGGATAGCCGCTTCGCATAATCACTCAAACACTCAAATATTCTTAAACCCAATTTCGTTTTCGTCGCTCGTTTTCTTCGGAAATCACCCTCCGAAAATTACGCTGCGGAGGACCGTGGTTTGCCACTGA
>Ga0302280_1002468_pt1 | contig 14125 bp, 10 predicted proteins | sample III_Fen_E1_1_FD_198771 | JGI IMG/M metagenome (GOLD analysis project Ga0302280, IMG submission 198771) | Peat permafrost microbial communities from Stordalen Mire near Abisko, Sweden - III_Fen_E1_1 | ecosystem: Environmental > Terrestrial > Soil > Wetlands > Permafrost | place: Sweden: Abisko...
AGTTTTAACTTTATGTATTACACATATTCAGAACCTATTGCTTTTTTTAAAGGGCAATTCGAAGCTCCTTGAAAAATATATTATCCTAATCAAAGGCAAAAGGATCAGACTCATTCTCGATTTATTTTATCATGTTTAAAATATCTTGAGTCAGTCCCTAATTTTCTCTTAAAGATTACTTGACATTAGAAACCTATGCTTTCCTGAGTTAGTGTTGACACACTCGGCAAATGTCTATTGTGTCATGGTTCATTTCTTGAGGAGATTCTTTTCTTTCTAACAAATTAGCTAATCCTTTAAGCTTCTGCAATATATCTGCAAAGAGGTTGGATATGACATCTGTGATGGTGTTATTTTAATCATGTGAAAGTTCATCCAGATAGTGTGACTGAATGGTTGGCGCGAGCTGAGTTATAAATTTGGTGAATTCTAAATATGTGAGTGCCTTCTTGGGTCGTAAGGGTTTCCCTTGATATGTGAGTTGATAGATTTTATTTTGATGCAGCAAGTGTTCTAGCTCAATTATTTTTCGTCTTTCGGCTGATTCTTCCATAATAATAGCAATCGAAATGCTTGCAAATAGAAAAATTAGTATAATTGTAAACAAAGATTAGCAAATTCCTTTTTGTTAAATTTATCAAATGCTCTTATCCAAGATAATTTGATAATTTGATAATATGATATTTAATATATTGTTGTTATAGATTGTAAATGAGAAGAGTTTGCTCAATGCTATTAATTTTAAGATAAATCATTTTTTTCTTAATACTGCCATCTGCACGGGGAAATTTAAAGTTTTCTTTTGGTTAAAAACTTCGTTTATCTTTTAAACATGATAGTTTATCATTTTTATGTTATTTTGGCATCGTAGGCGAACAAATGCCATTAAATTCTCACTCAGTGTTGTGAAATTGAAAGGGACCAGCTGCTACCACTGAACTACTATTTACCATCCTGTTTATTCACAAAGCTGAGGAAGTTTGTTATAGAGATGGAAGTTAGATCGCTCCGCTGGAAGAGGTTCCCCCCATTCGGATAAAGCACGATCTGCAAGAGTTAAAAGATTGCTCAACTATTTATCTCCCCAGATTGTCACTCCCATTAAGCATCCCTCAGCAGCCAAACTATTCAAGTTTTTCATCATTTTAATAGGATTTGCTGCAAGCATTAAGACCAGATTACAAATGATACGATCAAAAGGTTCGTCTGTTTCAATTATCTCCTCTCCATTCAAAACTTTTACTTCAAGGTGATGATGTTTCATCCAAGACTCTAGAGATGATTAAACCCCCAATTTTTTAATGTAATTGGCGAGATATTCTTTTGCGAGTTCCACCATGTCTTAGCTCAAATCTGAAGCTAAATATTTGCATTAGGCTGATTTATTGTATATGGCAATTGGTAGTAGTCTACCCGTTCCACATGCCACCTCCAGTATATTTTTGGCCTTGCTGATGTCCAAAATATTAATGAGGGTATAATAAAATGTTTGCATAGCTGAGTCTATGCGGCTATAGACAGGTGCAAGATTTTTCCATTGATTTTTCATTTTAATGACCTCAGCATTTTATTTTGATTCGGACATTTTTTCCTGATGAGTTTCTGATTACATTAAAGATATATAATTATAAATTAATTTATATGCCAATTGTTCAACATAATGCTACTATCATTTTTTTCTAAGAACTGCCATCTGAACTGGATAATTCAATGTTTCCTTGCGCTTAAAGGTTTAAGTTATCTTTTTGACGTGATAACTTATCATTTTCTCATCATTTTTACACCACTCTTTCACAAAGTTTAAGAGAGTTTAGTCTAAAATGTAGTGATTAAAAGGAACAATTTGCTACCACTGCACCAAGATCTACCACCCAGTTTAAGCTGCAAGTTCAGGGAGGCGATTATAAAGATGAAAGTTGGTTCTAACATTTGGAATCGGCAATCCCCATTCCTATAATGCTTGGTTATAAAGAGTAAGTAAATTACTAAGTTTTTCATCTCCCCAAATGGTTACTCCCATCAGACACCCCTCTGCGGCTAGACTATGAAGATTTTTCATCATTTTGTTCGGATTCTATGTGAGCATAATGACTAAATTGCATATGATTCTGTCGAATGGTTCTTTTGTTTCAATTTTTTATTATCCATTTTCCATTCTAATTTCAATATTGTTTTGCTGCATCCAAGACTATAATGGCATTGATACTCCCGTTTTTTCAAGATATTTCTTTAAGTTAAATTTGCTAAAGTTGACCATGGTTTAGCTCAAATCCGAGGCTAGGTATTTGCATTCTGTAGGTTTCATGTTGATGGCTAATGGCAAAAGTTTTCCTGTCCCACAGGCAATTTCTAGAATATTCTGAGCTTTTCTGATGTCAATCATGTTGATGAGTGTATAATAAAAAGTCTGAAAAGCAGCATCAAACAAGCCATACATAGGCGCAAAACTGTCCCAATGAGTTTTAAGTTAGTTTATTTGTAATACTTATAGTTTTTCACTATTCTATTTTTGCTTGACTGATTACATCTGTAAACTAAATATCATAAAAGAAATTAAGATCATAAGTATTTGAGTAAAGTATTATGTCAAAAACGTTGATTATTATAATATAGTAAAGAGGAGATAAACATCAGCAATCATTGCAAGTTGTTTCATTTTAAATAAGTTATGAATATATACTTTTTGTTTTCGATAATGTCCTGTAAATATTTTAGATCCTTCTCTAGGTTTAGTTATTTCGCAAAGGCCAACCCAAAATCTAGCTCCTTCATGCTCATGAAGTATTTTTGGAGCAAATTGAAGTGAATTTTCATGATCAACTCTTCTTCAATCATTTTGGAATCAAAAAGAAAGGCAAATTTAAAGGCATAACGAATTTCATTTGAATTGATTGTGCGATTCATATAGCGAAATAGACTCGCCATCGCCTATGGTAATGGGAAATTGTCATCTTCTAAAAATCTATCATATTCTTTTTCATTTAGTAGCATAGACAAATATCCGTATAGGAAAAAGGCTTTTGTCAGATGCATATCTCGTGCTCTTATAAAAAGTTATTTCATCTTTTTGCTAATATTTTAACTGATCTCTGTCACTGACGTTTTGATCAGGTATTTGAAATTGCCAAGCTAGCGAGTTCTTTAGAGATGAATGGGACGGTGGTAATCTTAAAATTTAGCTATAATCCTATCAATCAAGGCAGTGAATTTAAATTGCTCTTCCTTTTATTTGGAAAGAGGCTGTATGGATAATTACTCATAGTCTTTGTCCATAATTTATGACAATTCCTCATAGAAAAAAGATATTGAATTTTGCGTCATAATCACAGTATTTTTTGGTTTTTTTCCCAAAAATATTTAATTGAGTTGATACTAATAAAGGCTATTCAAAGTTTATAAGTGCTTGAAGGTTTATTTTTACCATTGAGAGATAAGATATCTAATGGCCAGCACCAAAATAATGAAACAGACAATCAGGCCGAATACAATACCAAAGTTATAAGGGAGGAAACTGAAATCAAAAGATGATGATGGAGAGATTAATTGAATTGGATCAGACAAAGAAAGATTACCACTAAAAATAAAATTTGCAAGGTCAATATCATAATCGCTGTATAAATTTTGTTAATTAAATACGAGAGCAATTTTGATTGTTGAACTATTTGTTTGATAAGAATTTGAGAGTATTAGTAATCCCTGCGAGTATCCAATATTTCCTCCCTCAATAATTGCAATTTCATCTATATTGATAGTTTAGTTGGCTAAAGCGGGCACAATTAATTGACTCGTGTCATTACTGATTTGATATTCGATAAGAAAATAATCAATGAAAGTGAGTCTAATCTTAAAGGTCCACATATAGTCCCATAGTGGTGATATCCTTCGGCAAGTTCCATTAAGACATCGAAAGGAAGTAGAGATAGAGTATTTGTTTTTAATTAACTAAGTCTATTCAGTCTGATAGATTAATAAACATTATTGATATGTTAAGCTAGCATTGCAGTACAGCGAAGAATTAGGGTAGACATAGTTTCCAATTAATGTTTCTTTAATAGTCATTGATATCGATTAGACAGTTGCCTACGATACATCCAATATATTTTTAAGCTTTTCGTATTGAGCACTGCTGCCATAATCTGGATAGCCTTCCGAAGCAATAGTAATCATATTGCTTTGAAAGATGACGACAGCTACAATAAGTAAAAAAGCTACAAGAGATTTACCAATGTAGTATTTCTAAATGTATTTAGTCAACATTTTGTATTGATCTTCCATTTGTGAGTCTTTCTGTAGTGTTCAGGCAATTTGTATATTTTAAATTATAAATCAGTATAGAATAATCTAATTTTGTTCCAACAGCAAATATCCTAAAAAATACGTTATGGATGAAGATTTTCTTACTAATAGTGATATGATCTTAAAATAATAATATCTAAAATAATACTTAGCACTGAGAAAATATAATTCTGGGAGAAGGTCCAAAGTCAGAGGTGATGTACTTAATTACAATTTGTATAACTGCAATATTATTGATTTAAAGAAGTAATACCAGATATCTTTTTGTTTTATAATGAAATTAAATATTATTATTACAGATACCGCAGAAAAGCTTTTTTGTAGTTTATTACACACTTAACCTTTGGTGAACTACTATTAGCGATGGTAATTTATGACAGATGGTATGATTACAATCTTATCAAAATATATATATCTTAATGATTCTGATTTTTTATTAATTGATAACATAAACATATCTTTTCTAAGAATATCCTTACATGCTCATTGATTTTAAAATTATCAACCCTAAAACTGTGGCAAACTCGTTTCCTGAGTGCAATAATCTTACTTCTAAAAGTTTAGGATTAAAATGGACAAATCAGGAAAATAAGATCTATCTTGACTATCTAGAAGAATATTTTGGGTTTTTTAAGACTAAAAGCTTGAGGAAAAAGTACGAGGTCTTTTCTGATCTGGGAAAAAAACTTGGGAACAGAAGTTCAAAGCAAGTTAAAACACATCACAATAAGATGATGCAAAGATTCAAATCAATTTAAAATATTTTATCATATCTTCCTAGGACACTATAATGTATCGAAGACATGACAAACAATTTGGCAAACGATGTCGAGCAGCAGCCAGCTTAACCAATCCCTCCCCATCAAGACTCAAATGATATCCAAATAAGCAGTCATATAATTTAGCCAAGCCCTCGGCTAACTCAAACTTTTGAAGAAAACTCATTACCATTGTAGATTTAAGAAGAATGGCCTTTCTACATATAATTTTGAGACCTCAATCATCTGATAATGTCTGTATTCTTAAAATAATTATTTTCTAGCGCATAAATAACCTAGGGAGCTGACCAGGAAAATGTTTAAATTATTCATAAAAAAAATGTAATAAAATTAGGGTTTCGTATTTGGAACATAAATCATTTTGTAACTTCTGATCTGAATTTTCCACAAATTGATTGAAGAGGACAGTTGGAAGGAGTATCAACTTTGCAGTATGAAGGTAGACTAAAGATAGACTCAGCGAAGGGGATAGTTTGATTGTGGAAGGAGAAAACGTTGTAATCAGTAACGTGGGTTCCGGCCTCATCTAATCTTCTGGGAATCTGGGTTTAGGTAGATGTTGTCCAGAAATAGTTGTATCCAAAATCACCTAAATTAGCAAATTCATACCATCTTTTGACCATTTGTCATAGAATGTATCAATGATCTTTTCTTGACCCTTATATTCAGCATCTGCCAGCCAGTCTGGTTTTAAGATGCCACATCCATGATCAGAGTCACAGCAGAAGCAACAACTGCTACGATTTGGGAACACTAGCCAACGTTTGTTATTCACGGTATAAGATTGGCAAGGTGTTGTGACGTTGGGAAGAACTGTACCACAGAAAAGATCATATCTACCATTGGTGCGATCCACACGTTCTCTGTTGTTCTTGGGATCGTAGAAGGTTTGACCATTTACTTTGTATGCAGTTGAGTTCTGAATAACTGTTTCATCAAAGGCAATGTGAAAAGCGTAGTTATAATTTGGTGCCGTTACTGCCATTATTCCCGCTAGTAGAGCGATGAAGAGAAGGATGATCTTCATAAATGAGTTGGAAATCTACTAAAATAATATTAAATTAAAATCTTATTTGAAGTTATAAATTATTCAAGGATTAATATTCGCTGATATGTACCCTCAGAAGATCAAAGTTTTAGTTGAATTATGATGAGGGATCAATCAAAATAATGATGACTATTATGACTATAAATCTAATTAAATCAAGAGAGGATCACTTGTGTAAATATTATTTAAGGTCGTATTGGCAAACTGGGCATTTGGAATTTTTAAAAATCCAGTCTCTGATGCAGTCCCAATGAAAAGAGTGAATGCATGGTAAGAAAGTTTACTCATCTCCTTCTTAGACCTCACATAGGCAAATTGGGCATGAAACTTCCTTTCCCACATGCTTTGTTCGTGGTAAAAGATTCACATCCTGTGTATTTAGGCCTAATGGGTTGGTCTGCTCCTCTCCTCCTCCTTGCTGTTGTGGAATTACATTTTGGTACCTCATTTGCGTGTTGTATTGCATTTGATTCATAAAATGTCCATTATTTATGAACCCTTCTCCTCTGTTAATATTTAGATTGGCATTTTGTGGACTTAGCTGTTGAGGAAACGAGTAATATTGTCTCATATTGAAACCATATTGCTGTTGTGGTATCTGTTGCTGGTTGTATATATATTGAACATTATTCCTTTGTACATTGCCAAAGTTGAGCATATTATTCGGTACTAATGGCTGATCTCCTCCTAATTGATTACCCATACCATTATCATATTGACAATTAGTTTTTGAATGTTGTTTGTTCTGCACTTGATTATTGTTGCCATTAAAACCACAGATAGCCTGTGAGTTAGTTAAAATGAGTCTATTGCAATTCCCATTGAAGCATGCATTTACCTTCCCATTTTTGATATTAAACTGATTCCCATTTCCATTGATAGTCAGGGTGATAGTAGAATTGGTGATGCTGACTGTGTTGCTATTTCCTATAATATTGATAGTGCCTTGTTTATTTTAGAGTTTCTGCTCAGAATTATTGCTTATTATGTTCATCGAAAAATTAATTATATCAAATCGAAACTACTTATCCATTCAAAAATATTTTTATTTGCCGATCAAGTCATGTCATTGGTCGTACAAAAGCTTCTTTGCCCAAAATTTAGCATCCTAACTATGATCTCCAGCAATAAAGTCCTCTAATTTTTTCTTCAAGTCTTCATCTTGAGCGAACTTTTTGAATTTATGAACCGCATGCATCGTCTTGAGAACATCACCGATTTTAGATTCTTCAGGGCTATGATCGAAAAGATCAATTAGCTTGCGCTTAATCAAATCGAAATGATTTTCTTTAAAGATTCCTGGAGCCTCAAAGATGAGGACCTCGATAACCTTACATAGTTTATCGCCATTATTGTAGTCATGATAGTCTGAAATTAATTCTAACAGAGTCTAAGCAAAAAAGAAACGATTTTAATGAGCTTTGCATTCCGACACAACGTATTGTTGATAACCCAATCCCCTCTCAGCAGTCATTTGAATCAAAAATTATAAAATAGGCTTTAGTCCTGTGTAGGTGTAGGCTTGAGCATGAAACTCTTAAAACAAGTTTACGACCACTTTTTGCCTGCAAAGATGAAGGAACTAGTCCTTAGTTTTCTTTTGCTCTTTGATAATGGAACTTGTTTTGGGTGTTGGGGCATTCAAACGACTGTTTTCCATTGAAATTTTGCTCTCATACATCTTTTTAATTTAGGCCACACGACTACCTTTGGAACTTTCTTTAGCGAAGATTGGGACTTCTGCAGGGATTTATTATTGGGTTTCCTCTGATTTAATCACAAGCCATTATATTGAGTTTTCAGTTTACACAACCAAGGGTCCGATGAAATACACCCGAGTAGGTTAACTCCTAATCAGTGATTGCTCAATATTGAATATGATTGGTTCATCAATCACTACCTTAGCTTATAATGATTACACAGAGACTGGCCCGATAAAATAGTGATGAATTGGCTCAGTAATAATTACTGGTTCTTCAATAATTGAACTTGTTGGCTTGTTGATAACTTCCTACTCAGTTTTAATAAAGTTCACAGAGATAGGCCCTACAAAATATGAGCGAATTGGCTCTGTCATTATTACTGGTTCTTGAATAGTCTAGCTAATTGGTTCGTTGACAACTTTCTCCTATATTTTTATAAAATCCACTGAGACAGGTCCTATAAAATATGAGCGAATTGGCTAACTCGTAATTCTTGGCATTTAAACATTTGCAATTACTGGCTCATTGATCTTGTCCAGAGGTTTTTCAGTAATTGTAGAAGTTTTAATTTCAACTCCAGCATAGACTTCAGCAATAGACTTGGCTAATTCAACAATTTTTTAATTAACTCCTGATTTGAATTCCTATTGCGTCAGCAATTCCAGAACTTCCTTGGTTTTGAGTTCAGTGGACTTGGCCTTTGACTCGATTTCCTTGATCTTCTCCTCGTAATATAGTCGTAAATTCTTTAAAGATTCTTCAGATTCCTTCAATTTGTTCAATTCAAAATTAAAAACATCTTATTGTTGCTTCTCTTTAAGAGCAAATTCTTCTTCCTTCTTTTTCAATACTTGAAATTTTTAGGATAATTATTTGGTTAAATTTTGGATATCTTTTTAGTGGGCGTCTGCAGTACTCGAGGAGATCACTGAATTTGCAGATTTTTGCTATTCTTTTGGAAAAGGATCATCAAATTTTCCTTTTTAAAATTCCGCCTGACTCATAAAACCTTTTGTCCTGATGAACTCTGCATTGTTATAAGGACTTTTTCCAGCTATCTTAAAATCCATTAGGCGTTCTAAAGAAACCATCCAGGTCCATTTCTCATTACAATTGCGAGCACAAAAGTAATACATATCTTCGAGGGTTCTAATCTTGAAACCAGCAGGAATCATCTCATCATCCTTGCGAACATAGCTTTTGTAGCTCTTTACATCGCGAAGATCAATATACTCAGTGAGTTCCTTACAATTTTTGTTGGTGAAAACAAGGATGAAATTGGTTGTGAGAACCATCCAACGCTCCCTCCATTCTTGGAGAAACTTAGTACGCTTGTAAATGACACCCTATCTAATCTTCTGGTTTTTTATCTCAGAGTCAACAATTTTAGGATCCATCCAAATCAAAATAAATCTTAATGAATATATTAAGAGATCTTCAACTTGAAAGCAAATAGATAAATAAATAAATTTGTTGGTGATCTATTAGAAGCATGAACTTAAATTTAGTTATTAGTTAGAACTTTACATATGCATTTATAAACCAACCGATAAGGGTTCAAAAAAGCATTGGTAAACACTAACACTTATAACTAATAATACAGCCTCCCCTTAAAATCAAATCATCAATCGTCCAAGTACAGATCTCTTCACATTCCGGAGCGAGATCAGTGTCGAGTAGATTATCAATTGACAAAGAAATAATAAATAATACAGCATAAAAAAGTTAATAACCACCTAGCTGTCTATGAAATGGAATAGTATATACAAATCGAGAATAAATTGACCAAACAACTACAGTTGATAATCGAGAGTACTAAAATTTCAAAGGAGAAAAGTAGACTTAAGGATAAAGAGGTGCAGGTAATCGGACAGTCTATGAACAAAGTGAACGAAAAGCTAAATAAATTATAGCAGAGGATAGCTATTAAGTAGAAAAAATTGAATCAAGTTTCACTCAAATGTCATGATCTTACTCAGATAATATCAAAGGAACAGGATAAAATCAAGAAGGAAGCCATTCTGTTGCATGAGGAAACCAACAGGTGCAGCACTCTCGAAGAAGATATCGCAATTCTTTAATAGAAGGTCAAGGACGGCACCAGATAACTGGAAAGGAAGAGAAAACTTTATGAGTTCATGGAAGAGGCAGGCGAGGAGAATTAAAAACTTAGAGAGAAGGCGGAACATCTCTAGAGTGAAGAGAAAATGCTACAATATCGTTAAAACAACGATAAAAAGGAATGCCAATAGCTGAAGAATAAAATAGAACAGTTGCAGAACGTAATAAGCGAACGCAGTAAAATAAATAGGCGCAATATGTCCAAACTTAATGCTCTGAAGAAAGAGTTGGCCAGTCAACAGGACTTCAATATCATCAAAACGACAAAGGCATAGGAGATTAATAGCTTAGAATTAGAGATTGGGTAACTGAGTCAATAATTACTATTAGCAAACTCAGAAGTTTCAGAGATATAGCTTAAAATAAAAAAAAGGAATAAAATTATTAAAGAACTCAAGGACAAACTGAGAAGCAATAGAGTCGATATTCCATTCGAGGCTTATCCTTAACGGAGAAGAAAGATTTAATCTGTGCAAATATTAGAGAGTCAGGAGGATTAGGAGGAAGGAATGAGATCAGTCAGGAAGACTAATAATATCCAACAAAAATCTCAACTCCCGATCAACAGCAGAAATGGCTCACCTGTACGCAGTCGCAGCAATCAGACCCCCACTTTCTTCTCGAATGAACTGAATTTACCCTCCTAATGCACAACAGCCAATAATAATATCAAGTCAGTAGATGAGTCCAACAACACCAACGAAGCCTTTCGCAACATTGAAAAACTTATCAATAGATTTTAGCAAATCAAGAACAAGGAAAAACAAAAACCGGCGTGAGCGATTCTTTTTATGATTTTAACCTTATAAATATCAGAGGGCATCATATTGGCTCAATTCTACCAACTGTGCGCAGTACTGCTGTTTCATGGCATGTAATAATCGCATTTTATCCTCGACAGGAGTCCCTGCAATACGAGTGAGAAAGTGCATCTCCTGCTTCAATTTGTTATGATTTACGGATAGCTATTCAATTTCCTTTTCAATGTACGGTTTCATCCAACTTTAGTTCAGCTCAAATCGTGCACTCTCCTTTTATGATCGTATTGAGCATTCATGCCCGCCTTCTTGCCGCAATTTATCCAATAATCTTGTCACAAACATTTTAACCTCAAATGATTTGATATCGATTTCTTCGTTGAGTAAATCTTTTAATGGTAGGCCGTTCTTCTGTCTGGTTAACAAATGAGTAAGTGTTTTAATGTCCAAACTAACCAAATCTCCAGAGCTGCAGCGGGCATTGGAAGTATTAAGAGTGACACTGATCTGTTCGTTAAAGATGCTACGTTGTTGGTCCACTTATTTCGAGTCTGTATGTTTAGGCAATTCTGCTGAGAACTTTTTGCTTCTGAAATCAGGCGGACAAATGCGATTTTCCTTATCTTAGTTTTCATTGCGTTCAATGCAAGCCTTCATGCGGTTATGCGTATATTTCCTAGGTTTGGTGTTGACGTGCATATCGTTATGATGTATTTATTAATATAAACCATATTTTATCAATAAAATTATTAAGATATTGCCGTTATATTAGACCTCAAAGGAGAAGATAAAATATAATAATAGACAAATCAGGAGAAGCCCAGTTATTATTTTATTTATTTTAAGAGGGCATTGGTACTGTGTGGATAGTATTTGAGGATGTGCAGCAGGAATAACACTATGGGGGTCGTGTTGCAACGACTTTTTATGTTCGAGTAGTTGTGATAGTAGCATCGATCATCGTTCTGAATTCTAAAGATGTGTTTTTTGGAATGAAACAGCTTTTCTTAACGCTGGTAATCTCCAAACACGATTTGCTCATGTGGAAACATCTCCCTTAAGTGTTTAAGGATAAGAGCTAATCTTAAAATATTGGGAGACAAATTTAAATTTGGTAATCTCATAATTTTATCGGCTACAGCCGCCATTTCCTGCTTGACCTAGAAGCTGGATAAGTTCAAGATGAATTTGTTTGGAACTGCTGCTTTTTTATCGATTATTCTCGCCAGTTCCATCAGCTCGCTATAAGTAATTGTAAATTGATTTGAATAGGGCTCAAAAGTCAGTCCAAGTGAAAAACATTTCTGCAAGCATCGCTCCACTTCTTATAAATTGATGAATATGCCCTCAATCTAAATATCCAGAATGGTGCTAATGTAAGACCTAACTGCTATGTAACATCCAGATATGTGCGATTACTGTAACTTCAGAGATTTGAAATTTGCATCACCCTAAGTTTTGTAGTATTTTGATATCTAAGTAAGCACAGCAGCTCTAATCGATTGACTTTATTAATCAAAAGAAGCAAGGAGATATGAACGAAATGTTTTTAAAGTAAGATGGCATAAGGGGGAGCAGTCTTGTGAAATGGTTGTTTGATCTCTCAGATCAGCTAGAGACATATTCCTCAGTTCCTGTATGTTTTCTGACTATCTGGCGTACTGTTGATTCCAAGTTTAAGATTATTATTCAAAGTTGTTAGTCTGATTAACCATCTTCTTTTTATAGGCTTGCTTGATGCTCAACTAAAACTAAAGCATATCATCTGATTTATGATAGGATTTTTGAGATGATCTCTTCAAGATTCTTCTAAGAAAATTACTCTAATGATTTGTATCACAATCGATGGCAATATGCAAAAGGCGCCAAAGATTAAAGATCATGATGGATAGAGCAATGAGAAATACCAGCAACCTGAGTTGGTAAGCCAACGTAAAGACGAGTAAAAACAGGAAGGATGCGGTATGCAGCAGCACTTACTGATAAATAGGAGATAGACGCATCAAATGGTCAATATACAATTATTATTATTATTATTAATAGCAACGTTAGCGAGTTTGAAGTCAAAATTGTGACTTGATTGAGCAAGAGTTTAAAATTGAATTTAATCATATTGGTATTAGATTACCTCTAATCACCTCAAATTACTTGATAAATAACTCATTTATTTGATCAATGGTAGTAGTTTTTTATAGAGATCTTACTTGAAGAACAAGATGAACGCTATAAAGGTCTGCTGGTTTCTGTTTCAATCAGAGAAGCAGAGGAAGTCCTTTATCTTTTAGAATTAATCACCATTTCAGACAGTGATGAAAACTTTGGTCGTTTTGAAGGTTCATCGGTTATAATTTAAGCTAAAGTCTTTGCGAACAAATTGGAATATTTCTTTTATATGGCCGTTAGGAGAGATAATTTTGTATCTATTTTCATTTCCATTGTTCGATAGTCATAGAGATAGTCATAGCTTGTAATTCTGTTAGCAAAAAGCAGTAAAACTATACCCATACTATACATTACACATTTTTATTTATCCAAATTTACTGTGAGCTTCCTAGGTTAGAGTAAACATACCTTTTTTTAATCGCTGAAAGTTCTTCGGGAGAGAGTGGGCCGATGCCTGAGCTGTCGAACATCATTCGTTGGTAAAATAGACGATGGGCATGACCTGGCTAAGCGTTACCCCAGTATAATTGAATCACTTTGAGTGGACTAATGTGAACGTTTTAGAGTGTAAAATCGATGAAAACGTCGTGATTTATCAAGATAGTAGCAGCTTGCGAGAGGGAGCCTACAATCTGCCAGAGTCTTGCTTCGCTGGGATATTTACATTCAGAAATACTGGATTATTTGTGAAGTACTTCCTATCAATTTAGTTAGCAAGACTATAAGGTTGATAGGTCCAAAAAGTGTCATATTATCTGGAAGAAATCCCGCATTGACAGTCGTCAATGGTTCCTACTTTAGGATTCATAAAAAGATTTCCGTAATAATGACATAGATGATGGCATTTTAATTTTGATATATTCTCAGCAAGTTTTGCAATAGCTGAGGATGTATTGGTTTTTTGAAAGATGTAAAGTTGTTAGCCCTTCAACCGATAAACTGACACTTGGCCTTAGACCGAGTGATACTCTCGATTGTAATATGATAAAGTGACAGCAGAGGTTCGACCATTGTGGTTGTTTGCTCCCATTCGTTAATTAATTGTTAAAATTAATACGACTAAATTAGCAATTCGATACCGATATATAACTTATATTAAATATTCAGGCTATTTCATGCTATTAGTAGATTAACCAAAATATTAGACTATATCTATTAATTAATTTTTTATTGTTCATATAATCAGATGGAATTGTTTAAACTAAGAGTGGATAAGCTATACTGTAAAAATCAGGGAAAAGGTTATAATATTTAAAA
>Ga0302280_1002480_pt1 | contig 14069 bp, 8 predicted proteins | sample III_Fen_E1_1_FD_198771 | JGI IMG/M metagenome (GOLD analysis project Ga0302280, IMG submission 198771) | Peat permafrost microbial communities from Stordalen Mire near Abisko, Sweden - III_Fen_E1_1 | ecosystem: Environmental > Terrestrial > Soil > Wetlands > Permafrost | place: Sweden: Abisko...
TACTTGACAAGTGTGCGTTATTCTATTGATTCTCTTGATGACGTCTTTATGTTTATAATTCATATATTTATCATAATATGAATAATATGATAATGCTAAATCATAATAATTTTGCATATGATATATGCAACCTAATTTAAAAACAAAATCTATGTTTCCATTATCAATTTGTCCATCACAATATTCAACAATTTTATTTTCTATTTCATTATTTCCAATTAAATTATTTGATTTATCTCTTATACATTTATTTACCACAAAATCAAAATATAAATCATCATGATTTTGAATTATATAATAGAAAATTATAAAAGTATCATATAAAATAGCAATATCGTTTCTGTTACATTCATAATATATTTTTGACATATCATATATTAATTTAATATCATTACATTTAATTGCCATTATCTTTAAATACACACATTCAGATGCTGCACAATATGTGTGTAATTGACATAATCTGTAAAATCCAAAAAAGTTTTTATGAGTAACTACTAAATTATATATTTCTATGGCCATTGAAATATATTCTTGGAGTGTCATATCATTTGATTTGTTAATTCCATAATTACTCCAATCATAAATTCTGCGATCCATATAATCTGCATTTAATTTTGAATATCCACTAAAAATTTTACAATTGGTACTTTCAATATAACTATTTATCTTTTCTTCATAGTGTATACCATAAAATATCAATATATTTGGGTTAATCATGTGCAAATCTGGCATATGCAATGATTTATCCAATAAAATTCCACATATTTCATTTAAATTTATATCATCTGGTTCTATGCACAAATCATATTTATCAAGAATAGAATTGATGTATTCAATATTATTCATAATAATATGATTTGTATTATTATAAAATCTTTAACATGTAATTATTTCAATTTTTTAACAAAAATTCAGTAGGTAAGTACCAGACAATTTTTAACAAAAATTCAGTAGGTAAGTACCAGACAATTTTTTAATAAAAATTCAGTAGGTGAGTGCCAGACAATTTTTATTTTCTTGACTTTCTAGATTTTCTTGATCTTCTCTTTCCACCAACAATAACTGCAGCGGCAGTAACAGGTACTTCTCCAAAATCTTTCTTGGCATGTTTACATAAACATTCAACATTTTTACTCATAATTTCAAAGTCATGTTTGCAATCTGGATCAACAATGTGTGTAAGTTTATTATTGATTGCTTTGTGTAAATCTTCAATACATTTTATATAATTATCAGTCTTATCTTTGTGTCCACGTGCATGTGCTAATATCATCCATCCCAATTTCTCAAATTCACTTTTGTACCAATGTTTGATACCACAAGAAGTTACTTCGTCAGTCATATAATTATATTTAGATAATTTATATATTTAAAAATATTTAATAAATCAATTTATAATAGAATATCTGCTAATAGTGCCATTCTCAAATACAATCCATATTTCATTTGTTTAAAATACACTGCACGAGGATCATTATCAATATCTGTATTTATTTCATCAACTCTTGGAAGAGGATGCATAATAATCATATTATCTTTTGCATTTTTAAGATGATGTGTTTGTAATTTATATATATCTTTCACTTTATTATATTCTTCTAAATTATCAAATCTTTCCTTTTGTATTCTTGTCATATATAATACATCAGTTCCTTTTATTGCTTCATCTAAATTATCATATTCCGTTTGTTTTAAATTTTTATCATTAATATGTCTTTTAACATTATCTGGCAATTCTAAAGTCTTTGGTGAAACATATCTGTAATTCACATTATAACATGTCATTAACTTTACCAAAGAATGCACAGTTCTTCCATGTTTCAAATCACCAACAAATGTAATAGTAATTCCATTTACAGTTCCCATCTCCTCTCTCATTGTATAAATGTCCAATAATGCCTGAGTAGGATGTTCTCCAATGCCATCACCTGCATTAATTATTGGTTTGTTTGTTAATTTACTTATTCTAGACAAAGAACCTTCCTCAGGTGATCTCACTACTAATATGTCAACATATGATTCTATTGCTCTAATAAAATCTTCAATACTCTCACCTTTTTGTACAGATGATACATTATTATCTATATCTAATACTTTACCACCCAATTTCTGCATTGCAACATTGAATGAAGCCCTTGTTCTAGTGCTCGGTTCATAAAATATCAAACCCATCATCTTATTATTCAACAAATTTAATATGCCATTCTTTTCAATATTTATTTTCATTTCATTTGCACTATCAAACAATCTTCTCAAAATCTTTTTATTAAATTGATCAACTGATAATACATTCTTAATATTAATTTTTTCAAGTTCTAACTTTGTATTTTCTATTTTTTCTAAAATACTATCTTCATTCTTAACTTCATTACTTATTATATTATTATTAATATTTTCCCCATAACCTTCATTAACTGTTATTTCCCCATCAATATAAACAGTTTTACCTCTTAATACAGTTCTAGTAACTTGTCCGTATACTTTCATTCCATAAAATGGATTCCAATCAGATTTTGTATATTTTGTTTTTTTAGGAATAACCCATTCTTTGTCCAAATCAATTTCAATGTAAGTATCTTGTTGTTGAGCCAAATTAAATATCTTCATTGGATTCTTATAATATTTTGTTATAATATCATCTATTGTCATTCTATTTTGTTTACAAGCTGTCAACAATAATGCTAATGCAGTTTCTAATCCCGGAAACCCTGGACATTTGTGATTCATTTTATCTTGAATAGTATGTGGTGCATGATCAGTTGCAAAACAATCTATAATATCCAAATTCTCCCATAATGCATTTTGATCATCTTTTGACATTAAATGAGGTTTAACCTGAGTTAATTCTTGATCATATTTTTCATTTATGTTCTTTTCATCCGCACAATTCAAAAATAAGTGATGAGGTGACACTTCACATGTTACCAAATTTGCATTCATCTTTTTACCATTTTTAATTAATTCTATTTCATCTCTTCTCGCAACATGACACACATGAATATGTTTTTTATGTAAATATCCAATATACAATATACTTGCTAATACTTTAGATTCAGCATGTACACAAATTGGTTTATTACTTGGCCAATTCTTAACATGTTCATTCCAATCAGACATATTTTCCAATAATAAATCCCCATATGTATTGTTCAAATACATCTTCAAAGCAATTGCATTATTAGCTAACTTGTGAATATTATTATAGTTACTAGATGATGCACCAACATATATTCCATAATCACATACTGCTTTTTCTTTTGCAATTTTCTTCACAAGTTCAAATGATGATTCATCTATTATTGCAGGTGTTGTGTTTGGCATTGCACCTATTAGAGTAATACCACCAGCAAGTGCCGCTTTAGTACAACTTGCCCAATCTTCTTTGTATGTGTGACCTGGATCTCTTACATGCACATGAACATCAATTAGTCCAGGTAATTTAATAATATTTCTTCCTGTCAAACAATCTATTTCTGAATTAATTGATAACCCTGTATTTTTTGTATTCCACATACTTTTAACGAATAATTTTGCAGATTTAATATCAGTTATACAATTTATAGCATTCTCAATAACTGTTTTTCTCAACAAATATCCGTTGGTTTGTTTATTAATTCTTGTTATTCTTGAAATATTTATGACAAAGTCTATTTTCTTATCCAATATATATTTTATTCCATTTTCTTGATTTCTATCTTGATTTATTGATAACTCTTTAATGTTTATATTTAATTCTTTGTAATATTCAGCAGTACCAGTTGTGCCATACAATGTATATCCCATATCATTTAATAATTTGACACTTTCCACAAATTCTTTCTTGAACTTGAATGAACCAATTGATAATAATATTGCTTTTTTAGGAATATTTATTCCAACCGAACTTAATGCCTTCAAATATGCATCATAATGATTCTTTCCAAAACATGCAACCTCACCAGTTGATACCATTTCAACTCCCAATGTTATATCAGTTCCGATTAACTTATTGAATGAAAATTGGGGAACTTTGACTCCATAATTTTTTACAACAATTTTTGGAATCTCTGTTTCTATATTCATCAAAAGTCTTGTTGCAATTTTTATAAAATTTATTCCTAACACTTTTGATGAAAATGGAAATGTCCTTGATACTCTCAAATTACATTCAATCACTTTTATATTATCATCTTTGGCTATAAATTGTATATTAAATGGACCATTGATATTTAATGCATTTGCTATTTTGTAAGTATTCTTCTTAATATTCTTGATTGTATCATTTGTCAAATCAATTGATGGAAGTACCACAGTGGCATCTCCAGAATGAACACCTGCATTCTCAATATGTTCAGAAATTGCAATTAATTTTACATATCCATTTTGTGCTACTGCATCAACTTCTATTTCTTTTGCATCATTTATGAATTTACTTATAACAATTCCTCTATTAATAATTATGGCATTGATATATAATAACAAATCATCATCAGAATATACAATTGTCATTGCAAATCCACTTAAAACATATGATGGTCTTATTAAACATGGATAACCAACTTGATTACAAAATATTTGCGCATCTTGGTAATTTGTTAATTTTTTCCACACAGGTTGATCAACACCAATATTCTCCAATAATCTTGAAAATTTAAATCTATTCTCTGCATTATCTATCATCTCCGGACATGTTCCAATAATTCTCACATTTTGTTTGTGCAAATTCAATGCAATATTGTTAGGTAATTGTCCACCCATACTTAATATCACTCCTTTTGGATTCTCCAACATATAAATATCCATAACCACCTCAAAACTAATCTCATCAAAATATAATCTGTCAACCTCATCATAATCTGTACTTACTGTCTCTGGATTACAATTTATCACTATTGTATGTTCACCTAAAGATCTTAATTCTTTGATTGTATTCACAATACACCAATCAAACTCTACACTACTACCTATTTTATATACACCTGATCCAAGCACCACAACACTTTCATTACCAAATTTAACATCATTAAATTGGCCATTATATGTGGAATACAAATAATTGGTGTAACATGGATATTCACCAGATACAGTATCTATTTGTTTGATACAAGGGAACATTGAATTTGATGTTCTCATATGTCTAATTATTAATTCTGTTGAACTTGTACCATTTGCAATTTGTTTGTCAGTGAATCCATATCTTTTTGCATGGTATACATCATTCAATGTTAAATTATTATACGATATTTTCTCCAAATTCTTTTTGACATTAATAATATTGCTTAATTTGTTCACAAACCATCTATTAATCCCTGTAATTTCACAAATTCTATCTATATTTAATTTTTTACCATATAATACTTTGTATAATGCAAATACTCTCTTATCTGTTGGTTCAGATAATTCATTGATATTGTATTCATCCGAATTAATGACATATTCATCAAATCCATCTGCATACTCATTTGCCATTCTAATTGCCTTCTGGAATGCTTCTTCAAATCTTCTTGAAATTGCCATTGCTTCTCCAACACTTTTCATTGCAGATCCTAATTTTTTATTTGACATTGGAAATTTATCCAAATCCCATCTTGGCATCTTTACAACAATATAATCCAAACTTGGTTCAAAACATGCTGTTAATTCTGTGACACTATTTTTTATATCAATCAAACAATGTCCTAAACTTAATTTTGCTGCAATGTATGCCAATGGATATCCAGTTGCCTTAGATGCCAATGCACTCGATCTGGATAATCTTGCATTTACTTCTATTATGAAATAATTATTAGATTTTGGATCAAGCGCAAATTGAATATTACACTCTCCAATAATATCTAATTTTCTCACAACATTTATTGCCACTCTTCTTAACATGAAATATTCTTGATCTGTTAATGTTTGTGATGGTGCTACAACAATAGAATCACCAGTATGAATTCCCAATGGATCAAAATTTTCCATATTACATACACATATACAATTATCATAATTATCTCTCACTATCTCATATTCCAATTCTTTCCAACCCCTAAAACTTGTATCTATTATAACTTGATCAGAATATGAAAATGCAATACTTATCAAATCATGTAATTCTTTCTCAGAATTTGCAAATCCAGATCCTAATCCACCCAATGTAAATCCAGCCCTAATCAATACTGGCAATCCCAATTCCAATGCCGATTTAAATGCCGTCTCATAATCATATGCAACTATTCCATTTGGTATTTTTTCCCCAAATGATAATATTTTTTCTTTAAAAATTTGTCTATCTTCTGTCATTATTATTGTATCCATTGATGTTCCCAATACCTCAATATTATACTTTTTTAAAATTCCGGATTTATGTAACTCCACTCCCAAATTTAATGCTGTTTGACCACCAAATGAAAAAGTGACACAGTCGGGTAATTCTAAATTTATAACTTGTTCTGCATTTTCTGGAGTTATTGCCAAAAAATATACTTTATCAGCAAATCCAACAGATGTTTGTACTGTGGCAATATTTGGATTAATGAGAACAGTAATGATACCTTCTTCTTTGTATGCTTTGATAGCTTGTGAACCAGAGTAATCAAATTCACCAGATTGTCCAATTGTTAATCCTCCTGATCCAATTATTAATACTTTTCTTCTTTTCTTAATTATAATTTCTTGTTTGTTTGAATTTATATATTCATTTAATTTATTGTTCATGAATATATCAAATAAGAAATATGTGTCATCTGGTCCTGATTTTGCTTCTGGATGAAATTGCACAGAAAACCATGGATTTATCTTGTGATATATGCCTTCATTTGTATTATCATTGATATTCAAAAATAATTCTGACCAATCATCCAATAAAGTATTCACATCTACAGCATATCCATGATTTTGTGATGTAATATAACATTTATTTGTATTCATTAATTTTACAGGAATATTATGACCTCTGTTGCCATATTTCATTTTATATGTTTTTGCTCCAGATGCCAATGCTAATATTTGATGTCCCAAACATATCCCAAATATAGGAATGTTTGGTTTCATTTTCATAAATTCTCTCAAATTATTTATTAAAGGTATTAATGCACTTGGATCACCTGGACCATTTGATATTAATATTCTGTCAAATGTATTTATAAAATTTTTATTCAAAAAATCATAATTCCATGGTACTTGTATTATTTTATTATCATATTTCATTAAAGATCTTAACTGATTATTTTTTATTCCACAATCTATCACTAATATTGCACCCTCTTTATCTTGGTCATATATTATAGGACTTTCAATTGAAACTTGATCCACAACATTATTTTCATCCAAAATTATTTTATCAAAATCAATGTTATTGTTATTTGTTGATATAACACATTTCATATTTCCATATTCTCTTATTATTTTTGTTAATTCTCTTGTATCTATATTGCAAATTCCAGGTATCTTATTTTCTATCAACCAAGAAGACAAACTTTTATTTGCAGAATAATGTGAATAATCTTCTACATATTCATCTATAACTAATCCCGATACATGAATATTATCTGATTCAAAATGTTTTGATATGTTATGTTCATCTTTTATATCTTTCGGAACACCATAATTTCCCACTATTGGATATGTCAGTACTAATATATGATTTTTATGTGATGGATCTGTCAAAATTTCATGATATCCCGTCATGCCTGTTTGAAACACTATTTCTGCTTCTATTTCTTTATTGTAATATCCAAAAGATATACCTTTGAATATATGTCCTGATTCTAATAATAAATATAGTTCCATTATTGTTTTTATGTTTTTATCATTGATTGTGTGTTTTATATAATTAAAAATTCAATTTTTTAACATGTAATATTAATGGTTTTCCATTGTACATTGTTAATTCAATTATTTCAATTAATTCTGCTTTTTACTCTTGGGCAACTCGTCAAAAAATCTTTTAAATTTTTTCTTTGTTATGTTATCAATATCATCACTTTTATCAAATTCATTAAATTTATTCTTTAATATACTTTTTTTATCCTGATAAATCTTCTTTTTCAAATTACACAATATTCACTATATTATTTACATTTATGCTAACATTTTTATTTTTAATATTATTTGTTGTTTCATTAACATTATGACAATTATTATTAATATCTTGTGTATCATCTATTTTTACTTTACATATTTTTATATGTGTCTTTAAACTATCTTTTCTTGCATAATATTTTTTGCATTGTTCACATTATAATTTTGCTGTATTATCTGAATTATCACGCACTACTTTTTTACAAAAAAATGTTAAATGTCTTTTATAACTACTGCTATTTATGAATTTTTCATCACATATCAAAAATAATAAAAATTATTAAAAAAAATTGATTTATTAATACAAAATACAATAAAGTATAATATATTAATAAATAAAATGGAAAATATATCATTAAAGACCTTTATTGCTGGAATAGAATTACAAAACCCAATCTATAATGCTTCTGGTTGTTGGTGTACATTGGAAAGAGAATTAGATGATTTGAAAAATTCTGAATCTGGTGCAATAGTATCAAAAAGTAGTACAGTTGATCCAAGGTCTGGTAATGATTTGCCAAGGTTAGCATATGATGATTTTGGGAGTATAAATTCAATGGGTATACCAAATTTTGGATACAAGTATTATTTGGATTATGATAGAAAAATATCAAATAAACCATATTTTCAATCAATAATCCCATTGTCAGAAGAAGATTTAATAACAATGTTAAAAACAATAAATCATTTGTGCAATAAATCAAAAAAATATTTGATTGAACTGAATTTATCATGTCCAAATATCATAAATAAATCAATAGTGGCATATGATTATGAACTACTAAAAAAATATTTGGATATAGTAGATAATCTTGACACAAATAATCTCACAATTGGATTAAAATTACCTCCATATCATCAAGAACAAGATTTTAATATTGTGTCCGAAATAATAGATAAATATGATAAAATAAAATTTGTTGTGTGCATAAACAGTGTTGTTAATGGACTATTAGTTGATTTTGAAACAGAAACTACAAAAATTAATCCTAAAAATGGATTGGGTGGTATCGGAGGAGTTTATTGTAAACCAACCGCATTGGCAAATGTTCATAATTTTTACAAAAGATTAGGACATAAAATAAATATTATTGGATGTGGAGGTGTAATTACTGGCTTGGATGTCTTTGAAATGTTACTGGTTGGTGCAAGTGCCGTACAAGTGGGCACACAATTGATGAAACAAGGTATTGATATATTCAATACATTGAAAAAAGAATTATGTGATATTATGATAAAAAAAGGATATTTGGAAATAAATGAATTTATGGGAAAACTTAAAGTAGCAAAGAATTAATAAATATAATTTTATTTATTGAATATAATTTCGGTTAATAATCCCATTGTTTCATCATCAAATTTCTTTTTTAATATAATATCAAGGTAAGCACTTTTTTGTTCTTGATTTAATGGATCACATCTTTCCAATGCATATAAAATCATATCAAAACCACAAAAATTAATTATGATATATACCGCAGAATAACCATTTTTTGTTAAAGTATTGACATTGGCACCTGATTCCACTGCAAATTTGATCATATCTATTTCTCTATATCTATTATGTGTTAATTGATGAATTACTGTATATGTATCAGCGCGCATTGCATTAATATCCACATTTGGTTTTGCAACAAGATATTTAAATACATCAAATGATCCGTATTCTGCAACAAAATTTATGAAATACCATACACTATCATCATCTTTGTTTATAGGTACGCTCAAATCAACTGTATTATCAATCAAATATTTAATTGTATCTATACTTGCTCTTTTAATGAATGTATCTAAATTTTCAATAATATTCAAATTAAACTCAGTGAAATTCTGAATCTCATCATAATTACGCGATTCAAATAATCCATTTATATCATCAATGTGATTGATATGAAGCATTTTATAATTTACCATATTTGTATCAGTGACTGTATATTGATCTTTCTTTAATTCTGGGAATTGCTGAATAAATAGATCAACCATTGAAGCAATTGGTATAACTTGGATTGTTTTGAATGATATTTTTTGATTTGGATTAATTGGACTTGTATAATTATTTTCAACCAAATATTTTATTAATGCATTCCTCTCATAAATTACATTGTCCTCTGCCAACACTGGATTCAAAAATAGTTTATTTGTTAATATATTGTCTTTCAATAAATTTATCATGGTAGAAAACTTTTGCATAATTGGATATATTCAATTTAATATAATGTTAATTATTCCATTAGATGTTCAGATAATAACTATTTCAACTTTTTTTAATAAATTAATGTTTATTACAACAAACCTCTGGTTTATTGGACAACTGCCACCTAAAAGATACAATTTTCAGCCACACTTTCAGTGACTTGCAGCTAAAGCTCAGCCGCACTTTCAGTGACTTGCAGCTAAAGCTCAGCCGCACTTTCAGTGACTTGCAGCTAAAGCTCAGCCGCACTTTCAGTGACTTGCACATTCCTCTGTCAATGAAAACAAATGAGTTACATTAATAATAACAGATGATTTATCATTATCATCAATTACATCATTCTTAATCACCATCAATTTTTTGCACATTTGGTTGTGAAATATAATTTCTTTATATTTGTCAAAATTATCATATGTTTCTTTGAATGTATCTGAATCAATAATATCATTCATATTTTTCATATACACATCATTACTAGCATTTTTTCCAAATATAGTATCATCATCATTTTCCACCAATAAATCATTTTTATGCAATTTAATATTATTTTTAATATCTTCTAATGATTGTATATCACTTTTATTCATTCTAATTGTACTTGGATCATATTCTAAAAAATTATATGAAGTGTCTGTTGGATTTTTATGAGATATTTGGGCTTTGATAAATAATTCACTTAGTTCAGACTTTTTTGCAAATAAATTTGATACTTTCTTCAAAAATTTTGTTGTATTCATTGTGTTTATTAATATATTATATATTGACGTTATCATATTATTTAAATTTCAATTTTTTATTAAAAAATTGAAATAAAAAGTATTAAACAAATATTATCATTATATATTATAAACAAAACATGTCAAGTAATGCAAGAACATTAACATATCCAATGATGGTTGGAAATATAAAAAAAGGTGGATATATTATCCTAAAAGAATTTCCATGTAAAGTAACTGAGATATGTATATCAAAAACAGGTAAACATGGTCATGCAAAATCACATATTGTTGGATCAGATATTTTTACAAATAAAAAATATGAAGATATATTCCCAAGTTCACATAATGTTGAAGTACCATATGTCGATAAATTTGAATATAAATTAGTTGATATCACAGAAGAAGGATATATTGCAATCATGGATAATCATAATAACATGAGAGAAGATTTGAAATTACCTGAAGGAGAAGAAATTAGCACAGAAATACAAAATCATTTTGATGAAGAAGAAGAGATTAATTTAACTATTTTGAGTGCAATGGGAATTGATAAAGTAATTGCATATAAACTTGAAAGATAAAATTTATTATTTTTTTATTTTATTATTAAACTTTTTATAAAAAATTGATTTTTAAAGTATTTATGATATATTATTATTGATCATAAATAAAAATGTCTAATAGTACAAAATTTACATATCTTGTGATGCTCAAAGATCTCAAAGTAGGAAATCATATCATGTTAAAAAAATGCCCTTGCAAAATAACTAATATTCATGTTTTGAAAACAAGTAAATATGGTTATACAGTAGCATGTGTTTTTGGCATAGATATATTTACTGATTTAAAGCATGATGAATTGTTACCATACAATGGAGAAGTTCAAGTACCATATGTTACTGAAAATAAATATATTTTGATTGACATCATGGAAAATGGATATATCGCATTGATGGATGATAAAAATAATATTAGAGAGGATATGAAATTGATTGATGATAATTTGAGCATTGAAATTAAAAATTTATATGAGAAAGATAAAGAAATGAATTTGATTGTTTTGAATGCAATGGAAATAGACAAAGTTATTGCATATGATATAAAATTATGAGTATTATTGAGTTTTATTTGATGCCACATCATAAAAATGTTTTCTCATTATTATTGGCATTATAGGTTCAAATTCACATATAATTTCCAATATTTTATTTATTTTTTTTAAATCTGATATTTGTACTTCCAATCTAAATTTGTCATCACATTGGATTACATTTGAATATCCAAATCTATCAATTAATGTTTTTGTAAAAATATCTTTGATTTTTTCATTACTAAAAAAGTTTGGATTAATAAGTACATCCAATAGTGATTTTTCGCTATTAAATTCAATGGATTTGAATAGTGATGAATTATTTGAATTGAAAAGTATGCATGACTGTTTTGCACGTTTTAATAAATCATACTTTGTCAACGCTTTATTATTTTTAATAGATATAATTTCTGATTCTAATAATGGCAAAATATCAAATGTTTCACATATTTTTGTTATTAATGTCTGATTATATAAAAGTGGTTCCCAATGATGCATATATTTGAGTATTTTATTTATATTTAGTTTACTCACAATCAAAATAAAATTTGATCTTGCAATATTTGCCCAACATCCATTGTTGTTTATTAATTTGGATAAATCATTCATTAATATGTCGAAAATATCATAATCATATGTTCCATTGGATGTCAACTTGCCTTCAATGTTATGCGAAATAGTAAATGTTACCATATCATCATAGAGTTTAATTATTTCTAATTTTTGAAATAATGCTTTTTTATTAGTATTGGAACAGGTCAATTGTTGAAACAAATTATCATATTCAATTTTGTATTCAATGTTGTCAAACATTAATTCATCATTATTGAAGAAACTATTTATATCATTAATCATAGCTTTATTTTGCAAAATTGGATCAATCTCATCAATTATATGCAATACCTCAAACATATCAAACTTGTCATTAACACCTATTGGAATATGTAATGTATTGCCATAATATATATTATTTATTGATGAACCAATTGGAAAACCAAGTTTTACACAAAAACTATTCAAAAAATCATAAAAATCATCATCATTCACATAATAATGTTCATTAAATTTAATTGTAAATATTATTTTTTCATCTTTGCATCCAAACAATTTAAATTCATTAAATATTGAATTCGCATTAATATTTTTGAATAACATTTTTCTATTTAAATTGCTTGGATATTTGTCAATATTAATACTTTTCAAATAAACAACTTTTTTATAAGTTGATTTCCCAGATAAATCAACTTCTTTTTCATGTTTTATTTCAGTGTGGTGACTTCTAATATTGTATTTGGCAAATGTCATATTTTTATAACCAATGTTCTTTTTGAATGCATTGGTCAATATAAATTTATTAGAATTCATTGGAAACTTTTTGTCTACTTTGAAATAATTTTTATTGACTTTTTTCAATAGATTTTTCATATTGTAATAATTATAATCATAAAAGAACTATAAGAAATATTCAATCACTTATATTTTCAATTTTTTTACTACCACATCATAAAAGTCTCTTCTCACATGTATTGGTCTAATAACTTCAAATTCACTAATGATATTCAATACATTATCTATTTTATTTGAATTTAATACCCCCAAGTCTTTTGTTTAAAATTTCATAAAACATATATTTGATAAAGTAATGGCAAAATGTATATCATATTTAATTTAATTTTCATTTTTGTAATTTTTATCTATAATTCTTAATATCATCATTAAACATATCAATAGTATCATCCAATTTCAAAATAATAGTCTTATTATTACCCCTAACTCGGATATTTACAGTATCATCTTTTTCTTCATTAAATCCAACTACCAATATGTAATTATAGTAATATAACTCTGATTGGGCACTTGCTATCTTGTGATTTAATTTATTATCTGACAAATCCACATCAACATAAAAATTATTTTGATGTAATATCTCATGTACTTTTTGAGCATAATCATTATTTTTTTCTGAAACAGGTATTATCATAATTTGTCTTGGAGATAACCAAAATTGAAATTTACCTCCAAA
>Ga0302280_1002483_pt1 | contig 14059 bp, 15 predicted proteins | sample III_Fen_E1_1_FD_198771 | JGI IMG/M metagenome (GOLD analysis project Ga0302280, IMG submission 198771) | Peat permafrost microbial communities from Stordalen Mire near Abisko, Sweden - III_Fen_E1_1 | ecosystem: Environmental > Terrestrial > Soil > Wetlands > Permafrost | place: Sweden: Abisko...
TATTCAGTTTGGTGGCAAGAACGAATTGCTCAATCGGTGCATGATATGCCTGATGATTGGGTCGAAAGTGTTTTTAATAAGCCGCAAGAGGCGATCATCCCACAGAGAACATGATAGGGGCATCAATTCTTAGGGCAATAAGAGGTGTTATCAGAGGCGCAGCTAGGGTTGGCCGCACCTGCGCCACCTGGTAAGACGATGGGATTATTTGTCAAAGTCAGGATTAATTGGGAGTCTGATTTATTCGTTGCGGTGCATTGAAATCCACTCGCATTTGTGCAAGTGTAATTGAAGCTGCTGTCAGTGACATTTAAATTAAGATGGGCGGAAGAATCGAGAGTGGTTAAATTATATCCGCAATCTGAGGGATTACCGCTGCTGACACAGTAGGCGTTATTATTAAAATAGTAATTCTTTTGCGCGTTATAAATGGCCACTAAGTTATTTTGGGCTGCAGTGGCAGCTCCCTGTTGCAGCATGGTGGTATAAGTAGGAATGGCCATGGTAGCTAAAGCGGCGATGATGGCCATGACGACAAGGATCTCTATTAAGGTAAATCCTTTTTTATTAGACATGCATCTCTCTTCTATTTATTCTATTTTTAATGCCATCAAAATTGTAAGCCCTAATTAAGATATAACACTATAGTTCAGAAAAATCAAACCTTAAAGGATAATGCATGATTGAAAAGTTTTTTACCCCCAAAGAAGCCAATCAAATCCTTCCGGATGTTAAGAAGATTGTAGAGGAGATTTTATCTAAAGCCAATGAGGTGCGTAATCTTTTAACCGTGCCTGATCCTTTACACCAGCACCAGGCCCGTCTGATCAAATTAGATCAGGGTATTAAAGATTTAATGGGGCAATTGGAAGATATTGGCTGTCATTATAAAGATTGGAATTTTGAAATTGGTTTGGTGGATTTTCCAGCGATTATTCATGGCCAGGAAGCGTTGTTGTGTTGGCGTTCGGATGAGCTTCAAGTGGAATGGTTTCATGGCTATGAGGATGGCTATGCCGGAAGACGGAAGGTGACCCGGGAGTTGATCTTTTCATGACCAAGCAGCGCTGCGGTTGGTGCACCACGGACCCTATTTATATTGAATATCATGACAAAGAATGGGGCAGGCCTGTTCATGATGATCGCTTATTGTTTGAGTTCTTAATCCTCGAAGGCGCTCAGGCGGGTTTAAGCTGGTTGACCGTATTAAAGAAGCGAGATAATTATCGAAAAGCTTTTGATCATTTTGATCCGGTTAAAATTTCACGCTACACGGATAAGAAGGTCCAAGAGCTGCTAAATAACGCCGGCATTATCCGCAACCGCCTGAAGATCGCCTCCACGATTGCCAATGCCAAAGCCTTTTTAGCCGTGCAAAAAGAATTCGGCACCTTTGATAAATATATTTGGCAATTTGTCGAAGGTAAAACCACAAAGAATCATTTCCTTCATTTCAAGAAATTACCTTCCAAAACATCTGTGTCAGATTTGATGAGCCAGGATCTTAAAAAACGAGGATTCAATTTTGTCGGCTCCACGATCTGCTACGCCTTTATGCAAGCCGTAGGCATGGTCAACGATCACACCACCGATTGTTTTTGCTACCGTACAACACTAAAATAATAATATTTCTTACAATGCCTGTTACAAAATTGTTACCGTTGACAACGAGGCTAAAGGCTGTGAAAATAGCACTTCATTTATGAGCCAAAATCAATTGCCCCCAGATTTTGAAGAGAGACTTAAAGGTATCTTGCCTGAAAGGCCCCCCGCTGTTTTTGAGCCTAAGCAATTTCAGGCCTTTCGTATCAATACGCTTAAGATTTCTCTTCAAGAAGCCCATGCCTTGCTTGTAGAACGACATATCAATTTTCAGAGAGTGGATTTTTGTGCGTATGCCATTATTGTCGAGAAAACAGTAGGGCAGGAGATTTTAAAGTCGGATCTTGTCAGCGGAGGTCTTTTATATGCTCAGGGCTTGCAAAGTTTATTGCCGGTACTTGTTTTAGATCCACGACCGAATCAACGCGTATTGGATTTATGCGCGGCACCGGGGAGTAAGACGTCACAGATAGCGATGCATATGAACAATGAAGGAACATTGAAAGCCAATGAACCAATCCTCTCAAGGCTTTATCGATTAAAATCGGTTTTAGATCTGACAGGAGCCAAGGCCCAGATATCATCGACCGATGGCCGGCGATTAAAAGAACATCAGGCTCTTTTTGACCGAATTTTAGTAGATGTGCCTTGCAGTTCTGAAGGTCGATTCATTAACAATGAACCCAATAGTTTTGCTTACTGGAGTGTTCGTAAGATCAAAGAAATGTCTCATAAACAAAAAGGGATTTTGCTTAATGCTAGTAGGCTTTTGAGCCCGGGCGGCGTTTTGGTTTATTCGACTTGCACTTTTGCTCCGGAAGAGAACGAAGAGGTGGTAGATTGGTTTTTACGCAAATCTGATGGTCATTTTGAACTGGTTCCAATACAAATGGAAGGTGTTAAGACCTATCCTTGTTTGACCCAATGGCAGAAACGGACATATGATCCAAGGATTAAAGATGCGGCACGTATTTGGCCCGATGAGAGAATGGAAGGTTTTTTTATTGCTAAATTCACGAATTCTCACTATAAATGATTATATGTATTTAAGACTTATCCTTATATTCTTCTTATATTTTGCGTTTGGTTCTCTGGGGCAGGCCCAAACTAATCCTTTGCCAGTAGAAATCACGCTGGAAGCCAATGTCGTGCAAATCATCCTCAATGATGAGCATCACAACGGTGTCGATTGGGGAGCCATTGTCTCTGATTTTCATACAGCCCCTTTGAAAAAAGAAAATGATCCAGCCTGGAATGATAAAAAGCATCGTTTGAGCTTTGGCACGGTTTCCCAGGATGATTATTCGGTTCTCCTCGATGCATTGGATACGGTGGGGCAGATGAGTCAGTTTGCTCAGACCCCTATCAAGGTGACGCTTGGGACTGCTGCTAAACTTGAGTTTGACAAGCAGGACATTCACCTTGATCTTATGCTCTCACGTTTAAAATCAGGTGATCTCTCCTTGCGGATTGCTCCGCATATTGCCGTTGCAGCAACAGAACTTTGGGATGGAGAAAAGATACCCGCATCAGTACAGTTAGAAACAGAAACATCAGTCTTGGTTTCCAATAATACAACCATCGTCATCGGTGGTCTTATGAAGGAAGAAGAAATTACCCGGAAACGTAAATTCCGCTTATTGGGGAATATTCCAATTTTTGGTTTGGTTTTTCGTTATCAAGGGCATCTGATGCAAAAAACAGAAACAATCATTTTTCTGACGGTACGCAGCAATGCGGTTGACGCACCAGCGGATGAAGAGGACCAATCGACATGATACTCAGGGCCTTTATTTATTTCTTAATGCTATTAACCCTGCATGGTTGTGGAGGCAGGCCTGTTGTGCCAAGCACACCGATGATGGGGATACCGCTTCAGGATGTTTGCGACCGTTATCATGTCACCTGGCAGTGGGATGGCGTTACCCAGGTGGTGATGATGGAGTATAAGGGCAATCAATCGAAAGCATTAGTAGGTTCTGCGACCGTACTCATTGGACAAAAACAAATCATTTTAAGCGCGCCCTTACGCCGGGAAAATAGCACGATTTATGTCCCAGAAGATTTTGAAGCCAAGATATTAGCGCCTTTTGGTGTGCCGATTGCCGGATTATCTCCGGTTGAAGCTTCTTCACGTGTACATGTCATTGTTATTGATGCCGGTCATGGAGGTAAAGACCGTGGAACTATATCACCGTTTGGCGGAATGGATGAAAAAGATATTGTCCTGGATGTTGCCAAACGCCTGAGATTACTTTTAGAAGATGCGGGGATCAAGGTGATTATGACCCGTGATACGGATGATTTTATATCTTTGCCCCAGCGTACCATTATTGCGGCTCGCAGTGGCGCTGATCTTTTTGTCAGTGTGCATGTCAATTCCAATCAGGATCATTCCGTGAATGGTTTATTGGTCTATTATTTAGAATCTTTAGGCCGAAGGGACTTCAATGAAGAGCAAAGGAAGGAAAATGGGCATACTTTCCTGCAGTCGCTAAGTGCCAATGATACCCCGACGATGCAAGCTATTGTCACTGATATGATGGACACACTTAAGACAGCCCAGTCACCAAAATTAGCAAAGTTGATCATTAAGGAAGGGCGTGATGAGTCAGGGGTTAGGGTTCGTGGCGATGGGATTCGTCTTTGTCATTTTTTTGTGGTACGCAATACGCTAATTCCCGCAGTCTTGGTTGAAACCGGATTTTTATCTAATCGTCAGGAGCGTAATAAATTAATTTCTTCACTTTATCGTCAAAAATTAGCCGAGATCATTGCACGTGGCATCATGGATTATGCCAATGATTAATCATTCTCAGGAACCTATAGGCGTTTTTGATTCCGGTTTGGGGGGATTGACGGTTGTCAAAGAGCTCAATCACCATCTTCCCAATGAGCGGATTGTGTATTTCGGAGACACGGCCAGGGTGCCTTATGGTACCAAATCCGGGGACACGATCATTCGTTATTCTAGAGAGATTGTTAAAGTTTTGCTTCAGCATAAAGTTAAAATGGTGGTGGTGGCTTGCAATACCGCTTCTTCATTGGCGTTAGACGTCCTTAAAAAAGAATTTGATTTGCCGATCTTAGGTGTGATTGAACCGGGTGCTAAAAAAGCGATCGAAGTCACCCGTAATAAAAGGGTCGGCATCATTGCTACTTCATCGACGGTCAAAAGTGGCAAATATGCTAAGAAAATAGTACAATTAGACAAAGGTGTCATGGTCACCAGTCAGTCCTGCCCTTTATTTGTACCACTTGTCGAGGAGGGTTGGTTTGATCACGCGGTGACCTATCAGGTGGCAGAGCAGTATTTAGGGGATTTGAAGAAAAAGAAAATAGATACTTTAATATTGGGATGCACGCACTATCCTTTGCTTAAAGGAGTTTTGCATAATGTCATGGGCTCCCAAGTGCAATTGGTGGATTCAGCTCAAGAAGTGGCCTTGCAGGTCAAGGAGCTTTTGACTAAGGCTAAACTTTTGCGTACCCGTTTAAGCCCTGGCCAGCATGTTTTTATTGTCAGTGATGAACCAGTACAATTTCAACGCCTGGCTTCGAGGTTTTTAGGTGGCGGCGTTAAGCATGTCAGGAGACATATTTATGTTTGAAGTATCTGTGCGTGACCACATTGCCTCTGCCCATCAATTGCATGGCTACGATGGCCCTTGTAAGGATATGCATGGGCATACGTGGAAGGTGGAGATGGTGGTGTGTGGGGATAATTTAGATGGGGTTGGGCTTTTGGCGGATTTCAAAGTCCTAAAAGCCACCCTCAAAGAAGTTTTGATGCCTTTGGATCACGTGGTCCTCAATGATCTACCTGCCTTTAAAAATCTTAATCCATCGACGGAGAATTTAGCCCGTCATATATATCGTGCCCTGAGTGTTAAATGCGCCCCGCTGCGTTTAAAACACGTGCAAGTCTGGGAATCAGATACCGCGAGTGTCATTTATTATGAATAAGAAAGCAGTCATTTTATTGTCCGGTGGTCTTGATTCTTCGACGACCCTTTATGATGCGATTGCCCAAGGCTATGAATGCCATTGCCTGATTTTCGATTACGGCCAGAAGCATAAGAAAGAAATCATTCAGGCAAAGGCGGTGGCGCGTAAGGCGGGTTGTAAAATCTTTTGTGTCAAAATTGGTTTGCCTTGGAAGGGTTCGGCCCTTTTAGATAATAAGATCTCAGTTCCCCGCGGCAGGGCGCTCGATGCCAAAGGCATACCTGTCACCTATGTTCCGGGACGTAATATTATTTTCTTGAGTTTTGCGGCCTCATTTGCCGAGGCGATAGGAGCCAAGACCATTTTCATTGGTGCTAATGCGGTGGATTATTCAGGCTATCCTGACTGCCGTCCGGAATTTATCCGTTCCTATCAGGCGATGTTGGCCAAAGGGCTTAAAACTTCAGTTGAAGGTAAAAGTATTAAAGTTGTTACTCCTTTGATTCATTTAAGTAAAGCGCGCATTGTCCAATTAGCTGTTAAGTTAAAAGTGCCACTGCATCTGACATGGTCCTGCTATAACGGCGGCTCCAAACCCTGTGGCGTATGCGACAGCTGTCGCCTCAGAGCCCAAGGTTTCGCACAGGCAAAAACTCAAGATACCGCATTAACTAAATAAACACATGAACGCTAAAATCTTAGAAATATTCCGTTCCATCCAAGGCGAGGGCAGATACGCTGGTGTTCCGCAGGTCTTTGTGCGGTTGTTTGAATGCAATATGCATTGTGTTTGGTGCGATACGCCGGCTTCCATTGGCGATGGCAAACGGGAATATAAGGACATGAACCTTGAAGATATCCTGGCTCAAGTCAATTTAGTCTATGACAATGCCCATTCCGTTAGCATCACCGGCGGGGAACCGTTATTGCAGAAAGAATTTCTTATAGACTTTTGTCATGCCCTTCATCGCGAAGGCAAGAAAATATATTTAGATACTAATGGTACCTTGCCTGATGCTTTGGAAGAGATCATTAAGGACATTGATATCATCGCCATGGATATTAAATTGCCGTCATCCACTGAGCAAAAAGCATTTTGGGCTGAACATAAAGAATTCTTAAAGATTGCTCATCGTCGGGAAGTTTTTATAAAAACAGTCATTTCTTTGAATACGAAACCAGAAGAGATCATTAAGGCGGCGAAATTGGTGGCAGCGATTGATCCTGAAATATTATTTATCCTGCAACCTAATTATTTGGATATGAAAAAGGGGATTATTGAGCAATGCGTGGGGTATCAAAAATCATGTGCAAAAATCCTTAAAGACGTTAGAATATTGCCTCAAGTGCATAAATTTATGAAAATACGTTGAGGACAAAATGTCTAAAATAAGCTCATACGAAGGCCGTCAAGAAAATATCCGTACACTTAAAATGCCGGATATAGAAGTTTGGGATAATCAATATTCGGATCGTGATTATATTGTTGATTTGTCCATCCCAGAATTCACCTGCATCTGCCCTAAGACCGCTTTACCGGATTTTGCTGTTATAAATGTCAGCTATAAGCCAGCTAAAGTCTGTTTGGAATTAAAATCTTTAAAATTGTATTTAGTCGAATACCGAAGTGTGGGTGTTTTTCATGAGCATCTGGTTAATAAATTGCTGGATGATTTTGTCAGCGCTTGTAAACCCCGCTGGATGCGTGTGGAAGTGATTATGAACCCTCGCGGGGGCATCGGTACAACCGTAACTGCTGAATTTCTTAAAGGAAAATAAATGAAAAGACCCGACGGACGTCGTCCCAATCAATTGCGTGCAATAAAGGTAACAAAGAATTATATGAAAAATGCTGAAGGCTCTTGCCTTATTGAATTTGGAGAGACCAAGGTTATATGCACAGCTTCCGTTGAAGAGGGAGTGCCGCCATTCCTTAAGGGGTCTGGCAAAGGTTGGGTCACTGCTGAATATGGCATGTTGCCCCGTTCTTGCACCAGTCGTATCCGACGTGAAAAAACTTCAGGTCGGACGGAAGAGATCCAGCGCTTGGTTGGCCGCAGCCTGCGTTCAGTTGTCGACATGAGCCAATTAGGCGAGCGTACCATCCGTATTGATTGTGATGTCCTGCAAGGAGATGGGGGGACACGTACAGCGTCTATTACCGGTGGATTTATAGCCTTAGCCGACGCTATTTTATGGATGAATAAAAAGAAAATGATCGCAACCGTCCCTATCAAAGATTTTGTTGCAGCCATCAGCGTTGGCGTTTATCAGGGGGTTAGCGTATTGGATTTGAATTACATTGAAGATTCCAAGGCTGATGTGGATATGAATGTGGTGATGATCGGCCGTGGTGAATTTGTTGAGGTGCAAGGAACCGGAGAAGGTGGGACTTTTTCTGAATCCCAAATGAAAGCGTTGCTCGCTCTCGCCAGAAAGGGCATCAAGGAGCTATTAGCATTACAAAAAAAGAATCTACCCAGCTTTAAGGTTATGCCGTGAAAGAATTGATTGTTGCGTCACGTAATAAGGGCAAGGTCAAGGAGATCATGGAATTATTGACGGGCTTACCTTTCAATATTTCATGTCTTTTAGATTATCCCCAAATACCAGAGATCGTTGAAGATGGTAAGACCTATAGGGCCAACGCTTTGAAAAAAGCCCGTGAGGTGGCATTAGCCACGGGGAAAATGGCCATGTCGGATGATTCGGGCATAGAGGTTAAAGCCTTGGGCAATGCGCCTGGTATTTATTCAGCTCGATTTGCCGGCGAGGGGGCTAGTGAAAAAGCCCGGAATAATAAATTATTCAAGATGCTAAAAGATGTCCCCATGAACAAGCGCCAGGCCCGTTACCGTTGCGTTATTGCTTTGGTAAATGCCAAGGGTCAAGAGTTAGGTGTCGTTGAAGGCACTTGTAGCGGCTATATTACCACCAAAGAAGTGGGCGCTAATGGGTTTGGTTTTGATCCGCTTTTTTTACTCAAACGCTACAATAAAACCTTCGGCCAATTACCTGCATCTCTCAAGGCAAAAATTTCCCACCGAGCCAGAGCGCTCAAGAAATTCCGTTTACTTTTAGATCGTTTATGAGCCTTATTGTAAAAGATTCTTAAAAAGGGTATTGATAACCTGCGGGACAGAAATTTTCTTTTTGAATTTGGGATTTGAAATTTTGTCGTAAATACGGATGTTAAGGCTTTGGAGCACATCGTGAGCCATGGCTGGCACGACCCCCGAGCTTAAATCTACGGTCATGTTTAAATCACACATCTGATCAAAATCAACCCAACCTTTGCCTAAAAGGACAATGGTGGGGCCTTTAAGTCGTAAATTATCAGTATTGATTTTTTGGTCATCGATCGTGAAATTAGCTTCCGCATCAGTGAAAGTGATTTTGCCTAAGTTCATCGCATCATTAAGAACATCCAATAATCCTTTGAACAAATTAAATTCTCCTAAAAATCCATCCCGAATGGCCATGGAACCGGTGGCATGTAATTTATTCTTAAAATCAGCGATGGTTCCATGGGCAAGGCTCGTGAAATAGAATTTACCGTCGATCTCATCCATTTTTAGGGGAGAATCCATTTTTAATTGGTGAAGATCGGTGCCATCGATATTAAATGCCAGATCGTAAGGCATTCTTTGATCAGATAGATTCATAGAGCCTACCGCGTGCACCTTACCATCATAAAATTCTCCATCGAGGGTTGCGTTCTTGATTTGGCCTTCATCCTCATTAATGATGATATTGATGTCATTGAGTTTATAGTTAAGGGTGGCGAGGGTTGGGCATGTGATGGTGGTATTGAGCGTAAAGTCTTTCCAGTTTAGGGAATTTCCTTTGATAGCAGTCGCGATATTGATCAAACCGGTGGGGCGTAAAGGCAGGAGACTTTTTTGCATAGCGGAAGGTAGGGACAATATAAGATCTTCCAGAGTTAAAGACACATGGCTATTAATATCAAATACTGGACCTTGGGGCTCCAGTGAAATTGTGCCGTTGCTATCAAAGTTTGCTTTTGAATATTTACCGCTCAGAGAGCGGAGAGTGATGAGATTGTTATTCTTGACAAGATCTGCGTCGAGATGTAATCCTGGGCCATCAATGTTTAATCTGATATTAGGATTCTTAAAATTGTGAATGGCTCCTGAGAGATTGTATTTTTTTCCTTGAAAGTTGGCGGTTGTATCACGCCATTTAAGAGAGTTGGGGGTGGCTTCAATAATGCCGGTGATGTTTTTAATTTCTTGATGTAATTTACTGCTTGATACACTTGCATTCTTAAAGGTCGCGACAGCCAGGATATTTCCATCCAGCGGGTTTGAAGCTAGGCCTTTAAATTTGACTTTAACAAAACTTGTACCCTTAAAATTGAGGCCGTATTGATTGACGATTTGAGGGATGAGGTTTTGAATTTTAGAAAGATCTAATTCATCAGCTTCGGCAAGGATATCAAGAACAGGATGTCTAAAATTGTTGACAGTGCCATTAACACGGACATTGGTATCCATGATATTAACGGAGAGTGCATTGATAGTGGTTGCATCGTTTTGAAAATCAGCATCTAATTCGATATTATTCAAAGTCTGGATAGGGCCAATGCCCTGAATGGAACCATCAGAAAGTGTGACTGAGCCTTTATAGGTCAATTTTTGAGGGGCATCCAATGGGATTTCCATATTTAATTCCAACTGCGGGCTAGCTTCAATGCTTTTGTCATGGTTTAGGATAAGCTTGGATTTTGAGAAGTTCAGGCTTGAGGAAATTCTCATTATGTTTTCTTCCAAGTTGAAAAACAATTTATCAGTTTGCAGGGAACCGGAAATTAAGAGATTTTCCCCAAGGGTTAAGCGCATATCCTCGATTGATAATTTAGTGTTTAAGGAAATATTCTTTTGGTCCATGATATTCATTTGAGCATCTTCGAGAAGGATATGCTGGCTGCTAAAGGCTTTATCATCGATGCTGGTAGAAAAGTTGTCAGCCTGAAGTGAGGCGGTGAGTTTTATGTCATTCTCATTTTTAATATGCATGGAGACGGATTTAAGGGCAATATCACCCTGAAGCTTTTGATGAGGCCATTTAACAAAGAGTCCTTTAGTGATGATGTTTCCCACGGATTCAATACCACTGGGATCTTTTGAAATTTTAATATCATCCAAATTGGCCTCTTGGACTTTTATTTGGCGGCCTTCCAGATTAACGAAGATATCCTGAGCATGAAGGGAGCCATTAAAAGCAACTCCTTGTTTCGTTAATCCAAAATCATTTACCTTTATCTGAACGCTACCGCCTGTTGAAAGGCCAGGAACCATGGTTTGGACATTATTTAGGGACATCTGCCCTCGGGCAGAGATATCGCCATGCTGGTATTGGGCATCTAAATGGCGGAGTTCAATATCTCCTTTGAAGCTTTGGTCATGGTTGGTGATGTCCAGGTTTTTCATGAGCACATCACCATCAGCAGATGTTTTATCTTGAGTGTAATTAATGTTTAAGTTGATCTCTTCGATGATACCGCTACTAATGCGCACATCTGGGATATTAATTAAAGACAGGTAGGAAGCAGTATCAATATTCTTAAGATGAATTTGGGCCTGAGTATTTTTGGTAATTGGTTGGTAATAGACAGTTGCTCCTACAAATCCTTTTTTTCTGGGAATATTGGCTGTGAAATCATAGCTGATGCCTTTATAGGAAAGTGAAAGTTTCAAATTGATATTATCAAAGTATTCGTTCCATGGATGTTGACCTGATTCGTCATCAATTAGGAATTTACCATCGTTGATAGTGATGCCTCCCCAAGCAATTTCAAAATCTGAAGGTTTTTCTGATTTGGTTGCGGTTGTTGTGGGTTGAGTCGTATTAGAAGTAACGAATAGATCACTGAAATTCCAGGAGTTGATGGAAGTTCGGATTAAATGAATAGAAGGAGAGCGGACATTGATATAGGGGATGGTGATTCGGTAGTGTTTGAATCCAGGCCAGAAAATGATGCCAAAAGATACTTGTTCTGCCTGGGCCAAGACAGCGTCACTAGGAGATTTTTCATAAATTTTGATTTTATCAATGATAATTCCCCTGACCCAGCTAAAGTGAATGGAGCCGATTTCCACTTTGCGTTTGAGAGTTTCTTCAAGGCGTTCTATCGTGATTTTTTTGATTAATTGGGGAAAAGTAACGCGGTTAAGATAAACGGTCAGGGCGGTCAGGAAAAATAATACGCTAAGGATAATTATAAGGGCTTTTTTATACTTCATAAGAGTTTCTATTATACACTGGTTGTCTTTGATTTCAATGATAAGGCATGGTAAGGTATTGTTTAACTTTTAATTTTTATGGGGGCTGAGGGTGTTTTCACAAAATAATTTTAGATATTGGCTAATCGCGTTATTGATTCCTGCCTTGGCATGGGTTTTTCTAAATAAAATCTGGGTTGGAAGGTTTTTTTTAGGTGCGGATAATACGGATTGTTTTTATTGGTTTATTTATTATTTTAAGAATATCCTGCACGGGGTTTACCCTTTATGGAACCCATTCAAAAGTTGGGGCTCTTTAGACTATATTGATACCCAATATATAGGGATCTGTAACCCTGTGAGCATGATTATTCCCATTCTGTTATTTTTAGGGATGAAAGCTTATTGGACTTACGCATCCTATATGGTCGTTCTTTGGTTAATAGGTTTTGTGGGATTCTATTTTCTTCTTCACCGTCTTTACAAGGACCCCCGAATCGCTTGGGCAGGGACGAGCCTACTGATGTTCTCAGGGGGTTTAGCTGTGTTCTTTTCCTGGGATATTCTTGGGCTTTATATTTTTGCGCCCTTGGGATGGTTTTTTGGATTCTTGATCGGCTTCGCTAGGCCATTAGATGATCATTCTTTAAAAAGAAATATGTTTGGTCTGTGCTTTTCGAGCATGTTCATAGCGCATTTGTATATCCCGTTTTATTTTTTAACCCTGTTTTTTACTTTTATCATCAGCGTTTTAATTTTTGCCAGTGATTGGATTGTTCAATTTCTTCAGGCCATTAAAAAGGCATTGATACGGATGCCGCTAGCTTTTTTCCTTTGTCTTTTGAGCGTCCTTTGTGCTTTGTGGCCTACAGTTGACTGTTATTTTAAAATGAGGGACCCTCAAAACATCACTCAATTCTTCAGGGGGAGCAATGAGAATAACGCTGGGAATTCCATTGGAGTTTCCCAGGAGATGATTGATATCGGAGGCCTTCCTTCCAGAGCCACCATCTCAGAGTTTTTTTCATCGTATGAAACCGGCGATCACTATTTATCTTTTGTGCCGATGATCCTTTATATTTTAGCTTTGTTGACATTATTTAATCGGTCTTCAAAGACTCAAAGGGTTGTTTTCATGACTGGTTTTTTGTTGATGCTTATTGCTTTAACGAACGCTTGCCCGCTGCAGCATTTTCTTTACGAACATTTGTATTTCTTTAGGATATTTCGGAATTATTTTTTCTTTTGGATATTGTTTTGGTCTTGTTGTGTCGTGTATGTGATGGGAGAGACCAAACGATTCTTAGATTGGGATCTTGCTTTTCCAAAACAAAAAGGTTGGTATGCCGTTTGGGTTATCACGGTGCATGCGGCGGCCATGATTTATTTAATTTCTTTAGAGGATGTGCCGCTTGTCTCTTATGCGACGATCACAGCTAGCTGCGGATGGTTTTTGACGCGCTTATTTGATAAGGTGCGTCTTCGACAAGATTTATTTATTATTGGATTGGTATTTATTGGTCTTTGGCAGCCTTTTTATGTGCTACCTTTGATCCGTGGTGTTGATCATTCTAAAGAGGATTATGTGCGTCAAGAAGGGGCGTTTTCATACGAGCGGCCTTTGTTCGGGAGCGGGTATAATGAGAAGAATCCTCTTGGTCAACGGCAAAAATATTTCCAAGATGAGTCAGGATTTGTTGAAAGCGGGTACATGGGGCAAAGAGCATCTTATTTATTGACGCAAAATCTTAATCGGGAAACCCTGGCTGATTACGTGCGTCATAAATTTATTCTGTATGATCGGACAAGTTTTATGCAGGAAAATAATATTGATTGGGACAGGGTTCGAAAGGTTATTACCTTCGAAGATCCTAGAGCTTTAATTGAAGATAAATCAGGCATCGTTTCACTTCAAGTCGGTGATCCTTTGGCGCCAATAATTGTTAAGAAATCTGACCCTTATATCAAGGTCGTTAGTTTTAATGTGAATTCCATTTCGCTCCGAGTTCATTTGGATGGACGAAAATTCCTCGTCTACAACGATAGTTTCCATTCGGGATGGCATGTAGAGATTGATCAAAGCCCGGCCCAATTATACCAGGCCAATATTGCTTTTAAGGGAGTTTGGGTTAACAAGGGGGATCATTTGGTCAGGTTTTATTTTGGATCGTGGGTGGATTATTTAAGAGGATGGGGTGTTCCGTTATTATTTATGTGTTGGTTTGTTTTAATGATCACCATCTGTTTTGAGAGAGCGTTATGAT
>Ga0302280_1002484_pt1 | contig 14054 bp, 13 predicted proteins | sample III_Fen_E1_1_FD_198771 | JGI IMG/M metagenome (GOLD analysis project Ga0302280, IMG submission 198771) | Peat permafrost microbial communities from Stordalen Mire near Abisko, Sweden - III_Fen_E1_1 | ecosystem: Environmental > Terrestrial > Soil > Wetlands > Permafrost | place: Sweden: Abisko...
TTGGAAGAATTTTTACGGGCTAAATTTTAAAATTAATACACCCAACCTATGATGTCATCCAAATCTAAAATTAAAATTAGTACACCCTAAGACACCCTAGTACACCCAAAAAAAAAACGTTAGTACACCTCGAGTGGCTTATACTCATAATTTCAAATTAATACACCCAAATAACTTGCCCATTGGTACAACTTGACAGTACCATTAATTATCCATCAATTACCTGTCAGTTATCCATCAATTTACACTCAATTTCTATCAGTTGACTCAACTCAGTTATAGTGGTCCACTAAGGTACCATCAATTACCCATTAATTACCTGTCAGTTATCCATCAATTTACACTCAATTTTTATCAGTTGAGTCAACTCAGTTACAGTGGTCCACTAAGGTACCATCAATTACCCATCATCATTTTCGTTTTATTTCGCTACCTACCTTATACCCCCTTCGTCGTCTGAGTCTCTTTCTTGGGTTTAGCCTTGAAGAAGTTGTCTATGGTGGGCTGCTTTTCGTCTGCTGTTGTCCTAGATTTACTACTGGATTTAGGTCCGGCGATCTTACTGAGTACTTTCTCGACTCTGTCCTGACTAAACCCCTTCTGGTCCACCAGAAACGCCAGAATGCCCTCTTTGTCGGGTTTGTTGAATACCAGGTCGAAGTTTTCACCCGGCTCGACCATCGGGGTCTTGAATAGTGTCCTCACTTCGTCCAAATTGTCAACTAGACTCGCTGGAACAATGTACTTCTCCGGGAGGTTCTCAATGATAGTCTCTATGTTCTTGTGTTTGCGTACCAGTTTAAGGGCAGTCTTCGGACCAATTCCCTTGATGGACTCAGTGTAATCACACCCACAAAGTATACAGAAATCCACGAATTCGTCATAGGTTAAGTCCAGTCCAGACAATACCCTGGAAACGACTATCTCAACTACCTTCTCCTTAGAACTTTTAGGCATTGTCATTTTTCTAAGTACGATAGGTGTCCCAAACGTCAGTGAATCCATATCTTCAGTACTAGATGCATATACAACACCCTTTTTAACCAATTCGGCACATTGGGCTTCGGCTTCGCAGGGGGCTTCGATTACAGGAAGCCCCATTAGTTTTAGCAGGAACTTCACCTCCTCGGTCTGTTGTCTAGTGACATGGATATTGCGTTTCGACGCCTTATCCAGGTCCTTCATAGCTAGATCCTCTTCGTCCGAATTCTCGGCGTTTTCAAGTTGCGAAGTGGCTTGTTCCATTTCCTTGGAGGCCTTCTTCTTGGTTTCCTGACGCTTAGCGAGTTCAGCAAACTTGAGACTTGGTGGCTTACCGTCAAAGACAAAAACGGGCCTAATGCCGTTCTCCAGCAGATTGGCAGTTCTATTGAAAAAACCCTGCAGATGACTGGTGACATTGCCGTCGGCGTCAGTCAATTGTTCAGAATAGCCAGTATCTCCATCTCTAGCCCTAATTTGGACTAGAAATTGATATAGCGCGATGCTTGCATCCACTGCCACCACCTTCCCAGAGTACTTTTTCTTATCGGTCTCCTTGAATGAGTCAGGCGCATCCGTCTTGAGCAGCTGCATCAACCCGTGGATCCCCATTTTGTTGGGTCGAATTTAGCACTATTGCTAAGCTTGGAAATTTTTTCTACCAGGCCTCTTAAACCCAGTTGGATACGTCGGAGAACCAAGAGGTGGACTACGAGGAGGTAGAGGGCGAGCAGATAACGGTGACCTTGACCTTGGCCTTTGTCGATATCTTTCTTTCTTTGCACCTATACACTCTTTACACACTAGGCCCACAACACCAGGCTCTACTGGTCTATCACAATCTACGCATATTTTATTGCCGAATTTACGAGACTTGCGTCTGGGTTTTCTTCTTGACCTGCGTTTGCTGGTACGTTTGCTGGCACGTTTGCTTCTGGACCTTCTGCGTTTATTTCTGGACCTTCTACCGAATCCCCAGTAGGACTGAAATCCCGGCATTCCCTGCAGAAAAACGCCCCCATCTCCTCCAGGCGTATTTCCTGCGCCAACCGGGTATCTCGGGAATGCCTGTAGATCGATTTTAGAACTGGGTCTGTCCATCAATGGATAGCCGAACCTTCTTTTCTTCCTAGTTCCAAAGAAATGGCCGTTGGCTGGTGTAGACCCTTTACCGACGAGTTTAGGCAATAGACTACTGAATGGTTGTTCATAGAACTGGGTACCTGGAGACATACCCCATCCCCCTACAGGGCCTGCTGCAGCTGGAAATATACCTAGACCAGGTTGATATTCTACTCCCAGATTCGGTAAAGTGGGAAGTAATGGAATGCGTCCATTCATTTAATGGTAAGTGAGATTAAAATAGTGTCCTAATAAAAACTACTTGGGTGTGAAGTACCAGGCCAGGAAGGCTATCAGACCGACAATAAACAACCCAAGTATTACGATTGTAATAATGAAGTTAGTCTCCGAACCGAAGGCACTGACGATTTGTGCCATTCCGGGGGAAGACGATGGCGTAGATACTGGAACGGCAGTTGGAGCCATAGACGTAGACGGAGCAGACGTTTGAGACGGAGCAGACGTTTGAGACGCCGAGATGGTAGTCAGATTATTCTGTATACAGGTATCCCTAATGGTCTGATTGATCATGTTTGTCAGGTCGGTTATATTCGTGATGTTGCAATCAGTGAAGGTGATGTTACTGAGGTTAATATTCTGATCGTTAGCGATGTTGATCAAACAGGACGATATATTGGAGACCATTACATTGAGATCGGAAGTACTAACCTGTGATCCATCGTTATTGGTTATACCATTGGACGCTAGGTAGTTTGGAAGTTGAGACTGGTCAGAAAGACCTAGATTTGACGCCAGTTGTTGTAATATAGTCGCATTTGTTACGTTTGACGACAAACATTCGATATCTGATTTCTGAACAACTGTGTTATTTAGTCCAGAAATATTAACGGCTCCAGTACAGTTGAAATTCAGATCGGACAGGCTAATGGTCTGATCATTAATACTACTTGCAATACAGGATGACGAGTTTTGAATGTATACATTGGAGACTTCAGTACTAAACGTGCTTGACATTTACAAATTAATAATATTTTAATTCATAAATGGGTGCGAACTCCAGTACTAACTACGATCCTGTTGAGATAGCCAACGCGGCAGAGAACGTTGCAACTTCTATAGCTCAAAATTGTACTATCACGCAACAAGATAATCAAAGTATCAATGCATTGGTCGCTGGAGGTAATATTACGTTGTCTTGTCCAACTATTGACATTACAAATATTACTAACACAATGATAGGCACTGGGACATATAAGTGTTTTCAAGGTACTGTATCCGGGACCCAACTTATGAATTCGGTTGGTCAGTCGTTGGGAGGAACTGCCAATACTACTGCAGGAGGAGCATTTTCGTCATCAAGTACCAACGTAGGATCGTTCACATACTCAAACGAAGAGATCGGGAATATATTTGACTCATATGCTCAGTGTCTAAACAAAATTGGAAACAATCAAACTATAACAACAATGCAAGCAGGAGGTAACATCACCATTACATGCGACAGTACTTCAGGTGGTATTATAGATATTACTAAGCTTGCAAATAACGAAACCAGTAGTGTCATTGCAAGTTGTACTCAAGCTCTTCAGAATAGTTTCAATGGTCAGAATAGCGTTCAGCAGTCGGTCTCTCCAAACCTAACGACTACTGCTACCGGACTAGGTGGAGGGGATATTGCTGGGATCATCATTGCGATCATTTTCGTGATACTTGCAATTGCTCTGGTCATATATCTCTGGAAACGAAAGTCTAGCAACAATAACAACACCTGAGTAATACCCCGGACTTGATAGTACCAAAAGCCTACAGCCCAATTGCACAACGATCGATGTGCAACTGGCCGTAGGCCTATTGACACTGTCTGAGAAGCCTGTACAACCTGCGCAGTTATATCAGTACTAGCTCAACATCATCTGTTTTCACAAGGTCTATATTTGAATAGTAGTAACAGACCAGTCCAGTCTTGATCATATTCATCTCAACCACCAGGTCCCTTCGGGCCTTACTTACGTCACTTATTAGAAAAATGGATATCCCGAGTCGAAATGCATCGTCGACACAACATTCCACGATCCGTCTGGACCCACTGAAATAGAATAGATATGCACTCAATGTACCACTGTTTGTTTGTCTGATAACGTAGGATCCAAACTCGTCGTCTAGTACTAACGATCTGACCACCGATTGGTACTTGATGAAGTAGTGACTGGTGTAGACTTCGTCGAAGATCGGCGATAGGTACTTACCTTTGTTAAGTATACTAGTGATAAACGGTACGTCAGACTCCCCGGCAATTCTGTACTGACCACTTGACGAAACTGGGGACGAAACTAGGATGTGATCTTTCAAGTATATAGCGTAATAACTAAACACAGAAACAACGTGAGCAGGAAGTACTTTTTCAGATAGCCAAATGACGCCGTTGATACCACATTTTGAAATGTTTACGTGCGACTTCAGTATCATACATTTAGTCAAGCCGTTATTTCTGTAGTCCTTGTGAATGCATAGAAAATTCGGACTGACAAACCGTGAATTGACCCCATACAACTTGATTTCGAAACAAGTCCCGACCGCAATGATTTCGTCGGAACGCTTAAGGATAATCTGCATATCGTCGTCAGCGTAGGGAAGCATGAGTGCCCATTTTATGAACTCCACTGAGTTCACAAAATAATCAGGTCCGGTTCTGAAGTGTTCGTTAAGGAACGACGTCAACGATTCAATGGAGTCATTCATTTATTAGGCATATTAGTTATTGTTAACGATATTTACGTACTAAGTATATCGCGAGAAATATCAACGCGATAGCTATTATAATTACAGCAATAGATATTCCGGCTTGTTCTCCAACCGACAAGCTAGATATTGGTGCATAAGTAGGAGCAGAAGTAGGAGCAGAAGTAGGAGTAGAAGTAGGTGTAGAAGTAGGTGTAGAAGTAGGTGTAGAGGTAGGAGCAGAGGTAGGGGCTTGGGTAGGTGCAAAGGTAGGTGCAAAGGTAGGTGCCACAGTAGGAGCGTCAGTTGGATTGACTATAGTGCAGCTGTTGGTTATGTTGTTAAAAGTAACTGTCCCACCTGCCTTTAGTCCAGATATATCAATTGTTTGACAGCAGTTCACTGTCATTACTGGTATTTGTTGCAGGACCACTGGAGCAGGCTGGTTTGTATAACAAGACTGTTGCCACGACGATACAAAATTTGTCATTTGGGTTTGTGCGTTGAAGTAAAGATTTGACGATAACTGAGTATAATTACAATCACTACTTGTCGGACAACCGCTTAATGACGTTAAACAACATCCTCCACCTGCATTACAGTTGTTATTGGGACTAGAACCATAACAGGCATAACATTGTTTATTGGCACCATTTGCGTTGTAACAACAGTTACCGTCAAAACCTAATGTCGAGCAATTTACAGGAGTACCCCCATTACTAATCCAGTAATTGCTATATGTCGTATCTGGGTTTGAAGCTTGAACTTTTGGGTCTACAGTTTGACCATATTGACTTACGTACTGGGTCATTGTTTCATTTATGGAGGTAGCAATTTGATCACAATATGCCTTGTTATTGTTGTAATTCTCCTGTTGTACCATAGACAGATTGTTGATATATTCGTCGTAGGCTGTTATCTGTGCATTCAACATGATAGCGTCAGAACAAGTATATATCGACTGGCTTGGGTCTATGGTGGGGGCTTGTACTTGGGCTGGCATAGGTTGTATGTTTGGCGACGCAACTGGAGGATAGCTCACAGTAACTGGGATACTTTGACCATTGACAAACGTAAATTGAGATGTAGTAGTATTGATGCTATTGGTCACTGGAGGGGTTGTTCCACCCATTTTATAGTAACAATGAAATTATTGCGCACAGATGTCCTGATTTTAATGCGAACTTCGATAAATGAGCAAAAGGCCTATGTCTAGTTCTGGGCCCAAACGTTACGACTCCCCAGAGTCCGAAATTACGCATCTTGACGAGTTAGACGCATATGTAGAAGCATCCGAAATGTACCTAGAAGCATTGAAGTTATCCAGTTCACCGGGCGCAGATGCTGGGTATATAGTAGGTATGACAGCAGTGTACTTCGGAAAGGCTTACGTCGCATTTGCATCTACTGAGAATACAGAGGCTATCAAAGGCTCATTGAGGGAGACTATAAACGCCTATACTACTGCTATAGCGTTTTGTGAAACGAACAACTTGGGTAAACAGTTTGTGTATACATCCAGGCTTATAATAGAGTCATTGAGAACTGAACTTTAGACAAGGTTGTGAGGGTTTATACGGGTTTGTAGGGTTTATACGGGTTTGTCGGTGGCGTGCCATAGGGCCGTAGGCCGTTTGGCACTGGAGAAGAGGCTGACAAATTTCGCGTGGTCTGCCATTAATCAATTGATTAAACGACGAGGTATCCGAAATTTGCCGGGCCCACCGCCCACAGTAAATCTGTCCACCAACTAGGCCTATTACATCTGCCTACTTTTCTATAGAACTTTTTGGAATTTTAAGGATACCTTTATCATTAATCAAATGATTAATGGCTAAGGTCCGCGTAAAAACTGCCGGATCTTCCACAGAACTAATGCCGTAAAGGCACTGGTAGTCCTGCGAGCCTTCGTGCAATGTCTACAACCCGACAAACCCTGACCCAAATCATCTTAAGACATTGGCCCAATGAATACTAATTAAGCATTTAATGGACCTATCCCGTATCTCAAAGAAGAGTCCTCATGAAGACTCGCGCAAGACCTTATCGGCGATAGATTCCAAGACTATGGAGAATTATGACAGCTACTACGACTCCCTACCGGATAAAAAGAAGCTACTGACGCAGTTGATTAGAAAGAAGAACAGTTCTCGAACTAAGTATAGTAACGAGTACCATGAACTGTCCAAGAAGATAACGGAACTTGAACTCGAAATATATGACATCGAGAACAAGACCCACCAGATCAACTACCTGATGAAGGCGGCCTCCCATTTCCTGGAATACACCCAAACAGGTAGAGGAGCAATGGGAACAAGTACGACAATGACCAGAGGGATAACAGAGAGTGTTGGCAGTAACCTAGACAGCATAGACGAAGACAAGGAAGACAGAGAAGACAAGTATGAACCTGACAAATTCTTTATTACAAGAGACGGTACCAATAGGGGCAAGATATGTCAAGAATACGTCAAAGAGTGCTTGGGCGACGGCTATTCGTTGAGTACCAAGAGCAGTGAGTACGAGATCAATCAGGAGCTGACTTGCAGAGCCTGTGGAGTTGAAAAGTTGACCAACCCACGGGAATCGTACGCCAGTTGTCCCAATTGCGGTGAGATCAGCAAGTACCAAGATACCCAAAATAACAAAGGAGAGTACTCCGAAGAAGTGGAGGTATTGAGTCCATTCGCCTACAAGAGGATCAACCATTTCAAAGAATGGATCAGTACTCTGATAGGCCGAGAAGGATCTGGTCCGCCACAGGAAGTGATAGACGAACTACTACGTGAACTAAAGAAGGACAAGGTTGAAACCAGGGAAGAAGTTACTGAAGAACGTATAAAAGGCTACCTAAAGAAGCTCAAACATGCCAAATTGTACGAACACATCCCCTCCATCATCTTCAAAATCTGTGGAGTCCCTCCGCCGCAGATCAGTCCCCGTCTGGAGGCCAAACTGATAGAGATGTTCCAGCAGATCCAAACCCCCTTCGAGAAGCACTCCCCACCGGCCCGTAAAAACTTCCTTTCGTACTCATTCGTGATACACAAATTTCTTGAACTTCTAGGTCAAAAGCAGCTCCTTGATAAACTTCCATTGTTGAAGTCCAGAGAGAAGCTCTATCAGCAGGATCTTATCTGGAAAAATGTGTGTAGGGAAAAATCATGGAGATTCCTACCGTCTCTGTAGTGGATTGGTACCACGATAAACTTTATTTGACCGAATTCCAAAAAATTCTTGTCTTTAGCGAGTCCCTCAATCAAACCTGTCAAAGGATGACAACCGTAAAGGATTTCAAGAGTTATACCGATATCGAACATGTCAAAGCAAAACCGTCGATGTACATTGGAGCCATCCAAAACTGCAAAGAAGCCAGGTGGATCATAGAAGACAAGGAAAACACCTCCGAAAAGGAGGCCATTCACGTCGAAATCGATTCTAACCCAGGTCTAGAGCAGTGCATTCTTGAACTTATGACTAATGCGGCCGATCACGCCCAAAGATGCAAGACCTTGAAGGAACAAAACCAAGATGTCGAGCAAGTCAGTAAGATCAAGATCACTCTCGAAAAGGACAACATCTCTATCTACAACAACGGTCAAGGGATCCCTCTGGAGACCCACCCCGATACTAAACTGTACATTCCTGAGATGATTTTCTTCAACTTGCGTACTAGCAGCAACTACGACGACACCCAAAAAAGGACTGTAGGTGGTACCAACGGGGTAGGGGCTAAAGCGGCCAACATCTTCAGTGTCAAGTTCGTCCTTGAACTGCAGACCAATGGCAAAAAGTACTACCAGGAGTTTACCAATGGAATGAAGAACAAAACAGTACCGAAAATTACCAAGGCGACCACGAAGGGGGACTATACTAGGGTCACCTACTACCCAGATTTTGCCCTATTTGGTATGGTGGATTTTGACTCAAACCAAACGGCGACTCTTGTCAAGAAGAGGGTCTATGACCTATCGGCGGCGACTGGCAAGGAGATTACTGTTTGGTACACTGAGCCAGGCTCTGCCGAAGAAAAGGTGCCTGTCAAGGACTTTACTGACTACATGTCCCTCTTCATTGGCGATACCAAGAAGGTGGTTTATAAAACTGACCGCTGGGAGGTCGGATTTGCCTTGTGTCCATACGACCAAGCTACCCAAATTAGTTTCGTTAATGCGATCTGTACTGAAGAAGGTGGATCCCACGTTACGCACGTACTGGATCCAGTACTGACCAAAATCACAGCCGAACTACAGTCGAAGTCCAAAGGGGTGACCATCAAAAAGCAGTACATCAAGGACAACGTTATCATCTTTATCAAGGCCCTTATCGAAAATCCTAGCTTTAACAGCCAACTAAAGCGGAAGTTGGAAACTAAGGTCGGTGACTTTGGCTCTAGGTGCGATATCCCGGACGACGTGATCAAGAAAATTGCCAAACTGGGCATCTGCGATAACGTGATGGACATCGCAAAGGCCAAGGAAATGAAGGACGCAATGAAGAAGATAGACGGTACGAAGAACGTAAGGCTATCTGACATTAAGAAGCTGGAGGACGCCAACTTCGCAGGTACGTCAAAGGCGATGGAGTGTACATTGATCCTAACAGAAGGAGACTCGGCAAAAAGTCTGGCCCTAAACGGCATTACTTCGGCAGGCGGAAGGAACAAATGGGGGGTATTTCCACTACGAGGTAAGTTCATTAACATCAGAAACGCGACTGCAGCCCAATTGGTCAAAAACGAAGAGATCATTGCGGTGAATCGTATCATGGGACTCAAAGTCGGTATGACCGACATTACGAAACTGAGGTACGGAAAGGTCATGCTAATGACAGACAGTGACAGTGACGGATTCCACATTAAAGGTCTCCTAATCAACTACTTTACGTTCAATTGGCCAGAACTGGTCGAACAGGGACTACTTGAATGCATGATTACTCCATTGATCAAGGTCTTCAAGGGAAAGACTCTGTTGAAACAGTTCTACAACTTGAATGACTACAAAAAATGGATAGAGGACACAAAACCGACTGGTACCAGAGAGAAGTACTACAAAGGGCTTGGAACTAGTACCGCAGTGGAAGCAAAGGAGTACTTTACCGACCTAGCGTCCAACAGAAAGGAGTATAAGTTCAAGGAAGAAACCGATCTACCTATCATAGTCCGAACCTTCGACAAAAACCACGCCGACGCGCGAAAGGATTGGATTACTGCGTACCTAAAGAACCCTGAGGAAGTGGACTACACTAAGAAGAATATCCAGATCGACTACTTTATCAACAGAGAGCTGGTCCAGTTCTCGGTTTACGACAATGTTAGGTCCATTCCGAATGTTATAGATGGGTTCAAGCCCAGTCAACGTAAGATCCTGTTTGGGTGCTTGAAGAAGAAGTTGTTCCTGAAAGCAGACGAGTCCGGAGATATCAAAGTAGCCCAACTAGCCGGTTACATTTCCGAACAAACGGCCTACCATCACGGCGAAGTATCACTTCAAGGGACCATTATCAACATGGCCCAGGACTTTGTGGGAAGTAATGGCATCAACCTACTGTTACCAATCGGCAATTTTGGCTCTCGTCAAGGCGGAGGTAGTGACGCGGCATCTCCGAGGTACATTTATACTGCCCTCAGGTCGGAAGTGAGGATCTTGTTCAACGAGATGGACAACAAACTCCTGAACTACCTGGAAGAGGAAGGCAGCTCAATCGAACCAGAATTCTATGTACCTATCGTCCCAATGCTTCTAGTAAATGGGTCCACTGGCATTGGTACTGGATGGAGTACAAACATCCCGTGTTTTAAATTAGAGGACATTGTCCATAACCTGAAGTTGTTGATGAAGGACGAAGACGCAGACCTGCGGGATATGAACCCATACTACAGGGATTTCAAAGGGACTATCACCAAAGAATCCGACAATTGTTGGAAGTCCACTGGTCTGGTAGAATACATCGACAAGAACACAGTAGAGATTACAGAACTACCAGTCGGTATGTGGAAGGAGGACTTCAAGGAGTACCTCGATAAGCTTATTGATTCTGGTTTGATCAAGTCTGTGGTCGTCAACGATAACGATAAGAATAAGAACCTGAGTACAGTGTGTTACCGTGTAAAGCTGATAGAACCTATTACTAAGGAGGACCTGTCCGGTTTGATCGAGTTCTTCAAGCTTGAAAAGAACATCAACGGGACCAATATGGTTGCCTTCGACGAGAAGAACGAGATCCAAAAGTACGGTTCAGTCGAGGATATCCTCTGGACTTTCTATAAGTACCGCTTGAGTTTTTACGTTAAGCGTCACGTCTTCATGACAAAGACATTGGAGGACCAGATAGCCAAAGTGTCAGAAAAACTACGGTTCGTACTTCTGATCATTGACGATAAGATAGTGGTATTCAAGAAAACCAAGTCAGAAATCGCCAATGAACTGACCAAGCACAAGTTCGAAGACCAGACATATCTACTGGCCATGCCTCTGCACAAATTTACTAGGGAGGAGGTAGACCTCCTGAAGAAGGAGTTGTCTGAACTAACGGATGAGCTCAAAGTACTAAAGGGCAAAACAGAGAAGGACTTGTGGATGAGCGACCTCGATAAGCTTTCGTTAAAGTGAGCCGCTTTCGTTAAAGTGAGCCGCTTTCGTTAAAGTGAGCCGCTTTCGTTAAAGTGAGCCGAATGAAATGTTTGTTGTAAGTAAGGAACGTCGGCAATGTCTGCTTCAGACGAAGACGAACAGAAAAAACTCCTGAAAATGGATATAATTAGCAGAGCACTGGACGACGGTTGGACAGTGAAGAAATCGAGTTTAGGGCCTAAGACTTTCGAGTTTACTAAACATCAACAGATGGAGGACAGTTATAAGGGGTTAGTCATCTTCAGTAAGCCCAACGCCGCTACGTTGTCCGAAGACATTCAAAAGCACTTAGATAACGTCAATAGAAGCAGTGGACCGGACACACAAAAAGACGCCCCAAAGGGTAAAAGGTCAGTATCCACTCCGATAATCAAAAACTGAACGGCCTTAGTCGGCGAGGATCATTGCCTGTAATGACACGATGACCACTAAGACTATCTTCATGAACGAAGAGTCTGACGAGGAGGCCCCAAATTGCGGGAATTCTGAGTGTTCTGGGGATGGCCAAAGAGGACAAGACAGAGAACAAGACCATCCCTACCAAGAGTACTCTGACTACGAACCGTTGCAGTACTCGGTGAAAGAGCCAGACCCCGCGGAGTCCACCAAATTGGTCAAAAACAAGCCAAGAAGTGTATCCGTCGACTCTGAATCGTCGGACATAACTAGGAGACCAAATTTCAAATGTGGTTCATGCAAAAAGTCCTTTCTACTAGACCGAAACCAGAAGATGATCCGCTGTTCATTTTGTGGTTACAGGATACTCTTCAAACTGAGGACTCGAACCAACGTGACGTATAAGACCGAGTAGTCAGTCCACTAGTCTTTTCTTGAATTCTCTGAGGAAGGTATTGACCTTCTTTGGGTCCGACGTCATATTAGCAAGTTTGTAAGCCTGTACTGGATACATAAAGACCTTCATTGTCTTTTTGAAGTCATCTATGTTGCCTACGAACTTGTTCCCTTCGAAGTATATTTGTATCAATATCTTCAGTGCCATACTCTCCTTTTCTAGTAGAGCAAAGTCCAATTTGTCGTCCTTATGAACCGTCAAATTACTTGACGGATAGGTCAATTTGTCCAGTTTGGCACTTTGACCCGCTCCACTTTGGCCTATAATACCAAGAGGACAGATCGTGCCGGTGGTATTGTAGATGTCCTCCATTGTATCCCAGCTTTGATTTTCGAACGCGTAGTTTATCATCTGTTCAGAAAAACAACATGTCTCCGCAACCCTTGAACATAGTTCCATGTCATGGGGTCCGACCCCAATAACGGATGGGTAGTTATGAAAGACGGTTGAGTTTGTATAGAGTGACGCACGTACTAGACGCGAGTCAAGTGAATTGTCTTGATCTGCGCAAAATCTCACACTGGTGAAGGTGTCCAATTCCAGGTCCTTTGACCAACTGGCGACCTTCTTAATATTGACCTTGGTCTTTAAATATTCCAATCCATCCATTACGCTACCTACATACCTCAGGTCAAAATTGGAGTTCTCTATCACCTTTTCCAGTGCACTCTTCGAAATTTTGTCAGACGAAAAGTGTCTGATCAGTTCGGCCGTGCTGGGGTTTTCGAACTGAATTTGTAGTACACACTTGGGCACTTCTCTTTCTGTACCCACAGAGCGATCGGTACTTGTCATCAGTATCGGTAGGGTATTTTTTGAACCCACTACGAACTTGAAGAAGTCCGATTTTTGTGCAGAGCGAAGTGCGGTATCTACGTCGCGTATGATTACTGCTTTTTTGCCTGACCCTTTCTGTTGAAAGATCTTTGCAAACCCCTTGACTTCGATTGATAGTAGCAGATTGTCGAATATGTCATCTGTCTCATAGTCCGAATCGTATGTCAGATTGGCATAACCTGCCTTCTTCAGGCACGCCTTTATTAGGGTCATCTTACCACAGCCTATATTACCTCTAATTAGTATGGCTTTGATTGGGTTAGACGTTCCTACTTTGTAGCCAAGTAAGAACCCCAGTATGGTCTCAATGTTCTGTTTGTTCTTGAAGATCTCGGTGATGTCCCTGGAGTTGTCCTCTACCTTCGGTTTTTTGAACTTACTGTTCGAAAGCCCTCCAGAAAAGGGGTTTATCTTCGTTTTCAAGCTGGCCTTCTCGAGGTCATCTGCCAATTGTCCGACTTGATCGGAGTCAGACTCAGACTCAGACTCCGACATCGTCGTATTGACGGGTGATCCAACAAGGACAGATAGGCTCGTCAATTAATTGGTTTAAAGAATGCCCTAACACATAAATGTTCAAAGACATCATAGAAACTATCGCCAAAGAACTTCAGAACGAAAGGAACCAAGAGCACCTATATACCGTCATTGAACCACTGTCATACCGAGTTAAAACTTCCTTTTGGGTGGTGGTGGTGTTACTTATACTGATGGTAGGTAACCTTATCTATTCGAACATCCTTCTGTCTGAAGTTGTCAAGAACGGCAAGAAGCCGGCATTGACCAATTAGGTCTTCGTAAGTTGGCAGGGTTGGCAGGGTTGACAGGGTTGGCAGGGTTGGCAGGGTTGGCAGGGTTGGCAGGGTTGGCAGGGTTGGCATACAGTGCAAAAAGGCCTACGGCCCCTATGGCACACCGCCGACAAACCCTTTTTAGAGGACCAATTCGCC
>Ga0302280_1002489_pt1 | contig 14028 bp, 12 predicted proteins | sample III_Fen_E1_1_FD_198771 | JGI IMG/M metagenome (GOLD analysis project Ga0302280, IMG submission 198771) | Peat permafrost microbial communities from Stordalen Mire near Abisko, Sweden - III_Fen_E1_1 | ecosystem: Environmental > Terrestrial > Soil > Wetlands > Permafrost | place: Sweden: Abisko...
TTGATCTATTCTTACGTTTTAAGGTTGTTGGGATAGATAGATCTCTGCAATCGTGATTATAAATAAAAAACAGATTTCATCTACGATTTCCTAATAAGTAAGACAAACCTCTTTTGATATTTAATTAAAAATTAAATACTAGTTACCACCAGCCATTCTCTATTGTTTTTTGAAAAAATCAAAATCATGAACTAATCAATTAATTTTGATTTTTTTTCAAAAGCTGGAAATCTAAGTTTGAGAGATTTTTGCACAGCGAATCTAATTGATCATAAATCTATTATAAATTAATTTGAGGTTTATGATTTTTCAAACTAAAATGTTAGATATGAATCATTAAACGGATAAATATATTTATTAATCATTTTTTATATAACTAGAGCTACAAGGATCATATTTTCTGCTATATATAAATATATAAATTTATCCATTAAAAAGTTCTTCATTTAAATCAAATAATCGCCATCACATTTTTATGGAAAAGATAATTACTTTCGAAGATGATAGAACAATGTGTAATTTGGCGTTGAAATATGTCAAAGCAAAATTGTGTATGCTCTAACACGCATGTCTAGTGATTTATCCTATTATTTATTATTTAGGTAAATATATATCCTCGTAGTTCGTGTTTTTTTGATACCAATTTATTTTTTGCGCCTTATCCCACTTGAATTATAAATATTGCGCGAGATGAACGGACCAAGGATTTACTTTTCAGACCAGAATCTAAACCCAAATTCTTCAGTGGAAGGTTCTAACACACATTATGAACTTCTCTTCAAAAACTTCTTACACTCTTTCACCAAAGAGAACCTTAGGATCTACCAGAAGCGGATGTAGATACAAATGAGGAATCATAAATATGTGCTGGGAGTTGAGGTATCAGACCTGCGAAACTACGATGAGCAACTCTATGAAAAATTATATGTTAACCCCTTGGAAGTGCTGAAGATTATGGAGGGAGCTGTAAAATCCTATCTCAAAGAGCATAAAGATGAATTTCCAGCCAACAAAGATGAGGAATGGCAAGTGTTGCTGCGCAGTGACGACAATCCTCTTAAGATTAGAGATATTAAGAGCAACATGGTTTCACGTATGTTTGTCATTTCGGGAATCATTATCAGTTGCACGAAACCTTTTATCAAGGCCAGCAAACTTAAGTTAGAGTGCAAATCCTGCCGCAATAGTAAGACCATTGAACTTGCTCCTGGGCAATATCCTTATGTTCCCTCTTTTTGTGAGGGACAAGTTGGACACACTCAGAAGTGTCCAAAAGATTCATTTGTTGCTCTTCCTACCTCAGAGGTGATAGATGCTCAACATATGAAGATACAAGAGTTTCCGGAAGATGTTCCTGTGGGTGAGGTAGCACGTACCTATTCGTTGGTGCTGGATCGTCGTAATGTATCCAAATGCACTCCTGGAGATCGAGTAAAGATCACTGGTGTAATGCTAGTCAATGATATGAAAACTTAGCAGTTATCACGAGGATATATGTATGTCACAGGAATTCAAAAAACCAAATAACGATCTGATACCAGTTACACATAGCAAGAAGAAGAAATTTTCAAACAAATGAGTCGAGATCCTAGGATTCTCGAGAAAATATATAGTTCAATCGCTCCAGGTATATTTGGAAATGAAGAGATCAAAAAGGCCATTGCTTGCATGCTCTTTGGTGGTTCACGGAAGCATTTACCAGATGAAACTATACTTAGAGGTGACATTAATGTCTGCTAATTGGAGACCCTTCGACTGCCAAATCACAATTCCTTAAGTTTGTTTAACAGGCAGCTAATATTGCAGTTTACACATCTGGAAAAGGATCTTCTGCAGCTGGACTCACTGCTTCCATCAGCAAGGATTCCTCAACAGGTGAGTTTCAAATTGAGGGAGGAGCTCTTGTACTTGCTGATGGAGGTATTGTTTGCATTGATGAGTTCGATAAAATGAAACAGACTGATAGAGTAGCAATTCACGAGGCTATGGAACAGCAGACTATCAGCGTGGCAAAAGCAGGCATAACAACCAGATTAAACTCAAGAACTTCTGTTTTAGCTGCGGCTAATCCGATTCTTGGTCGATATGACGACTTGAAAGAAGTTTAAGAGCAAATTGAATTGCAAAGTACAATCCTTTCACGTTTTGACTGTATCTTTATTGTGCGCGACATAAACAACTCCGAAGCCAACGAACGGATCGCCACTCATATTTTAGATCTTCACCAGGGAAAAATAATGAAAAATTCATAGACCGATGTTCCTTTCGATATCATGAAGAAGTATATTCGCTATGCTCGCAATCGCATTAATCCAAGACTTACTCCTCTTGCCTCTGAGAAACTACAACATATATATGTTGATGATAGACAAAAGGCTAAAGAAAGAAAAAACCTAAATAAAAGATCACAAAATATCCCTATAACTGTAAGACAGTTATAGGCTGTGATAAGACTCAGTGAAGCCATTGCTCGCATGCGACTAAGAAATGATGTAGGCATTGAAGAAGTGGAAGAGGCGCATTATCTTTTTGAAGTATCCACCATGAAAATCATCGAGGGTAGCCGTGAATTTGGCTTGAACCTATCATAAGGAGCCGCAGAATAAATTCAAAAAGCTGAGGAGTTGCTGAAAAAGAAAGTGTGTGTTAGTAGCCAGGTTAGCATTTCAAAGTTAATGCAAGAGATTGACAGCACTAAATTTAGTGTTGGTACAATTGAGCGTGCAATAAATAATATGGTGAAAAACGGATAATTTCGTGAGATAAAAGGGCGTAAAGTTCTCATTCGAATCCAATGATATGAAAGCATATTTCATCTAATTATAGAATTATGATAATCTAAATAAGAATTTGGCTGAATCTCTTTATATTTCTCAAATATTTCTTTATGAAGGAACTGCAATAACACAAATTGCTTAGAAAGATACTTTTATATAATTATAGGTAAATTCATCATTGAATCACAAATTTCTTGTATTTTTACATGTTGCGTTGCAGGATCTCCTCAATCGGACCTAACAACCTCTTGAAGGCATCTCGCTCAATCGACACTACCCGGCAATTAGTTTCAGCCTTTATGCTAGCCTGTCTTACAGTGTTCTTCACCAAGGCAATTTCTCCAAAATAATCTCCCTCCGCATACTAAAATACTTTTTTGATAGGATCTTTTTAATTTTCTTTCTTTTCAGCAATGAGTCTTCCCTCAGCAATAATGTAAAATCTGTCTCCTTGATCTCCCTGTTTGACAATATAGCTGCCTGCTGAAAATTCCTCTTCTTTGAGAATATCACACATTTGTTCCTTCTCATAGGGATCAATTTCAGCTAATATTTATACTTTCGACAGGATCTCAGAGTAATACTTGCGTTTCTTTGTGGCAGACTCTTGAACAATATGATTAAATGTGGCTCTGTCCAATCCAAATAGTTTACCAGGAATTTTACATTTAATAGAGGCTGCTCTTGGGGCGTTATACATCAAAGCTAATTCTCCAAAGAATTCACCAACTTTGTAAGTCTTTAGATAGGTCTGTTTGCCTCCAATTATTTTGAAACAGTCATATTCGCCCCCATCGATAATGTAAAGAGTATCTCCACGTTCACCCTCAGTGATGATAGCTTGCCCCTCAATTGTAGACACTTCCTCCATCGCATCTATAACAATGCTGATGTCATCGCGGTTTAAAGACTGGAAGAGAATAGACTTTTCGATAAGCCTCTGGATCTCCTCCTTAATTGTTGGATCTTTGGGAATTACTTTGGCTACATAATCTGCTTTTTTGTTGAACTGTCCGAACACCTCAGCACTGATACCTTGCCGACTATTCTTTTTTTCCATCTTCTTTTTTTTCTTCTCCTCGTAGCGGCGCATATACTCTGCCTGCGCCTCCTCAGATTCCTAATCAGAATCAGAATTAAGTCCAGGATTGTTTTCGCGGGCTAAATCTATGAAAAGTTACCCATGAGACGAAGGGAGTATTCGTGGATAAAGGCGGGAATATTTGTGGGTCTTTTCCTAACAATCTCTTAGACCATGGGACGAACGATAGGATTAACGTATTCCTACAGATATTCATGAACTTATTTGCGTTTTTCTTCCATATGATAATCTTGATCTTGAATAAAAAATTTAAATAAAAAACCATCGAACTTCGATTTATTTATCTGTAAATTTAATTGATGAACATTTAATAAAATATTCTTTTTAGTCCTAACTTTATAAAGATTGAATTATTTCCATTTACAGGGCATTTACCACTCTTCTCATCATCCTTTTTCTATTTAAAATAATCTTTTTTTTCTATTGTTAAAAATTAATTACTAAATTAACCTACTCTATAAAGATTATTAAATTTTATTGATTTTTATGATTGAAGTAAGTCATCAAATATCACTTTGAAACCTTGTAAAATTCAGGCGATAAAAATATTATTTCCGAAGATGCAAATAATATATTAAGCATAAGGACTGTAAATAATATAATTGAAGCGATATGTTAAATTTAGTTATCATTATTGCTCACTTGCTGGTATTTTCGCCATAGAACAAATGCAAAGATTAATGCACCTTTATACCATAGTCATGGAAGCATAAATCACTGCTTTTACGAGCTCCAGATACAGTGACTAACCCAGAGTCCTGCAATTCGCATAACATATACAGTATCTCCTCACTCGTGGGCTGTCTTTTCCCTTGAATGAAAAGTTTATTAGTAATTTCATAGGAAATTTATTTTTTATCCTCTCCCTCGTGAAGGATTTTAATGAGATGGCCATACGATGTATTCATTCGAAATGATTTAACATCCTCATGAATTAAATTGCTTATTGTTGATACGCTGAGTGGATGCTGCAAACGTTCAAAAGTTTGAAATATTTTTTTAAAGATTTAATCAAGGTGACGAATATCCGAATTAATATTTGCAATCTTTTTTGATAGGAAAGGCACCCCTCCTCTCTCAAGTATTCTCTAAGCAGTTGGATACTTAAACTCAATGATTTCCTCGATCTGTTTAAAGGAGTAAGGTGTAAAAATGACAGTTTAGAATTTAAGACGAGATTGTACCTTGTCATCTAGTCTTGAGGCGAGATCTACCACGTTAGAAATCAGCACCAAAATGATCTTTGCTTTGGTCTAAAGCCATTGAAGCATATTATAAAAAAATCTCTTATTTTTGTCTTTATCACCGCTGAAATAATCGATTTAGTCTAAAACTATTATCTTAGTCTTGTCATTTGGGAGATATGAACAACCTTAAAATTTGTCATATAAACCCTTTGGAGAAAAAGGACGAGTTTTTTAATTAAACAGTTAATATTCGATGCTATCATAAACACGCTAAACGTTCAGCATTTTCATACAGTTTAAGTATACTTTGCTGACTGTTTGTGAATTTATGCTAAAAAAGTCAATTACTTTTGTGATTAAAGAAGTTTTACCACAGCCTGTATTACCATACAGACAAATAGGTGTCGTGGTTCCATTCTAGGACATTGAAATAAAATCGAAGACCCTAAATGCTTATTTCTGTCTTCCCGGCAAAGTTTTGACGACCTCTTCAAATTTTCTTCTAAGTTCTTATGATTGAAACCCCATTCTTAATTATCTTTTTTGTCTGGGAATTCTTTTCGGTCCTGACTTTTTCCGAGAATAAGAGGTAATCATTGATTCTGGTATTCCTTCATTAGAATTCAATATAAGGTTTTCAATATCTTCATCGAGGGTATCTCCTTCGAGAATCAGCTCAATATCGCACTCTCTTGCTCTCATCAATTATAATAAATAATTTTGGCTCATTTATCATCGTAAAAATATGAACTATTTATATATGCATGTATAAAATTAATAGGATGTAGCAAATATGAAAAATTAAATATGCAGTCCTGAGCTTTTGATTTCTAACTGAGGTTATAGCCGAATAAAAAATAAAGAGCAAACATAAAACTGAAACAAAATATGCAAATTAGGACAAGTTTCTTCAATTTTAAGCAGAAGTTAATATTAACTTAATCACCTTAAAGACATGAGTTCACCAATTGAAAGCAAAGCAGATAATATAAACTTTTAATATTTACTAAATTCTCCAGAATAACAACGCATCCGAATCAGCATCCTTTTAATATCAACATTTAATTTATAGCAAAAATAATTGAATTATTAACACAATCAATAATGAAGGAGGATTAAGAATAAAAACTCTAAATTCAAAATAATTCAGCAGTTAGTATCAAATAGAAGATATAAGGTATTTGCTAAAAGAATCAACCAACTTCAAATCCCAAATAAAATGATGCTAACATAAAACTAGCCAGCTTGAGTAATTGGGGAAGAAAAAATGCAAAGAAGATATATAGGATTTTGTTCATTGCTTTTGCATTTGTTTTGATCATTCTCTTTAGCATAACCTTTTTTGCAAATTCAGGGAAAAAATTATAAACTTAGGGAGCTGTTGAAAATAAAGAAAACTTATACAGATACAATAATCGAGAAAAGTTACCTGATGTTGGCTCTCTAAATCAATCGGACTAGAACTCAATTGATGATGAAAATGCCAAGGATCATTTTGGAGGAGTGCCTGAATCGTAATTATTTTCAAAATAAAAGCAAAATAATGGTTAGTAAAATAATCAAAAACTTTAGGAAATAAATTAAAAAAAGAATAAGTAAATTGTATTAATGAATCGTCCGTAATTATTATAGATTTCAAACAGTTATTCACAGACCAATCAAAACACTCAGAATTCCCATGATTTTATTTCCAAGGACTAAAAATAAAAGCCATAATCGGAGCAAAAGTAAATTCCAAATGAATACTCGCAAGCCAATCTATATATTCAGAACCCCAGTAATTTTATTTATAAGGACTAAAAAGAACTTCGGCGATAGGAACAAAAACAAATATTTTACTAAAAAAGAAGGATATAAAGATAAAGAAGAAAAGAAGCTAAGAAGAAAAGACAAGGGCCAGTCTACAATATTCTGAGCGTTGTGAATAAAAATCCTTATCTTGATGAATAGTATGCGAACATAAGTAAGTCTGATATTGAAAGAGCTAAAAGATGGAGATATCTTTTGACAATGGAATTCTCACAAACTAGCTCAATTAGTTAGGGAGAACATTAATACTATCAGAAAAAATACAACATTGATAAATATGATGAGTTGCCTTTTTGTTTAGTTATACCCACCTTCAATAACATATAAAAAAAAAGATATCTCAAAAATATCATCTCAGTGGTCATGCAAAATTATACCAATTATCATTTTGTTGTCATTGATGACGGATCCACAGACGGCACAGGCTAGAAGATCGAATAGTTCTTAAAATATGAACAAACTAAGATACCGCCTGAAAGATATTCGGTGATTATCTATAAAGAAAGGCATTTTGCCATGCCCAATTTAAGATAGGCTGCTAAATATTTTTGCAAACCTGAAGAAATATTTATGATCGTTGACGGTGATGACTAACTTTTAGGAAGATACGTTTTAAAGCTGTTTAATTCCGTTTTTCAGGAAAAAAAGGTTTGGTTCATGTATACTAACTTCTTAAGCTCATTCGGAAAATTAGGATATTCAAGACCATATCATCCCGATATAATATAGGACAACGATTATAGAAATTATACCTTTGCTGTCAGTCACCTTCGAGCTTACTATACAAAGTTGTTTTTAAACATAAAATAAGAGGATTTACAAGATTAAAATGGAGCATACTTTACATCAGCAAATGATATGGCTATTTGCATTCCATCTCTAGAGCAATCTCACACAAGAATTGCTTATATTCCTGAATTGACCTATTATTACAATATAAATACCGGCCAAAATGTTCACAAAAGCAGATTACAGGAGCAAAGACAAAATAATCTTAAGATACGAGCCAAATAAAGTTATAATCCTCTAGAAAAACTTTTTCCTGAGCATTAAATTTGATATTGAAGTCCTTTTATTTTGTTATTTGAAATCAATAGTATAATTACTTATTTAACACTCATTTGAACAAAAATATCTTTATAATTTTGACCAGGATTATAAATTAATTAGCAATCGATTATTACTTCTTACATACAAAGGAGATATTATAGGATTATCAGTGTATTAACAATCAAAACGAAGCTACCTGCTTCTCCATGAAATTGAGGGAGAGGGCGAAGATTGGACAAAAGAGAGCCTGCCTAACTAAACTGACTGTCAGTCCCTCATATAGTTTAAGTAATTTTTTCTCATTTAAGTAGTAGCTAACAACTTCTCTTGCATTGTAAAACATGACAGGCTTGCTTTGATTATTTAGTTGTAAATTTTTTCTGTGTTAAGACTAAGATACTTAATGGTATCAAGAGGATGCAAAAGTAATAGGGCAAACATTGATCCCACCCCTTCTTTCGAGGCAAGTAATGAGAGGATTTAATTATCTTCATTAAGCTTAAATTAATTCCATATATCTCGAAAAGTCACATATAAGTTGAGATGCAGTAGAGAAATGAAAGTCGCAAGAAGATAACCTCGATATAGACCTCTTGTGGATCCTAGCTAATTATTTTTATACTTTCCTAGAGTCGCATCAAACTCCAGCATGAAGTGACCCCTGTAAACAGGATTTCCTTTGGATTCCTAAAGTAGTTCATTGTTATTCTTATCCGTGCAGTATCAATTGGATGAGTTATAGATAGGACTGCAGCTGCTGCCACCAAAGGAGAACCAACCTTTAAAATTAAAGTTTTTAACTGTGTTATTATTCAACTACTATTGGTTAGTTTTGCAACTCAAAGGCGAATTAGTAAAAGGTAGCATTAATTGAATCGAGAATGACTACTTGAGAGAGAACCTGCCAAAAATGAAGCCAGCAGTTTGTTGCGTTACCCCTCCAAAAGGCACTCACCCCCTGATCTTTCCATACTTCTTCATAAATTATGAGTTACTAGAGAAATAGGTGGTAATGTATGCAAATTTGCTCGGTCTTAGTTCATAGGCAGGTTGAGTTTGCTTGATGATACGCCAGCGTTCGAGTGGAGCAAGTACTGTCTTAGTAAAGAAGTTCGCGAGGGCACTGGTCGAAAAAAGTTCGAGGAAGTCCCTCTTATACGTGCCACGAGCAAAGTAGTTGGTGTCATTAAAGGTTTTGACGATCTTCTCCTTCTCAACGATATCTGTTGCTACAGTACTCATTGATTAATATCCAGAATTAACTACAATAAAATAATTGGAAATCGAAAGCGACTGCAAACTGGATTTGTGTAAAAAATGATCGTGAATTTTGCAAAATAATATAATAAAGATATTAATATTATCTTTTTTTCTGTCATTGCTATTAATTTAATTAGACGGGATATAGTTTTTCGGTTATTCTTCTTACCTTCAACTCAGGTTTGAAAAAAATTGAGATCATTTGTAATATCGATTTAGATCAAGTTTAATTATGAGGAGAACATCAGAAATGTTATTCAAATCATTTTTATTCCATTTATGGATCCTTTGTCTCAAAGTTATTCAGCTTTAATGAACACTTTAGATGGATCTCTCTTGCTTTATTGAGCGAAATTCAGAAGTTTTCCTGCATTGCTCACACATCTTTGAAAGCATCGCGTTTCATCTGGAGTAAAATATCCATGTGCCAGGGCGAATATGCATCGATCTGCACACTGATTCATCTGCATCTTATCGAAAGTTGTACTGATTGAGTCCATCAAAATAATAATTATATTTTTGTCTTCCATTAGTGATATATATATGTCCCAAAAAACTGATAAATACTGTTTTCTGTGCGAAGAAAAGTAAGAAATTGGATATTCTCAACAAAGCTCACAAATGATAAAGAGTGAGCTCATTTTTTAGTAATTGGACAAATTGTTGAAAATTATCAATATTCTACCACCTCTGGGATAATAATTATTACAAGGCCATTATAATGAAAAAATAGGCAACTAAAGAAATATCGGCATAGCAAAAGATAGTGTTTTTTCATAAAGTATTTGATGAAAAGGAAAACTGGAATATCAGTATGCGCTTATAATATACGAGGTTCAGGAAAGTGGCATAGGCTATCCGCCAAATTGGTATTTGAGAGTGTGTCTTTTGTGGCTGCAAAAACTCTTGAATTGTGTATACTCGTTGCCAATCAGATGGAAATAAATAGTCCTCCATAATAAAATTGATCTCACACCCTGAAATGTCTCAGCTTATTGAGCTAAATCTCAGTATTTTTAAAACAAGTAGGAAACAACAGAATTATTAGCATATAGGGATTAAATTAACTCAAAAGCATCAACCTCAAGTTTCTTCTATTGGGCGATAATGATATCGTTAACATAAAACCACTCATCAAAATGAATATGCCTGTCCTCTAAACAATAAGCTTATGTAAGGATAAATTGAAGAAGATTCAAATCGAATTAATGACATCAGCGATTTATATAAATTACATACTTCTCATCTAACCGTAAACATCTCTTCATTTAGATCATGATTTTAGGACTAAATTCAATATCTAATTTCAGGAGTCTAAACAAATGCTTTTGGACAAAACTGCGCATACTCAGTATTGAAAACAATCGAAGATGTCACAGCATAGATATTTTGCTTCAATGGCCAATAAATGGTAAAACAGAAGTGATAAGCTGAAATTATATTGACAAATATATAAATCATGATTTAATTATTTCTTTTTAACTTATTTAGCTGCTATTGTTTGTCCTTAGACTCAATTTTAAGTGTTAATCCTCATGCTGATCTTCACTTACAATCAGAGTTTCTCGAAGGAACAACATTGGAATAGTGCCTGTCACAGCAATCATAAAGCTGATCACAATCATTGGGTTTATTCCTGAGTTATAAGCGGCAGTGACAATGTAAGGAGTAATAAAGTTTCCGATCTGACTTATACCTTCAATATAACCCCAAGCAATTGATCTGTACCTTTGAGGAAAGGATTAGTTGGACATTTGTGCCAAGATTGCAAATATGTAAGCTGAATAAGGCAAAGCATACAATTAACAAAACGACAGCAACCAAGAAGAACAGTTTCGGCTACTTAACCAAAAGAAATGAAGAAAAGCATGCCAAGACAAATAGAAATAAGATTAAAAGTCAGCATTCCTAATTTTCGGCGCATTTTTGTGATGAAAAAACCTGAGTGAGTAATTGCTTACCAGAGGAGAAAAAGGATACTGCCTCAATACAGCCAGTAAAAAAAATATTATAGCCAAAGTTTGTGCCTACTTGCCCAAGTGAAAACTGCACACCGTAGTAGTAAAGGTTGGCTCCAATCTACAACACTGCTATCATGAGAAGTATCTTCAAATATTTTTTGTGTTTAAAGACAGCAAAACGAGATACTTTGATTCCCGAATTCTTATGCTTGTACTTTATATCTGTCAATGCTTCCTTGAGAAGTTATTAAATCTAGATAAATCTGTCAGTTCCAAAGTTGTTAAACTTTGAGATTTTTCGAAGGCTGTCTAATGCTCCTTATATATTGCCATTATTTTAAATTAAGAAATAAGGACTTTATACTACAAAGAATTGACTAAAAATCATAATTGCAACGTTGGGAATTAGCAAAATTATCACCAAATAGTCGTACCACATATTGTACCAAAAGAATAAAGCAGAAATCACCATCTCAGCTAGGGCCCACATGGCACATAGAATCACAAAGCATTTTTGTTTTAATTTCACCTAAAAAAAGTCAATTATCATCACATTAATCGAAATCATCTCTGCATAGCACCCTGCACCCAGAAAGACTTGCCCTATTGCAATGAGCTCTATTGTTAAGGTATAAGTTCCAGTGATTATGACTAACTAACAGCAATTATACGAGTAAGACCAAAAATCAGAATTCCTTGAGAGAGTAACAGTATAAATTTACGGCCTAATATCTAGGAAAATGGTTTAATCACGAGCAACCCTATAATGGAACCGATATATAATGCTGACTGAATAATGTTTCGATAAATCCTACGATCACAGATGAGGTTGGCATGAGAGGTGATTGTGAATTGATTAACTAAATTGAGAATTAATTACGCATTGTGCATTGGTCGATGATAGGACAGGCTTCATCTTAGGTGGGGTTATCCAATCCCGGACAGTTGAAGGTAGGATTCATAAAGACAAATGAAGAGCCTAGCAATATTAATCCTAGTTAAAAAAATCCTAGAAGACATAAAATATACATGATGAGTTGATATCTTCCTTTGTTATTGACCATTTCAATAGCTCTATAAATTTTAGTCATGCAATAATATTGTATATCCTTAATTAAAAAAATTTAGTTTTTTAAATCACTGCAAATAACGACTGTTAAACGATAAATTATCAAATAATATTTTCTCGCTCACACTTTCAATAATCTTTTTTATCTGCTCAATTTTTTCTTTTAACTTCCTTTGTTCAATTGGTGAATTTAATAAGGATTATTATCTTAAATTAAATGATAAAATTTGTGCTCCTTCTTTTTAATGATATCACTTGACTATGAAAGGATATTAATCCACTCATAACACCCAGCATCATCTCCTTTAGTCTGGAAGGAACTATTTTGTGAATTAATTGGTTATAGTGGTTTTTGTGTTGGCAACTCGAATTTGCATTCATTGATGATTAGTTGTGTGATACTACTGAGGGTTTGTGGTTACTTCCTTGCTTTGTCTCTTTTTTTTTAAAGAAAATTACGTTAAGTTGCTTCGAATTGGCTTCGAAAGAGTCCGTATTAAGTTAATATTTTGCTTCTTGGTCGATTTGATTGTATATACTGCTTCTGTTAACTATATTGATTGCAAAAGCGACTGTCTTTTTATTTCTTAAAGTTTGAGAGAAGACTTTAAATAGGAAGAAAAGTTTCCCTTAAATTATTAACACTAATCGTATGCGCTTTCTCAAAAAGCTTGCTATTAGCTTTTCTTCTATTAATTACTTTGATGGGAAAGGAATTTGTATTTAGACTGCTTTTATTTTTGTGTGTGATATTGCGGGATAAAGGAATATTACTGCATTGACTGTCTTTCGATTGCATCTTTCCCTTATAATTTTATACGGGAGAAGAAGAAAAAAGACTAAATTTAGTTTGCCCTTGCTTTGTTTGTAATGATTTCATTTTGGTCCCAACTCTTGCTTAGAATTTCTAGAATGGTCAATAGAATTTATTAAAAATAAAAAATACAATTGCATTCGGAGATAATGAGATATTAGAGTCGTATTCTACTTTCCTTAAGCCCTTTTAATATTTATTTATGAATCTTTTAATTTATTTGTTTGCTGGATTGCATTAAGAACTTTGTGATACGATGCTTATCTTCCTAATGATTAGACTACTGAAAATATTTGCTTTTTAAATGAGGAAAGTCTTACGAATAAGCCAGATATGCATATTTGGATTAAGTGTATCTTTGCGTATTTATCTGATATAAGACCTTTAATAAAAAATCGCTCATATTTAATACAATTTTATGATGATCCTACTTTTAGCATTTACTTTACTTCTTCAGTTATGTTGTACTTGCATTTCTAACTGCGATTCCTGTTCTAATTCCTACGCGTGCAATACTTGTTCCTCAGGATATACCATTGTAACTGATTAACATGGAATTCCATGGTGTGGTGTTGACTTAAGTACTGGGGCTCTAGTAGGTATTATTTTGGGCTCTATGTTTGGTATTATAGCCATTCCCATTTTTTTTATATGTTATTGTTGCAAAAAACCTCACAGTTCACAGCATCTCAATAATTAAGTAGGAGCCACAGAGATTAATATATATAGGGATCCTCAAGTAAGCAATAAAAAGTGGTAAAATATATAATCTAATGGATAATTCAGTCATTGGTAAGTTTGCAACATTTGTTTAAGTAAATAATTAAATGTTAAGACTGAATGCGGGCATGGATTTCACAGCATTTGCATAGAAGAGTGGTATAATAAACACCCTACTTGTCCCACTTGTCGAGCTGAGATTAATGACATTGTACTCTTCTGCAATGTGTGTTATCAAAGATGTAAAAAGATAAGTTTGAGAGCCGTTAGAAATATGCA
>Ga0302280_1002492_pt1 | contig 14012 bp, 7 predicted proteins | sample III_Fen_E1_1_FD_198771 | JGI IMG/M metagenome (GOLD analysis project Ga0302280, IMG submission 198771) | Peat permafrost microbial communities from Stordalen Mire near Abisko, Sweden - III_Fen_E1_1 | ecosystem: Environmental > Terrestrial > Soil > Wetlands > Permafrost | place: Sweden: Abisko...
TTATTTGATATATTTAAAGAGAAAGAAAAGTCTGTATTTGTGAGCTATAAAATAGTGTTAGTCAAATTTGTTATACAGTTATATCTATTTGCTGGTTTAATAATATTGGCAAATAAAGAGAAAATGAGTAAAATTCTTTATCTGTTTTACTGTTCATAAATATTAATTAAATATAAGTCATATCATCATTTCAGTGAGAGTCTTGATGATGAGTTCATTGAGTTCCCCTTCGAGATCGGCAATATCTTTGTCTTTTAGAATATGCTATAAATCAGCCATTTTCATGACTCTTCCTTTTCGCAAAGCTTCCCTTACCTCTTTTAAGATTTTCAATATGGTATTATTTAAAACAATGTGGTAGCCTTTAATTTGATATAGGTAACTTACAAATTTATTCACCTGTTCTTTTCCAATTTAAAGACGATGATTCAGTCTCTTATTCATCACTTTTCTCAACTCGAACTGATGGGATGGGCTGAGATCATTAAAAGAATTGCTGGCCTCATAAAACTACTGCTTCTATTTTAAAATTGAATCTCTATTTTGATATGAGTTTTTCAGCAGACGAGTTAGTTCATTTTCCTTTTTGTTTTTATTAACGGAAAGCTGATGTATTTAGGATAGCAGAGTGCCCGTTGAGGTGATTTGCAGTTGATAGCTGTCATTCTTATCAAAATGCAATTTTATTTTTTTCCGACCCTAACCTTTTTTTGTTTGCTATGCTCTGCGTAGAAAATAGCTGATATCGTTAGATTTATGCTCGCCTCCATTTTCATCTACAGACTTCCCTTTCATCTCTATTTTTTACCTATATAACTTATCAGTTAATTGCTGGCATTTTATTAATTTTTTATCAATTATCTTGTCAAGCTCATAATCGGACTCTTCGTTACTTCCACATGTTTTAGGCATTTTATTTTCCATCTTTTTTTATGATTAATCATCCTAATGTGACAACGATTTAAATTTACTTATGCCTTCATTTAGATTACTAATCATTATCTTTAATTTTTCCCTCAGCGTAACGCTCTCGTGAACTAAGTAGTCTCTAGTCTGATTTTTGAAAAATTCCTAAATTCGAGGGATATAAGCATCTTTACAATTTTTAGCTTACTCTTACATATGACGATACATCTCCACACTTAAAGAGGGTAATCGACCTGTATTTAGTTATCTATCACTTTTATTTATTTTTTATGCCCGCAGGCATCTTAGACTAAATTGTTTATTTTTTACTTTTTTTATTGTTCAATTACATATTTCTTCAAACTTTCGCTTGCTTTAGAACTTTAATAAGCTTTGATTGCTGGACTAGAACGATATTTTTGGAGTTCGTCTTGAAGTGGGTCAACAATCTAAATTTTCAATTATCTTTTCTGTTGTTGCTGATATCTTTGTTTTTTTCTCATTATCCTTTTCTTTCTTTGAATTTCTTTTTAGTTAATGGCCTTGATTGGTGACTCTTTTTTCTGATACAAAGCTCAATATTAAATATCATACGATCTTTATTGAGTTCAATTAACATTGGTCCCAATGATAATTTTAATTTTATCAATCTTACCAATTATTATTTTTGTAACTCAATAATAGCAATTTTATTTAATTGAACATACTATTCAACAATTTACAGGAACTGGAACTACTCTTAAATAATATCCTCTTAATTATGTTCGCATATGACCATTCTAATGTATAATCATAATTGAATATACAATCATTAAAAATATAGCTTAATACTATTTAAGATTTAGACAATCACTTCAGAATATGTAAATCATTTTCCTTTCAAATAGTTTAATTTTTTATCGTACTCTTCTCTAATCTGATACTATGGTTTATCTTTAGTTTCAATCAGCAAATACGAATTGGCAATAAAGCTCAGAAAACAGTATATAGATAAAATCATAAATACTCCGCCAGGGTTGTTGTTCATCATTTCGCAAACAATAGGAAAAATTAAAGTAATTAAGGCTCCAAAGCACCATTTGCAGGAAATAGTTGCTGAAACCATGTTTTGTTCTACTATTTCAGGTATATATAACCATATTATTGGCCCTAAAGTAAAGGCTATTACTCCTCTAAACAAGAATAAAGAAACCATTATTATAATTGCGCTTACTGCTGTAAATTAACCTTATTCTTTGCTCAGAAAGTTGTACCCAAGAATAAGGAGAAGAAAAGCACAAGTAAAAGTTCCAAATTGAAGGAAAGTCTTCCGACCCATATACTTAATAGAGTAAATAGTCAAAAAGCTACAGGCAGCACCCATGACATGAATTATCACGGGAATCGACTTTGTCAAATCAGGATATACTTGTGCTGTTAAATCAGGAATATATACAACCACAATCTGCATGCCACACATTTATTGCAAAATTGACAGATGAATTGCAGCTACCACAGCAATTGAATTACTTTGCAAACTACGGATATTTCGAGAAGTATTTTTTTACTTTTCTGTATCCACTGTTAATTGATCGTCTTAAGTAAGAAGTTATTTTTAAATTTCTTTTTTTTTGTTACTCAGTCTGATTGCTCTTTTTAATTCCTACAGTCTATTTTCTATAAATTAAGGAAAATAAATTTTATTCATCAGTTACTAAGCTTCTTCGTCCCTGCCCATTAAAAGCAAATATTTTGGGGTTTCAAAATTGTATTTATAGTGAAGATTATAAGTTTGTAAAAGAGTTATGAGTAAAGGGATTATATAAACTATTCTCCAATAGATTTAAGGCTACATAAACTTATCCAAAACATAAGTTTGAGCGAATGCATAGATGAGACCAAATGCTTTCACCAATTGCTGAACAGAGCCCATCCTTCCACTCACCTAAACAGGTACAAACTCTTTTATATAAAGATTACAAATACATGTATAAAGGCCTAAAAATATTCCTTGCAATAGTCTCATACTGAAAAGCACCATAAAATGCGGTATTTGCAATAAAATAGTGGATCCAATCACCAAGTAATTTACGATCAAAATATATCCTCTTCTTGAAGAATTTCTCAACAGATATTTACTTAAATAAGCTCCAATGCCAGCTCCAATGGGAATGCAGAATGTTAGAAATCCTTGAGTGAAAGCCGGATCTAAAGTAATATCAAAAATATTCATTGTATCAGCAAGGGCTATTGAGTTGAAGTAACAGAGCACATATCCTACATAAAAGGAGGAAAGAGATATATTTAGAACAATGAGATACAGCTGATGCTCAGAACGATAAGTGTTTTGTATTTCTTGAGAATGAATTTTCATATAAAATGAGAATATTATGAAAAGATCAATCGTTCTCCATGAACAATGAACAATAACTGATTGTCAAATCTAAGATTAAAATTTGATTAAAGCTTCAGACTCATTAATGGCTAAAATGTCTTTATTAACTATTTTTTCACTGATTGTTCAGAATTGGGCAAACAAAAGTTAATATAACGAGATCATTTATTTCATTACCAGACAATTAAAATAATATAATTGCTATTTATTCATAACATCAAAGAACTTATAATTATTCTATTGACATTAAATAATAAAAAAATTGGGAAATTATTTTTGAGTAGGATCAAAGTTTCATCTCAGTAATACATTTTATAAATATTATTCTAAACAGTAAGGTCGATAAAAAAATTGGTAATAAATTATTTCTATTATAAGTTATTATATTAGCAATACATGCTTCCTGAAATCCTATATTATACTTAAACATTAATATAAATTTAAGAATAATCTTGATAATCTAATTAGGGTTCTATCACAATTGTTCATAAACAACTTTAAACACCTCATACTCAGTTACTCTGAAATTGTAGTTGGCAGTGGCCCCGCTAAAGGCAGTATAACTTTGTTGATTAGCAGTGTATGGTTTAGACGAATAGTTATAAGAATGGGGGAAATTAGCGTAACTGCTTTGATTCTGATTGCATTTATCAGCGATAAAGATATCAGCCCCTCCCCCAAATGTTGATCCATAGTTTGAATTGCAATTAATTGCATATTGAGGAATAATCAATGTCATTTTCTGTCGGAGATCAAGGGATAGAAGAAAAGAATTTTTTGTAGTGTCATTTGTCCAGGCTCCAGCTGTTGACCATTTTAGTGGAGTATATCCCCCGATGGTCTTCCCAAATTCAGTAAGGATGAGAGTAAAGGTGTGTTCAATATTATCGCATTTTTGATGAAATTTGACAGCACTAAAGTAGTTCTCAGATCCTCTATAAAGAAGCTAAAATTTAACTGGTTTTCCGAATGATTCAGTGATAAATTTGACCTTATCGTCGAAATCAGGTTCTGTTCTGAGTATAATTTTGGAGTTAATTTTGCATCTGGATACAAATTTTTAAAATATGTTTTCTCTGAGGTCACTCATTGTGGCCATTATCTATTTGGCTTCCTTTTCGTATTCACCAATTAACTTTTTGATCCTTTGGCTGCTTTCCATTTAATAATCAATTAAATTCGATTTAAACTTTCCTGATTATTTTAGTATTCTAAAGAATTAAATTATTATTTTAAATTGAATGTCTGCTATCTTAAGGTGAATATAATTGCATTGTCCTTTCCAATGTCCGATAAACCTATAATGCTTATTTTCCTTTAATACCTGTAAAGTTTTTTTTTTAATAAATTTGTTAAATGATCTTTAAATAACTCTCTGGCAGATCAAAAGTTCCCATTTTTTTGATAATTATTTTTCTTTGAATATTAAATTATTCAATGAACTTATTTTCAATCGTAAATATGCTCATTAAGAACTCTTTTTGAATTTATTTTTGGGTGGAAAGGAGATTTGTGAGAGCAGACAAATCAACATGACGACAATATTTGTGCTTTTTAAAAGATTTATCACATGTTTTCTCATGGCAGAAAATAGTATCTTACTTACAATTCTCATCTAAGCATAGTTTTTCCATTAAATGCTGTGCGTCGCATTTCAATTTGGGCTAAACAACTATAGTCGAAGGAAAGAGTGACTCGAGCTTTTAGTCTGATTTATCCATCTTATGTAAATAAAAATTATAGCAAAATTATTAAGACCTCATAATTCTAATAATTGTGGATATTGAAATTATGATAGATTCAAACAATACCAATGCAAATTTTACAAAATAATTTCTGAAAGGATTTATTATCTGAAATTTTTATCAATGAGAACACTACAATTTACGCTGCTCATAGCAATCCTAATAAGCGTATCGGCCTACCATTTTCATCCTCTTCATTTCATAAGGCCCTAAAATGACTGTTCGGCCAAAGACTGTATCTCAATTTTGCATACCACTGCTTAGCAATATGTCATAGCCCCTTCTGGTTAGTTTAATCTCCTCAACGTGCCTGATGTCTTTCAATACTACAACTATTCATCTGGACACTGCTCACTAGAGGCTATTTTTAATTACTATCAACATCCTGCTCAACCCATTGCATACCGTGAATTTCAATTTATCGACTCCTCCGATTTTGATGACAATAACTTTACCTCACCTTAAAAATTGCTAATAGCAGTTAACCGGAGACTTGCAAACTAGACTGCAGAAGACATGAAAGACATTTATGATTTCAAAATTGAGGAAAATATGACTTTGGATGAATTGGAAAACTACTTGGATTTGGAAATTCCTGTTATTACACTAATCAAGGGCAGAGAGGAAGAACCCAGCGGGTCATATATCTTGGCAATTGGTTATGACAGCATTTACTATTACTTTTAAGATCCATGGGAAATAGGGAGCATAGGGTATTTGAGCAAAAACAAATTTGAAAACCTATGGAAAACTTATATTATTTCAGAAAGCAGATGGGCGACAAGAGTCGGTATCGTGGCCAGTCTCAAGAATGGAGCGAAACGGAATATTTCTCCTTTGATTAGACCCTGTCCTTGATTCGATTAATGGATATTATGATTTACTACTGTAAAAAATAAGAATGTTAATAAATATCATATATAGTTATTTGTTGGACTCGTTTTTCAAAATTTTAACTCTTCCTGATTTCAATAGTTCAAGAATGTGCTAATTTATTTCCAAAATCGATAATAAATCCTATTTAACTACTAATTCAATATAGGCTATATAAATATATCGATGAGCCCATCAAACTGGCGAATTGCAATCGTTATTCTTTTCTGTGTTGTTGTCAACAGTGAAGATGTCTTCCCTCCAACTTTACCATAATTTTAGCATGCCAATCTCACGAGAGGACCAGATTCATTAAAAATAGTTTCAGAAAAACGGATCATAAAGTTAATAAATGTTCCTGATATCATACAATCAACTGGATATACTTGTGGACCGGCGAGCCTCAAGGCAGTTCTTCGATATTTTGCTTTGCCTGTTAGAGAATCAGAGATAGCTGAACTTTCAGGAACTATTCCTTGGACTGGAACAGGCCCGATTATGCTTGAGAATGGATTTAATAAGATTGTAAAGAAGTATGGCTTTGAAGATGTCCTATCTTTTGACAGGAGATAAAATATGACTTTATCTGAATTGGAGGATCTAATCAGTAAAGGACAGCCGGTAATTGTACTTTTACAAGTCTTCAAACCTCTCAACGACACCAGATCATACACTGAATTCAATGATCGTGGTCATTATATTGTAGCTGTAGGTATGGATGATTAGCGTTTCTACTTTTAAGACCCAAAATTGTACAACAACATTATGTATATTGAAAAAAATGAATTTAATGAACGGTGGCATGATTATCTTAGCAGTGAAAAGCGTCTTGCAACTCGGGTGGGTCTCATTGTGAGTCGCAAAGATGGTCAGAAGCCTAAATATTAACAAAAAGTAGTTTAGATGTTTGATTGATTATCTGGTTATTAAAAATAATTTTACTTTACTATTTAAAATAATCTCGAATAATATTCACATTTTTTTTATTAATAGAAAGCATATATTCCTATTACTCAGCTAAATACTAAAAATGATCCATAACTTAAAAATCCTGTTTTAAGGAGATGTGATACTTGTATATTTAAATTTTAGATGGATAGATGAAGAGAATATATATAGCCGATGTGTTGATTGAATCAATGAAATTAAAATTAGATTTAAATCATGAGTTATTGTATAAATATTAAACAAATCTGTTTAAATAATCATTTATAGATCAAACTAATTAGGAATTATTCTAATTAATAACTAGTAAAGTTTAAACTAATTTCTGAATCGTTAAGACTATTAAAAATATGGTCTTGTTAATAAATTAGATTGAAATCAAATATTAAAACGCTTCAAATCTTAAATTATTCCAAGCATATGTATGATTATGTTGTTTCTCATTTTAACAAATAAATTATGCTTTTGATAATTTGTTTATTTATATTTTACTTGAATAGGACTTCACTGCTAAACTTTCTCATTTCCAACACTTTACGTAACTTTAAATATTGAAGATTGATCATTTTCCAGGAAATATAGATGCAAAAAACATAGTAATTTTTATAATGTTGAATTCAGAGTTGATAAATCAATAATTACAAAGCAAACTCTATTCTTATTGATCAAACTCAAAAGTAATGTATTAACTTTATTTTTGCCTTTGTTTTCATAAACATCATTTTAAACAAGAATATCCTACTAAATTCTCTCTGCAATCACTAATTTTTTGTGATTAATCATTGCATGTTTCAAGTTTTTCCTATTACAAAGAAATGAATGAGTGGCTTGCTATGCCCCTTATGAAGAAGAATTAGGAAGATATAGATCAATGCTGATTAAAAGAGACCGAAATTATCTCTATTTTGTTTGATGAATTTATTTATATTATTTAATTCTCCATTGAATATCTCTGAGTTAAAGAAAGCCTCTGTTTGCTGGCAAATTATTATTTACAAACTGAAGACTGAATGGTGGTGCTATTGAAATTAATTTATTTATAACTGCAGCGAATCTATAGATTTTTTTATTTTTGTTGATATTAAGATTCGTCTTAGAATTGGTTTAAATCGAACTTAATTTGTTATAATTTATACTGTCGAATCAGGGTTTTGGCTGTCGAACAGTTTATTTTAAGTTCCTGAGCTATCTACGCTAATACCAATCGTACTTCTGAAACTAACATTCCCTTTTAAAAAACTTGTTTAAATAAACGTATTTTTGACCTGAGCGGAATTCTATTATATTTATGCCTTTTAGAGTGGGAAACCGCATTTTTTGAATGATTTCTCATGGGATTTATAATTAATAAGATGGAGCAAGGAATTATATAAACCTAATCAATACTGGCACTTATAATTTAAATTCATTAAACCAACATTAATTCAATAATTGATATTTTTGATCAAATTGAGAGATCAAAAGTTCAATTAAATAACAATTTTGGCCTACAAACGAACTCTGTTAATTTTTATAGCTTTTAGGAAACGATTTTAACAATTGAGATCAATTAATTTCTGATATTCAATTCAATTTTAAATATTTATTTTGCTTATTACTTCTTCTAAGAATTTCTTAAAAGAAACATTTTAAACTTAGAGAGTGTATTCTATTTATTTGCAAAAATAACGAAAGAAATGTTCTTTTTTCAAGTCTATCATATAAAATATGCTTATTACAGATTAAATTTTATGATTTAGATAATATACTTGCACTCACTTGCACTATTGAAGCTAATATTTCATTGATCTTTAATTTCATCAAGTATTAATCAAGGCTTCTCCCAAATCTTGTAAGTGATTTAGCCAGTCTCAATATTTAAAAGACCAGTCATTAGAGTTAGCTAATTAAAATTTGGAGTCTCAGTCAGAATTTACCAAATATTAAAAGAATTAATTTCATTATTTTCCGTTATTCTCCTTTGGATTTTTTCAGTTGCCATTGTGCTTCTCCCGTCTGGATCGAGCACATCTGAATCATGATTAGTCTGAACGATATAATTCACTCCTTTCTCCCTACTTGGTCCTCTCACAAAATGAACTCCCTTCCCTCTATTTTTCTAAATTACAAAGTTTTTTCCTTAATTAGAAATCACTATCCAATAAACTGCTGCACATGTTTCAATTTCACTTAAATACTTCTCCACTTATTTCATATCTCCTCTACTCTATCTAATCGTTTTCATCAGCGCATAAGGACTTGTTTAGCATTTTAGATTTAACATTTCTTCAAGAGTCAGATGAAGCCCTCCCGAAACTCTTTAATTTAAAGATATAGCGTATTGATGGGAATTTTGTGTAGTTGATCTTTTTAACACTGTGTGGGTTCCAACGAATCCAGCGTGCCCCAAAGTTTCAAATAGGATAACCCCCTTTGAAACATATTTCAAGTGTACTGAGTTATTTGTAAGATATTATTGATAACCATAGTCAAGGTTTCGGCCCAATACTTTTAGTTATGGAGTAAAAATGGTGATAGATGTACAGAAATCTGTCGCCGCACCAAGTTCATACATGAAGTTAAGCACTATAATATCGCTAACAGGCAACCCAGCTCCAATGGCAACAGAAGTACATTAATCATAGAATTAAGCGCCTACTCTTTCTCTCAGCCATCCAGGTCTGAATGTATTAATCTGCTTTGCAGATTAAAACGCTATTTAGTATTTATAGACTTTTGATTTAAGATGAGCTATAAACTTGTCAATCAGCTGATGTTTTTGAAATGCTAACTCATTATACCGAGCTATTGGAGGAAGATCTAGATCAATTATAAAGGATTCTTACAGAGTAATGATAACTAATAAAGCCAGAGCTATTGGAGATAGACTCATAGAGGAATTATTATCAAATATCAAGTAGGAATATTTTCTTACTGTTGAAATGGAATTTTTCTGATACTAATTATATTAATTCTGGATAAAAAGCAATGATTTTATTATCGAGCAAACGATCAAGAATAATCAAAGTTATCCTTTAAAAGCAAAAATTATAAAAATATTTGAAAGTAGATGGTTAAAATAGGTACAATATAGGCATGTTTAAGGATAGAGGTTAATAAAATATTAGAATCATTCCAAATATTATTAAAATATTTTACTTTCAAAAATTCTCAACATCATAGCATTTTTCTGGTCATGATCCTTTATCTCTTATTCATCAACGATAATAAAGATTCTAGAACTGTTTTTATAATGAAGTTGTATAGTAGCCAATGCATCAGCAAAATTGAATTTGATAAATAAAGAAAGTTAGTTATAATCAGCTCTTTAATGAACGCAAGTAATCTACATGATAAGCAAAAGGTTTGGATGCGTAATTTTATTCAAGATGCTTCGTGAGCTCAAATAATTAGATTTGGGTCAGTCCTCTCTTTTTTCCTTGCTCAAACATCTTCAGTAGATGAGGTTACCTTCCAAGTTGTTCAAGCTTATTAAATTCAACTAAGTTGGCCAAAGTTTCATATTCCGAAACGATAATTTTAGGTTGGATATAATGCGGGTTACTAACCTCGATATTCATGCAGTTGGAAATTAGATATCCTACTAAAAATAATTTAACTGAATAATTTAATCCTTACCGAAAAGACTTTTACGTTTGAAGCTACGCTCATGTTGCAATCGCTGATTGTATCTAAATGTAATTCGCGAAATTAGAGCAAGAGGATAGGTTAACATCCACTGATCCATTTTTGCCTCCAGCAATCCAACTGCATACCTGTATGCTTTTATAGGTTGTTTAAGGAATTGCATTGCTCTGATATAAAATATGGCAACTTTACAAAAAATATATATTCATTGCCTGAATTTTAGATATATTAATCAAATTCAAAGTTGTTTATGAAAGAAAATATATTATCTTTAGCTTTTTGGAAGGAATAAATAAAAATGGATTCACAATTTTTAAAATAAATCGTTTAAAATTAAAGAATATCGATATCAATCATGCAAATAGTTATCATAGTATGCTAAATTGGTTTTTAGAATTGACGAGGAAGATACAGTGAAATTGATTGTATTTATTTTAACTTTTTGCTTCTAACAATATCATTGGATCTATATCTTTGCAATCAATAACTATTTCACTAGTATTGTGAAGATTGAAATAATTCTATTGCTGGTTTCTGGAAAATTATGACTTAAAAATTTCATAACTTGTATTAAAAAATTCATTGTCAATAAAATAATTCAGGCATTATCCATAACTCTCTTCAGGGATAGTGACAATTTTATATTGACAGCTTTTTTCTTTGAAGAAGGCAGGCATTTTAATAGGCATAATTATTTATTTTTATATTTTGTCCATAAGGTTCACTAAACTCTGCTAATATACGGCCTTAATTGGTGAAAACTATGATTATGCTAAGATGGGAGTGTTTTTAGCTGTTTTTATTTTAGTTAAATCCTCACTCATTTTCTGAGGTTTGATCCATTTACTCTCTTTTTGTTTGTTTTCCCATTTTTTGATGCTATGATCTTGACTGAAAATGGTTTTGCTTTGAATTATGCTGCTAATTATGAGACATTTTTAGTACTCCTCTTGGATGGATGTTTGTAGTTTGTCATCTTAAATAATGCCAAGCTAAGCAAATCTAGATCAGTGAAAAGTTACAACTACATCTTTGTGAGGATAGATTTGCCCAAACTGATAGCAGAATCATAATTTGCAATCAAAATTTCGCTACGAAATTTTGAAATTTAATCTTTGAAATTCATATATTATCAGAAAGAACAATAAAATCATTTGCATCTACAAGGATAAAATATAAAGGCAATTTGATACTTAATGATTAATTAGACAAAATTTATTAAATTATTAAAAATGAATTCATAAATAAATAGTATTGAGATGTCAGGAATGTGTAAGATAGTCATATTGATTAATTATTGTCAATTAACACCATTTGTTTATTGACAATGAACTATAAAAAGATACATAGCTAAATTTAAATAGAATTTAAATGGTCATTGATTGTAAAATAATGACTGCATTTCTGATGTACTTTGATCCTCTTTATTATATTAATGCGAGATCAGGGCACTTCTCATAAATTATGAAAAATTAAATATATTTTTCATCTCAAATATCGCTCAGATATAAAAAAAAACTCCTCCCTATTAATTAAATAAATCTATTCTTGAGTTGAGACAGATTTCATCTTAAACGACAAATTGCCGAATAAACAGTTTAAAAGATAATTGCCGAAATTTATCCGAATTAATAAATGAATTTCAAGTTTGTGAAATCAGTAGCCGATTTATAAAATGGAATTTAATAGTCAAGAAGTCAAACATTTTTTCAATTGTCGAATTGGAGAAATAATTATGCGTATTTGAGGATATTGAAAGATATGTACGATGTATTTAAGATATTATTATTTCTTGAGAAAGCCCATGATCCTTATGAAAGAATAATATTGACTATTTTTTTAATAGAGGGAATATTCCTCAGGCAATAACTTATAAATTTAATAAATTAAAATGCTTTATTGAATAAATCAGAATAGGGAAGATTATTTTTGCCTCTTGTGATTATAATTAAATATCCAAAATGGATGAATAAATAAATTATGAGGATATGTGCAACATCGATAATCTTAACGAGGAACTCATTGTAAAGAATCTCAAGAACAGATATCTTAAGCATCAAATATTCACCTATATTGGATCCACACTCATTGTCGTCAATCCTTATCAAGAGTTACCTTCATTGATCAACCCTTAACTCGAGAAAAGAATGAGAGATAATATATTAGATGGATAATTTTCTTCAACTCCCCATATTTATATGATTGCTGGAAAGGCCTTCCAAGGGTTATTAAGAGGATAAAAAAAACAGGCAATTGTTATATCTGGAGAGTCTGGAGCAGGAAAGACTTAATCAACCAAATATTGTATGAAAATGCTCACAAGCCTCAGCAGTAAGGGAAATCATTCTATTGAAAGGAAAATATTGGCCTGTAACCCCATCCTCGAAGCATTTGGCAATAGCAAAACTGTAAGAAATTAAAACTCCAGTCGTTTTGGGAAATATGTCAGATTTTATTTTGACTAAAGCAATTCTATCAGAGGTGCAAGGATTTAAAAATATCTTTTATAAAAAAGCAGAGTAGTTTTGGTTGGCTAGAAGGAAAGAAATTTTCATATTTTTTACGCCCTATTGTCTGGAAATGAATATGGTACCTCGAGGCCGTAGTCTTATAACTATCTGAAAGGTAGCGGTTGTTACACATCTGCTCATTTGGATGATGCTTAGAATTATTAATCTATAAAATAATCAATGACATAAATAGGGTTCACTTCTGAAGAGCAAAGTAAGATATGGCTGCTCTTAAGGATCATTTTATAATTAGGAAATATCTAATTTAATGATAAAAACCAAAAATCAAAAGATGATCTTCCATGTGAGATTGAGAACAAACAATGCCTTAAAGAAATAAGCAGAGTATTAGAAATAAGCTTAATATAGCTTGAAAAAATGCTGTTATTTTCGAAGATTATCAGAGGTAAATAAATTCTCTTCAGCCGTTACGATAAAGATTCGTGTATCAGTAATAGAAATTCTCTAGCCAAATCTATTTACAGTACTATTTTTTAGTTCATAATTGCCAAAATATAATCTGTGCTCAACCCAAATAGTCAATCTAATTCCAAGTAGCCTCCCTTTTCAGAGATAAATTTGTTAGATATATTTGGATTTTAAAATTTTGAGGCGAACTCCATGGAACAACTTTGTATTAACTATACAAACTAAAAATTGTTAGATGAATATAACTAATATGTCTTCTAAAATGAAATGCAAATTTTGAGAGAAGATGGTCTTTAAAATCAAATAATTGGGATTACTCCTCCAACTAATCAACCGATCATTCAACTTGTTAAATCTATCTTTTAATAGATTATTAACAATAGTCGAGCAGGTTTTGCCGAGTAAAACCTAATTCGAGGGATTCGATAGAATAGAAAGTTTACTGATAATAGACAAATGAATATCGATAGATTCAAGAAATAAATATTCACAATAAAGCACTCTCCAGGTGCAATCAGCTATAATATGATAGGATTTAAGATAAAAAATAATGATAAGGTAAATGCATAAATTTAATCAATATGTGTTAATCTGTTTAAGGTG
>Ga0302280_1002496_pt1 | contig 14008 bp, 10 predicted proteins | sample III_Fen_E1_1_FD_198771 | JGI IMG/M metagenome (GOLD analysis project Ga0302280, IMG submission 198771) | Peat permafrost microbial communities from Stordalen Mire near Abisko, Sweden - III_Fen_E1_1 | ecosystem: Environmental > Terrestrial > Soil > Wetlands > Permafrost | place: Sweden: Abisko...
TATTTGAATTACTCTTTTTTTCCTTGTTGATAATGTTTTGTGATAAAGCATTTGCCCAGTCTGAGACTTATAAATTTTATAACCAACAATGGCAAAAATTTGTAAAAGAGAACAACTGGGATTCAACTCTTTTCTATGCAAAAAAATTATCTGTGATCGCAAAGAGCGAATATGGAGAAATCAGCTTTATAAATGCCAGTGCCCTTTCATTATTAGCGAAAATTTATTTGTACACCGATAATTATAGTTTGGCATACGGTTATTTTAAAAGAGCGCAGGATATTTTTAAAGAGATCAAAAGAACAGGAGAAGCTCAATATCAGGAAAACATGTTTGAATTGGGGATGCTTTGCTATAGCATAGGTGCGTATAGCGAAGCAGAAACCTATCTTTCACCAATTCCGGAAGTATACAAATCGTCAAATATCCAATTCTATACTCAAAGTTTGCTTACCCTTTCAAGCATCTGCCTATTAAAAGGAGAGTATGCAAAAGCAGCATTAATCATAAATGAAGTTCAGGAAACATTAGATACAGCAACAAAGAGCCCGTTTATTTATTACCTCTTGGCTTCTTCGTGGAATAATCTGGGAGAAATTTACGGACAAACGGGAAATATGCAAAAAGCGCTTTTCAGCATGAAGAAAGCCAATGAGATTGGAAAAAAAGCAGCCGCATTTGAAAGCAACGACAACACTACTATGTTGCTGAACCTCGCGGATCTATATATTTCCATGGGATTTACTGACAGTGCAATGAAATTATGCAACAATGCCGAAAGGAGCCTGATCAATAAAAAGAATGAAGCAGTACAAGCAGAAATTATAAAAACAAAAGCATTGATATGCATGCAGCAAAAAAAACGATATGATGCAATTACCTTGCTAAATCAATATAAAAGTATTTTTGAAAATGCTTCTGTCAAGCCTGTGAGCTACTATGAAGCATTATTAAACCTAACAGCTTTGTATTCACAAACAAAGCAATTCAGCGCTGCTGATTCTCTGATTAAGCCAGAGGTAAAAAAGCTAAGGATGGCAGGCCTTGAATATTCTTATGAGATGCAACAAGCGTTAATTGCTTTATGTGCAAACCTGATAAACGAGAAAAGATATATTGAAGCTTATGATAGCCTGATCCCATTATGCCAACTCACTTTTAAAGCAATGGGCATGAACTTGTTTAATATGTCTGAATCCGAAAAATTGCATTATAAAAAGGGTCTAGACGAAATATTCAACATGCTATACATATGCCTGTATATTGAAAAAGATATCAGGAAAGATTTGATTGCTGAAAATTGCAGGTTGGAACTAGAACGAAACAGCATGGTGCTTTTAGGACAGGCTGGGTTACTAAGCAGGATCAGAAATTCAAATGATACAAATTTACTGGCACTCTATAATACGTGGCTGGATAATAAACAAATCCTTTCCAAACAATATTCTATTCCGGTCGGTAAACGGATTTTCAGTACTGATAGCCTGGAAGATATTTGTGAAAAGCTGGAAAAGAAAGTTTCAGTGAAAGAAAGCTCTTTTTCATTGGCTGATTTCGGCTCAAGCCAGATAAGCAGGCTTCCTGCTCAAAAACCAAATTCGGCGGCCATTGAGTTTGTACGCTTTCATTACAAAACTTTAAGTGATGAGGATAGCGCTTTGTATGCAGCATTCATTATAAAAAATAACGATAGTATCCCCGCATTTGTGCGCTTGTGCAGCGAAAAATTGCTTACGAAGATACTAAAGGATAAGAATGGCAAATGGATTGATGAAGACCAGCTTACTCAAAAGATATATAATAGCCAGAGCAAAGATGCGGCGATATTATACAGGCTGGTTTGGAAACCTATAGAACCCTATTTGCACGGTGTGGTTGAAATCAATTACGCTACTTCAGGCTTGCTCAATGATATAGCATTGCATGCGATCTTTAATGGCAGAGACTATTTACTGAATAAATATAAACTGCATCGTTCTTTTAGCCTCAGCGACTTTCGGAATCAGGAACTCTCATATCAGAAGCCAAAGACGATAGATATATGGGGCAATATGAATTATGACAGTGCATCATACGCTAACATTACTAACCAACAGGAGGGCAAAAAATCTTCCGCTCGTTTCTCACTAATCGCATCGGGCACAAAAGCAATTGCTCGATCCAAAAGCATTTCTGAGTCAGCCTTGATGCCTTTTGATGCTAAAGAGATATCTGACCTGAAAAAAATATGCCTGGAAAAAAACCTGCATGTTAACAGTTATGAAAACGCATTCGCTACTGAAGAAAATTTTAAGCAACAGGCTTCATCTTTCAGCGGCATACTGCACATTTCCACTCACGGATTTTATGACTCGCTGGATAGAGAAGGATCAAAAGGAGTATTGCCGGGCAGTTTTATAGCAGGCATCGTGAACCCGTTGTTCCGTTGTGGGCTTGCTTTTTCGGGTGTCAATCATTACCTGATGAAAAGAGTTGCAAAAGATGATCATGAAGACGGCATCTTGACTGGATACGAAGTGGCGCAACTTGACCTGCACAATGTGCAGCTTGTTACGCTCAGTGCGTGTGAAACAGGGCTGGGTGATGTAACCGACAATGAAGGCAATCTTGGACTGCAGCGTGCATTTAAATTAGCTGGTGTCAACAACATGCTTGTAAGCCTATGGCAGGTGCCTGCAAAGGAAACCACACAGTTGCTTTCGCTTTTTTATAATGGATGGCTCAATGGAAAAAAAATGAACGAAGCCTTGCGGGATGCAGAATTCATCATGCAGAAAAAAGGATACCCGCCATATTACTGGGCTGGGTTTGTATTGATAGAATAGCAAATATCAAAGTATCCTCTCCTTTTTCAGATATAAGGCCACCTCCCTTACGTCATTAAATGAGTGCGTGAAAGTGTTCCGTGCTTTGGTCAATATTCTTTTGTTGAATGTATCTATGGTGGCGAGTGTTACCTCAAGCAATTCCGCAAGCTGTTTTCTGTTGATGGATTCATTTGCAGCATAATGTTTCAGCACCTCAAATTCCTTTTCAGAAAAATACTTTTGTTCCATAAAGCCCTTCAGCACCATCTGGAACACCATGCGTTCAAAATCGTCTTTCTGGAATCCATTGCTTTCAGTTACTCTTGGCTTCATTGGCTCGCCTTCATACACATCAATCTTGCTGAACTCGTTCAATTGCGCCAGCAACCTGTTTTCCTTATCATATTGAAATATGGAAGTGGTTTTTTTGAAAGTGATATACTCTCCATTATAATGCCTGAGCGCTATCAGGCTCATGTATTTCTGGCTGGAGAACTGCAGCTTGAAAACTCCGCTGCACAGGATTTTGTACATGCTGTGCGCAATCATATTGAACTGGATAGCCTGGCCGGGATGAACACAATTCAGGTACCTGCTCACCGTAAACTCCTGGTCGGGGTAGCCTAGTGCCCTGGATGCGTTTTTGACATATTCAAGCTCATTGGTAAGCAGGTTGAACACAAAATAAAAATGCTCATCGCTCAGTTGGTCGTCCAGCGCATTCAGTTTTCTGGCCTGTTCATCTTTTTTTACAACCGGATGATATGTGTTTCCTCCGGGCAGCGCATGCGTCAGCACTTCCTTTAATTCTTTAACAGGATTGTAGTCTTTTTGGGGCATATCAGGTTTATTAATAAAAAGATAGTCTTTATTCAAATAGAACCAATCAGTTGGTTTCTTATAAAAAGCCTATATAGCAAGCAGTGAGCTATGAAGATACGATTGGTTACCAAAATATTGTAAAAAAATAAAGAACCAGGTTGTCCTTGTTGCAATGACAAAAACTATGACCAGTTTACAGCACCTTTATAAAAGATATCATTAACTGTTAACCCTTATCTTTCTTACCTCGCTGTTGGTCATAGCCCATTCTGTTGATTTATTCTTTCAATTCATTTTAAAAATTGCAGGCGAATAATGCACATGCTGCATTTTGTAAAAAAAATAAACTGCCTGTAGATTTTTTTCGCATGGAGCGCACTCGTTAAGTGAAGGTCACGTTGCCGTGGCTTTTCCACACTTAACTTTTTTAAATATATAACTTAAAAACCAACCAGTTTATGAAATCGATTTCTTTACGCCTGACTAATTTATTAAAGCAGTTTGCATGCTTGTCCATTCTTAAGAACGCTGTGTTCTCAACAAAGCGATTTAAATATGTTTATTTGTTATGCAGCTTGGTTATGTCAGTTAATTTTCTTTTTGCACAAAAAGATGAGAAATTTACGATTCAGGATGCGAAAGATCATTGTGCGGCTCTTCCGCTTGAAAAGAGAGCCAGAGTGAGCGTTACAAGATTCAACGTTACCACTTCTACTCCAGATGACGCGAAGAATTCTCAAAATGCGGCAGCTAACAATACATTAAAAGCTATTTCTGGATTGATAGGAAAAGGTGGCGATGCACCAAAGGCAGATAAAATACCGCCAATGCTGGGAGATAACCTTGCCACTGGACTTACAAATGCCCTCCATCAGGTAAATTGTTATAGAGTTCTTGAGTCACTCGACAATAATAAAGACCTTACTAAAGAAATTGATGCTGGCGACAACAAGTATGCAAGGAAAAATGCCACACCTAAAGCCGGTAAGCAGTTAGGAGCACAAATAGTTGTCACTGGAGAAGTAACTGAGTACAGTGAAGGCAGTAAAGGGAAGAATATTATGGGAGTAGGAACGTCAAAAAAAGTTATCAAAATGGGTTTTACCTTAAAGATGATTAACCCGGAGACCCGAGACTTAATAGTAAGCAAAGAATTTCGGGTTCAAACTGAGTCAGGGCACAGTGTTTCAGTTATGGGATTTTATTCAAGCAGCGATAAAGATCCTGCTGTTGCGGCAGTAATGGACGATGGTATTCTGCAGGCAGTTCAATACCTCGTGAAATGGAGAGATTCACTAAATATCACTGCAGATGGAAAATTTGCCGGTAATGGGAATTCTGATGGAACTAATGATATAGAAGTTGATCTTAATAACGCTAATTATACTTCGTATAATGAATTTTCTAATATTATCGCCAGCATGAAGTGCTACAAATCAATGGAGAAAACACTATCAGGAGGAGTGGGCACTTACACCGTAACTTACGCTAACGGCAATCACAGCAAGTTTGTTGACGAATTAAGTAAAAAAATGGGAAGCAAGTATGAAATTACCACTGATGACGGCGTAAAAATTGAAGTGAAAGTAAAATAATTTTTGTAGCTCAGATGCTTCCGCAAAGCATATTTTATGCAAGTAAGCTTTGCGGAAGTTTCATTTCAAGGCTGCAGCTTTTCCAAAGTTTTTGAACTTTGGAAAAGCTTTCTGCGATCCGAATCAGGCCGACAAACTATCAGGAAAAACGGAAAGCCTTTCGGTGACAAGAGAAGCTTTAAAGTTGACAAAGGAAAGCCTTTCGGTGACAAAGCAAGCTTCAAAGACCACAACGAAAAGCCTTGCGGTGACAAGGGAAGCTTTAAAGTTGACAACGGAAAGCCTTTTGGTGACAAGGGAAGCTTCAAAGGTGACAGCGGAGAGCCTTGCGGTGACAAGGGAAGCTTTAAAGTTGACAACGGAAAGCCTTTCGGTGACAAGGGAAGCTTCAAAGGTGACAGCGGAGAGCCTTCCGGTGACAAGGGAAGCTTTAAAGGTGACAACGGAAAGCCTTCCGGTGACAAAGCAAGCTTCAAAGGTGATACTGTGGCATATATTGAAAGAGCCTGACTATTTATAAAATTACTGCAGCATTATTGCCTGCAGGCAATTTCTGCCGCGTTGCATCGAAATGACGGGCTTCCCGAATTTGGTTTGTGTTTTATCCTGCCATTCCTTATTCGTTCATTCGTGGTATATAAATAACCCTATCTCTTTAAAATTAATACCAAAATGTAATTGTTGCCGTGACAAGCAGTGCAAACAATCTATTGCACCTTTAAAACTGATATGCCTACATGCTAAAGCGTGTTTGTATTTACCTCAAATTATTTTTTGCAGATCATGTATAGATATGCACGCTCCCACAAAAAGCAAAAATATTTTGCATTCATCAGCAACTGTAAAAGCTTATAAAAAAAATTTTGAAGCACCTGTAGATTTTATTCTGTCAAGCAGAACTATGTATACGGAGCACATATCATGTTCCACTGAATGAGATAAAAATAATTACTATCAAACTCAAATTTCTAAAACTAAAAATTTATGAAAAAAATGATGTTCCGATCCTTATTCTTATTGGCAATAATCATGTTGCCAGCCATTACAAAAGCAAATCAAAAAGAGGAAAAAGTGTCGCTCGCTATTCTCCCATTCGTATTGTCCAATGCATCTGCAACAGCAAATAAAGGCAATGTGGCTACCATTCAGGAAACTGTTGCTATGGAATTTGCAGACAAGTCAAAGTTCAATGTGCTTGATAAGCCCAAATTTGATAAGATCGTGCAGGATCTTAAAATCCAGAGCAGCGAAGATTTTTTGAACAGCAAGATCATAAAACAAGCAAAGCAAATGGGCGCCAGGTTTCTCGTTACGGGTTTAGTGAGTGAATATAAAATGACCTGGTCTGAAAAAACGAACCCAAAGAAAAAGAAGGAGAAAATAATCAGCTACTTGTGCTCGCTCAAAATGTCATTCGCCATCATTGATGTAGAGACAGGCAAGTTATTGTTTGATGATCCCATTAATACAACTTCAGACGACGCAAATGGCTCAGATTCTTTGAGCGCTTCGAGAAAAGCATTGTCTGATATGCAGAACGAAGTAAAGGCTCAGATCAAAAACATTGGAGATGTGGCAGCCGGCAATACAAATGATGCAAAAGATAATCGGGATGAAGACCTGAAGATACTGGGTGTTGACAAGGCTGATAAGAAAGGATTACCTGAAACGATTTTATTGAACGGAGGCGGCATCATCATAAAAGACGGCCCCGATGCAAAAAAAATAATGATCAGCGTATGTGTGCCGGAAATGGTAGGTGGCTATAAACGCGATAAAGAAATAGGGCAATTGAAAGTGACCAAAGTGGAGAACGAGGTAGTTAGCTGCGAAGTAAAAAGCGGTGCCAAAGAAATAGGCGACGGCATCAAAGCAAAGACTGCGTTCATTGTGAAAATAATACCAAAGAAATAAAAGATCAGCATCAGTTCGTTACAATTAACGTGAATGCGTAACCTAATAAAAACATCCTAAAAAATATTTATCAATCATTCAAATATCGTAATCATGAAACAGATTATTCGTATTCTAAGCACAGCTATTTTCTTTATTTGCATTTTGCAGGCATGCACTAAACCCAGCCCTGGCCCAACACCACCTAATAATGCAACAGTAACAACCATCGCTGGGAATGGTACTGCAGGTTTTGTTGATGGAACTGCTGCAAATGCAGAGTTTAATCATCCTTGGGGGCTTGCAATTGATCAGCAAGGAAATATTTATGTAGCTGATGAAGGTAACAACAGGATACGCCAAATTACCACTGCAGGGCTGGTCAGCACGCTTGCTGGTAATGGCACCGCTGGTTTTGCAGATGGAACAGGCATTAATGCAGAGTTTAATGTTACCAACAACATAAGTACAGATGCACAAGGAAATGTTTATGTCCCAGATGAAAATAATGAACGCATCCGGAAAATTTCTTCTCAGGGAGTAGTTATTACTATAGCTGGAAATGGCATTCAGGGCAACGCAAACGGGCTTGCAAATACTGCTGAATTTAATGGGCCTTCAGCAGTTTGTGTTGATGCACAGGGCAATGTGTATGTATCGGATCAGTTTAATAATATTATTCGCAAAATAACGCTTGCAGGAGTAGTAAGCACACTGGCCGGTAACGGAATTCAAGGTTATGCAGATGGAATAGCTACAAATGCTGAATTTAATGGTCTTGGAGGGATGGTTGTTGATGCGCAAGGAAATGTTTACGTAGGCGAAATTGGAAACAACCGTATCCGACGAATTACCCCGGAGGGCGTTACAACTACTATTGCGGGTAATGGGATTGTAGGTTATATCGACAATACAGGTACAAATGCAGAGTTTAGCGGCCCAATTGGGTTAGCTATGGATTCTCAGGACAATATTTACGCAACAGATTATAATAATAATGTTATCCGCAAAATTACTTCATCAGGTGTTGTAAGCACACTGGCTGGAAATGGAACTGCTGGATATGCAGACGGAGCAGCCACAAATGCCGAATTTGATCATCCCTGGGGAGTAGCTGTAGATGCACAAGGAAATGTTTACGTCTCAGATGGTGGTAATAACCGCGTCCGCAAAATCACCATAAAATAATCTTTGAGGCTAACGCCAACGAGCAACCTGAAATGAACATCATTAAAAAATACTCATTAACCATTCAAACATTGTAATCATGAAACAGACTATTCGTATTCTAAGCGCAGCCATTTTCTTTATTGGCGTTTTGCACGCGTGCTCAAAAAGTAGCGGCGGAGGGCCAACACCAACTGTTGCTGGGACAGTAACCACCATTGCTGGGGATGGTATAGCAGGATTTATAGACGGTGTTGACTCTGTTGCAGAATTTAATCAGCCTGTTGGGGTTGCTACAGATGCCCAAGGCAATGTGTATGTAAACGACAACAAGAATAACCGTGTCCGAAAAATCACTCCAGATGGGATGGTAAGCACTTTTGCAGGCAATGGGACTGCTGGCTATAAAGACAGTTCTGCATCAAACGCAGAATTTAATGGGCCTAATGAAGGAATAGCTGTTGATGCGCAAGGAAATGTTTATGTATCAGATCCGGGCAATGGCCGTATCAGAAAAATTACTCCGACCGGAAACGTAACCACACTTGCAGGGAATGGCAAATATGGTTTTGCAGATGGAGCAGCTTTGAGTGCGGAATTTAGAACAACTGCCGGATTAGCAGTTGATGGACAAGGTAACGTGTACGCTGCGGATTGCTATAATAATAGTATACGAAAAATTACTCAGGCAGGAGTAGTAAGCACGCTTGCAGGCGGTACTCAAGGATACTTAGATGCAACTGGTACTAATGCTGAATTTTGGTTGCCAAGAGGGATAGCTGTTGATGCTCAGGGGAATGTTTATGTAGTTGATTGTGTCAATGAATTCATTCGAAAAATTACTCCTGCTGGCGTGGTGAGCACATTCGCAGGCAATGGCCAGTCAGGCCTTGTTGATGGGCCTGCAGCTAATGCTGAATTTTACCTGCCTGATGGTTTAGCAATAGATACACAAGGAAATCTTTATGTAGGTGATGAAAGCAATAATGTAATCCGAAAAATTACTCCTGCGGGAGTAGTAAGTACTATTGGTGGGAATGGGATTGCCGGGTTCGTAAATGGGGTTGGGAAAAATGCTGAATTTAATGAGCCGTGGGGAGTAGCTGTTGATGCACACGGCAATGTGTATGTGTGCGATCTTGGCAATAACAGGGTACGAAAAATTTCTGCACAATAAATCTGATCATAAAAATAATGCCAATGCACAACCTAAAATAATTTCTTAAAAAATATTGACAACCATTCAAATATATTAATCATGAAACAAGCGATTCGTATTCTAAGCACAGCTATTTTCTTTATTGGCATTTTACAAGGATGTTCAAAAAGCAATGGAGACAGTACAACACCAACTAATAAAGCAACAGTAACAACCATTGCGGGCAATGGCATTTCAGGCTTTGTTGATGGCACTGATTCTATTGCAGAATTTGGAAGCCCATGGGGTGTTGCAATAGATAACCAGGGAAATGTTTATGTGGCAGATGAAACTAACAATTGCATCCGTAAAATAAGTTCTTCGGGGGTGGTAAGTACGTTTGCTGGCAATGGCACTCCAGGTTATGCAGATGGGATAGGGACTGCTGCTGAGATCTATGGCCCAAATGATTTAACCACAGATGCGCAGGGGAATTTGTATGTGTCAGATGAAAGCGGCGAACGAATCCGCAAAGTTACTCCGCAAGGTGTTGTTACAACTGTGGCTGGAAATGGCATATTGGGCGAAGAAAACGGGGCGGCAGCCAATGCGGAATTCAATGCGCCTTCATCAGTAGCTATTGATGCGCAAGGGAATATTTATGTAACAGACCAGTTCAATAATCTCATTCGGAAAATCAGTTCAACAGGTGTTGTAACTACTTTCGCAGGCGATGGCAACCCAGGTTTTGCGGATGGGACAGGAACAAATTCAGAGTTCAACAGCCCCAATGGGATAGCGGTTGATGCGCAAGGAAATGTTTACGTATCGGACCGTCTCAACTTCCGTGTTCGTAAAATAACACCCGCAGGTGTTGTTACGACAGTGGCAGGCAATGGCACTGCAGGATATGTGGATGCAACAGGCACAAGTGCTGAATTCTACGGGGCATTGGGATTGGCTATTGATGCCAATAACAATTTGTATGTGGGAGATTATGGCAATAATGTTGTGCGCAAAATAACTCCGGCTGGAGTGGTAAGCACACTGGCAGGCAATGGCACAGCGGGTTATATAGACGGGGTAGCTGCTAATGCAGAATTCATTCATCCATGGGGAGTAGCAGTTGATGCACAGGGAAATGTTTACGTGGCAGATTCTGGCAATAAACGTATCCGCAAAATCACTCAAAATTAAGACTTCATATTTCTGTTATAACCAACACCAATGTAAATACAGCTTTTCCAAAGTTTAGAACTTTGGAAAAGGTTGCTGCCATTGATCCACAAGGGAATCTTTATGTAGCAGATCAGACTAATAATGTGATCAGAAAAATTACTTTGAAATAAGAAACCAATTTTAAAAATGAACGCCCACGCACAACCTAAAATAGACGTCGTTAAAAAATATTCATCAATCATTCAAATATCGTAATCATGAAACAGATCATTCGTATTCTAAGCACACTAATTTTCTGAGGCTAACTTTTCCAAAGTTCAAAGCTTTGTGAAAGTTTTAATTCGCGTTAAATGCAAATGAATAGTAAGAAATATATGGCCTGTAATTGTAGCCATGACAACCATTTCAATTAGTTTATTGCATCTTTATCGCCATCGTGATCGCTGCCGATATTGTCTCTTATTGCCTCAATACGATTGTTTTCAATTTGATAGTTACTCTTACCAACTAAAATTATTTCTCAAAAAAAACAAAAAGGCCTGTAGATTTTTTTCTGTTATGAAGCACCATTAAAGCATACAATCTTTAAAAATATTCATAACAACAAAAAAAATCAACATGAAAAAGACACTACATCTTCTTTGCGCCTTAACCCTGGTTCTTATGATCACACAGTCATGTAAAAAAAGCAGTGGCGGCAATGATTCTGGTAACGGTAACAATTTTTCTGATTCAATCAGAAACATAGTTCCCCAGGCTGTCATAGATTCCTTACGAAGTTGGGGAATGCAAATCAATGATGGGTTAACACCTCCAACTGTATCTGGGATTTACCTTGTAAGCCCTGATAGCTGCGAGTTTGATAATTCTGCCGACAATACTGCAGGCAGAATTTATGACCCTTATAAATTCCGTTTCAAACAGCAGAGCAACAGTAAGCTCACCATCAGCGTGGACAGGAAAGATGTTGGCTCTGGCTCAGATAGCGCTTCTGATTCAACTGCAACTTTCATTGCTGGCAGTGGAAATCATTTCACCATTTTCTCAGTAGAGAAAGGGATAGGCTCTGGAGTTAGCTATACTAATCTGGAATTGTATAGCGGTGAAATTACCTCTTCAGGTATTGTAAACTTTCAATACTCAATATATGTGAAAGATAAAGGTTCAGACCCATTAAACAGGCTAATTAGTGTTGGACGCAGCAGGATTTTTACAAATGCAGATGGCCCCGCTGTGCCTGTCTCCACTTATTCCATCGAACCGAACAGTAAAATGAGCAACCCTGAATCTTTTTTCTTAATAAAAAGCACATCTGTTTCTCATCCTGGTTTATAATAAACAATTAATTATTAATCACAAATACAATTCACCAATTCTAAAACTTACGAACATGAAAAAGACAATCACATTCACACTCTTTGCAATAGCCATCGGCTTTGCATCTTTCGCGCAGGACAAGACTTCATTTGAAAAAGGAACAAATGTCATTAATGCAGGCATTGGCGTTGGGGATGTTTACTGGGGGGCTGGTTATGGTAGTTCCGGTCTTCCGGTAAGCCTCAACGCAAGCTATGAGCATGGTATCACAGACAAACTCGGCATCGGGTATATCGGCGTGGGCGCAGCCTTTGGGTATGCAAGCCAGAAGTATAATGATTATGGATATGGGTCATGGAAAAGCACCGGGATATTGATAGCTGCACGTGGGTTATATCATTTTGCCATCCCATCTGAAATTGGTCAGAAATTAGATCCTTACGCTGGCATTCAGTTAGGCTACGTGGCTGTATCTACACACGTAACTAACGATGGCGGTTATAACGGCACGATAGGCAAAGCAGGAGGCGTTGTAGTGGGCTTTTACGCAGGTGCACATTACCATTTCAACCCGCACGTAGGCGTGTATGCGGAACTGGGCTACACCAGTTTTTCCATACTTAGCCTGGGCGTGGCTTTCAGGTTCTGATCAATCATTCATCCCTGCCAGGTTTTTTATCTGGCAGGGCATAACTAATAAAGAAATTATTATGAAAAATATTTTGACACTGGTTTGTCTTACAGTTCTTGTTCTGACATCTTGCAAAAAAAGCACATCTGTAAAACCGAATATCACAACAAACGGCACAAGCGATTATGTAAAAACACAGACTCAGTTAACTTCTGCTACAGCATCCGATCCTTATTATGATTCCATATCTTTCAATTACTATTATGATACACAAAACAGGCTTGATAAAGTAACATTTTGGCAATGGGATAATGGCTCAGGCACTATAACTACAGATAGCATTCTTACGCTTTATTCTTACTCACCGAACACAGTCACTATGCAGTTATTTTATAATGGCAGCAGCAGCCCTTCTACCCAAAGCGTTTACTATGTAAATTCTACGACGTCGCTAAATGACAGCACGATTTCACAGTCATTTGCCAATAATGCATGGGTTACTACTGAAAGAGATGTGTACACTTATGATGCCAATGGCTATGCCAGCATGGAAGTTGCCACACAATATAATTCACAATCAGGTTCAGTTACAGGGGTTGTCGTTCATTATTATTCATGGTCAAATGGCGATATGATTTCAGATTCTACGGCAGCAAGTGTTACAACATTTACTTATTATAATAACAGCAGCAAATTAAATACTGGCAATGGTCTTACAGGGCCAGCCTTTAAAGGGCTTACAAGTGCCGATATACAAAAAACGGAAACCATTACAGGGGGCCTTTTTACGTTTTTATTTAATATTACTTACACACCCGACAATAACAACAGGCTTAGTACTTTAACATTAGATGGCTTTTCAAATGGGTCTGAGATTTCATATTACAGGGATTTCTTTACATACTATTGAAATTTTTTTACTAAAAAGGGCATTTAGGATTACTTTTCCAAAGTTCAGAACTTTGGAAAAGTTAAGCTCCACTATGATTTCATTTTCGCTAAATTGCTTTGCCAAAACAACATGCGTTATGAAAAAATCAGCCCTCATTTTTATTCTTTGTATTGCACATGCGATTTCTTATGCACAGCCATTGACCAGCAAAGAAATTGACGTTCTTGCAGAACGCTCCATGAAAGCATTCGATGTGCCGGGCATTGCGGTAGCCGTTATCAAAGATGGCAAAGTGATACACTCAAAAGGTTATGGGGTGCGTTCGCTGAACACCATGCAGAAAATGGATGAGAACACGTTGTTCGGAATCGCATCTAACAGCAAAGCTTTTACTGCTGCTGCACTTGGCATGCTGGTAGACGAAGGCAAAATAAAATGGGATGATAAAGTAAGAGATTATATCCCGGAGTTCAAACTGTACAGCCCATACGTTTCAGAAGAATTCACGATAAGAGATTTACTGACTCACCGCAGCGGGCTTGGGCTTGGCGCTGGTGATCTGATGTT
>Ga0302280_1002499_pt1 | contig 14000 bp, 18 predicted proteins | sample III_Fen_E1_1_FD_198771 | JGI IMG/M metagenome (GOLD analysis project Ga0302280, IMG submission 198771) | Peat permafrost microbial communities from Stordalen Mire near Abisko, Sweden - III_Fen_E1_1 | ecosystem: Environmental > Terrestrial > Soil > Wetlands > Permafrost | place: Sweden: Abisko...
AGGAGAGTCGTCGGCGTAGGTTCCTTTTTCCAATCGAGAGATGTAGCCTCTCGTGAGCTTGGCATCACCGGCCAATTTTTCCTGAGTGAGTCCCTTGTCTTCGCGCAATGCTTTGATGACGTTGTGCAATTTCATTTTCAATTATTTATTTATCTTTTTATAATTCAGCTTGTAGAAAGTTTACCATACATCACTATAAGGGTACAATACAGCACATGTGGATAAAGAGGGAATATACTCACGCCGGGCGGGGCATTGTTTAAATAGCTATTATTAGAGCCATTATTTGGTAGTATTGACTTATGCTATAGGTATGATATAATAGGAGAGTAAGATCTTTTATAGCATAACTTGCGTTCGCCACAGCATTTAGCGGCTTGAAGTATGGGCCATTGAATGCTGTGGCGAAGAGTCCAGCAAAAATAAATCTGAGCATGCCTCAATGAGGCTCGCTCACAACAAAGAAAGGACAAGCTATTATGAATAGCACGTTCGCAATGAGTCAAGGCGCAGGTCAAAAGTTGGAATTCGCTTTCCAACGCAACGATGGAAGCACTGCCGATTTAGATTGGTTTTCTACTGGTGACAACCTCAAGTCAGTCATTCTGCTCGCTCGTGGCGAAGCGGAATTGACCCTCAAGGTCAAGCCCGCTCCCGAGCCGGAAGTCGTGATCGACCCCATCATCCGCGTGGATCGCTCCACCCGTCCGTCATACCCCGATTGGGTGAAGACGGTCATGCATCCGGAGTTGGAAAACACTGGTCCTGCTGAATACGACATCACCAAGACGGAGATGTGGCTCCACGACGGCCAGAAAGATGGGAAGTGGATTGAAGGAAACAAGATCTACGCCCACCTCAAGGACACCGGCGACCTCAAGAACCACTGCGGACTGCGCGACCTCGAGGAAATCCAGAAGAAGGGCATCGTCTTCTTCCGGAAACACTTCAAGGGCAAAGCAGTCTTCGCATGGCAGGGAGTTGTGCGGTACCGCGACGGCGACCTCTATGTCCCGTATCTCTGCGAGAATGGTGACAAGGTGGTCCTCAGCTGGTACTGGCTCGGCCACGACTGGTTCAGCAACTACCCGGGTCTCCGCCACGCAAGTTAGCACTCAAGCCTCGGTCACTTCGCACTCTGTGCACTTTGACCTTTGCTCTTGTCCCGCGTTTTTTCGGAAACGCGGGACTTTTTCATTATGATATACTCATGTCGGTAGTAGGCGAATCATGCTGGCGGTCAAGGCTTCCGGCGGCCGAATCCAGTATCCATGAGCTGAGAGCGAGAGCGGTTAAGGCTTCTCTCGGAGGGTTCATGCAGACACTTCAAAAAATGAAGCTACTTGGTGCAAGGTGCTAGGGCATTATGATGCCGAATTCGATTCAACCCTGAGAGTATTCGAAGGGTGGTGGCACGGAAGGCGCTTTGCACGTATTGTGCGGAACCGCAACGGCAACCTCAATGTCCCGTATCTCTACGAGAATGGTGACAAGGTGGTCCTCAACTGGAACTGGCTCGACAACGACTGGAACAGCAACAACCCGGGTCTCCGCCACGCAACTCGCTTCATTTCTCTCCTGCTTTCGCGGGAGAGTTTTGTTTTGAGAGCTGTCCCAACCATCCACCAAGGTTTCGGCCGATCTCATCAAGCTTCACGGACAATGAGATATACTTTTTGTCGTCGAGCGATTTTGATTCCCATAAAATCATGAGCAATATCTTGAGCGCATCGAGCTTTTTTATCGACAAACGCACATACGGATGCTTTTCCTGCGGATTAAGGAAGCTGGCGGCGGCGATGGCCTCGATAATTTCAACAAATAGTGAATCTATCCGATATCCGAACGAATTCCGCTCTGGCTTCGATATATCCTTACAAAAACTATGCCACAACAAATAACTATCTTTGATCTTATTCAAGACAGGCAAAATCCGTTGGGGGGGGCTTTCATAGTCTGCGACGGATCCAGTTTAGTCATAGCTACCATGATATCATCTCTCTCGAAAATCTCCTTGCGGCTTGGAAGGAATTTATCCGTGGCAAGCGCAAGAGAAAAGACGTAGAGGAGTTCGGGCGCGATCTCATGGCTAATATTATCGCGCTTCACCGAGATCTTGGCGATAAAAACTATCGGCATTCGGCGTATAAGGCGTTCAAGATAAATGACCCGAAACCGAGAGACATCCATAAAGCGAGTGTGCGGGATCGGTTGCTCCATCATGCAATCCACCGGATGCTTTATCCGTTCTTCGATCGTGTATTCATATCTGATTCCTCGTCGTGTCGTATCGGAAAAGGGACTTACATGGCGATACATAGATTCGATGCTTTTGCGTATAAGGTAACACGGAATCACACTCGTCAGGCGTGGGTACTCAAATGCGACATCAGGAAATTCTTTGCTTCAATCGACCAAGCCACGCTTCTCATTATTTTGGAAAAATATATTCCGGATAGTGATATTCTCGATCTACTATCGGATATCATCGGTAGCTTTTCCTCGACGGAAAGGGGTATCGGTCTACCTCTCGGTAATCTGACATCGCAATTGTTGGTGAATGTCTACATGAATGAGTTTGACCAATTCGTAAAGCATACAATCAAGGCCAAATATTATATCCGCTACGCCGACGACTTCGTCATTTTTTCTGCTGACCGTACCTGGCTTTCTGATATCATCCCGGCTATCAAGAGACATCTGTCCGATACCCTGCGTTTACAGCTTCATCCAAGCAAGATATCGATAAAGACCATCGCCGCCGGCGTCGACTACCTCGGCTGGGTCCATTTTTCCGATCATCGCGTTCTGCGTACCGTCGCCAAGAAGAGGATGTTCTGGCGATTAAGAGCCTGCGGCAACAGACCGGCGGTGGTGCAGTCATACCTTGGGCTCATCAAACATGGCAACAGCAGGAAGCTGAAAGATCGAATCGAATCCGGATATTCGGGACAAAACCCAAATGTCTTGGACTGGGACACACCTGATTTGTCATCCTAGGTTTTGGTTGAGCCGTTATCTTTCTATATCCTTATTTCCACCAGCCCTAAAATATTGGCTTTGTTTGGGTTTTTATACGGAGATGAGACACGATGCCGGTGCCGTTGGGACTGTCTCATTTGTCTCAAAAGCGGAAAGTGAGCCCCTATGCGGGTGCGTCGCGGTACTATTTGTGTTATCGCCAAGGAACCCTTACACTGTCGTGCATCACACAGTCAGAGACGTTGATGGGGCACAGAAATTAAATTTTTCTACTATCGTAAGCCCAATGTAATAATGCTTGGCGTTGTCGAGGTCGACAAAATTCGTCTTGTTTGCGGCAGTGTAGTCTTATTTGTGATATGTGACGTCTCATGGCTTTCCAACGTTTGATTTGTCGTGCGTCTTCGTTTGGAATACGTCGCCCCATATAATAGCGGCAATACCATTGAAACCATCCTCGTGGATCGTTTTTATATATCCAACCTTTATTTTTCCAGACAGAGAGTGGTTGACTGGCATTTACACCAAAATAGTTTAGTTTCGGATTATGTTTTTTGTTCTCATTTGGTGCAAATTTTGCTTTTATAAACCAATTTTTCGGAAATTCCCTTGTACAGTCACGCATATAAACACCTCCAAAAATCCCAAGTTCAAGCATTTGTTTCGGTGTTAATTCCGGTTTAAATTCAAGGTTGAAGTTTTTTCCGATTGATTCACTGAGAATATAAGAATATTTTTTCTGCATCATATCTGTCACGACTATTTCGTTTGATTTTCTTTGCATGGTATTTACTATCATACAACAAAAAAACCGCTTATGGCGGTCTTTTTGTGTTTATTAGAGATAAACAATTCTGAGAAAATATTTTCCTAGAACGACTATTTGCGTCGACGCGTTCGTATTTGTTTACACAAATCCTCACATTGCGACGTAAATAGTTCTGGGTAGAACTATTTAACAGCGTCCTTCAAAGCCTTTGCTGCGCGGAACTTTGGAACCTTCATTGCGGCAACCTTGATGGTTTCGCCTGTTCGAGGGTTTCGAGCGTCACGTGCTGCACGCTGCTTTACCGAGAAGATACCTAGACCGGCGACAGAAACTTCTTCGCCTTTTTTCAAGGTATTAACAATAGAATCGAAAACTACGTCTACGGCTTGTTCAGCCTGGACTTTTGTGCCGCCCAATATTGCATGGACTGCGTCTACGATTGCTGCTTTATTCATTTTTTTAATTGTTGAATATTAATAATAATGTCTAATCCCTGCAATCATTATATATGAAGCCGTTTTTTGCGCAATGGTCGAAAAATTGTGAAACGAAAAAAGGAAAATAGCAAGAAATTCTATTTTTTTAATGTTTTCTTACCGTGCAAACTCAATCGCTCTTGTCTCGCGGATGATAGTCACTTTGATTTCACCAGGGTATTTGAGATCTTTTTCGATTTTGAGGGCTATATCGCGGGCCATGGTGCGGGCTTCGAGGTCAGTGACATTGTCAGGGGTAACAAAGATGCGGATTTCGCGGCCGGCCTGGAGAGCGTATGATTTTTCAACGCCTTTGAAGCCGTTAGCGATGGCTTCGAGGTCGCCAAGGCGTTTGAGGTAGTTTTCAATGCTGTCACTGCGGGCTCCGGGACGCGCGCCTGAAATGGCGTCGGCTGTCTGGACAATGCGGGATTCGACAGTTTCATACGGATATTCTTCGTGATGGGCCTGCATTGCCTTCACAATATCCTCGCTCGCGCCAAATTTTTGGAGGATTCTGCGGCCGATTTCGACGTGGGTGCCGGCGACTTCGTGGTCGAGAGCTTTGCCGAGGTCGTGGAGAAGGGCACCGGCCTTTGCAACTGCAACATTTGCGCCGATTTCCTCGGCTATCATACCAGCGATATGCGACATCTCTATTGAGTGCTGAAGAACATTCTGGCCATAACTAGTGCGGAAATGGAGCCGACCGAGAATAAGGAGGATACGTGGATCAAGTCCGATGACACCACATTCATATGCGGCTTGTTCACCTTTTTCTTTGATTGTTTTATTTATGTCAGCTTGTGCCTGCTCGACGATTTTTTCGATTTTTGCAGGTTGGATGCGGCCGTCGCGGATTAATTCCTCAAGAGCGGCTTTTGCGACATGGCGTCGAACTGGATCAAATGATGAAATAGTAATTGCACCCGGAGTATCGTCGACTATCACTTCAACCCCCGTCATACGTTCAAATGCCTTGATGTTACGACCTTCTTTGCCGATGATTTTACCTTTTATTTCGTCGTTTGGAATAGTGACACTTGTGGACATAACATCTGCGGCGACGGAACTAGCGAGACGCTGGATGGACATTGCAAGAATGTCTTTTGCTTTGTTTTCGAGAATTTCTTGGCCTTGGGAATCCATCTTCTGCATACGGACGATGAGATCTGCCTCAGCATTTCGTTCGATTGTCTTCATAAGCTCGGTTTTTGCTTCTTCATCGGTCATACCCGCAACTTTTTGAAGCGAATCTTTCTTTTCTTGTTCCAATTTGTCGGCGCGTTCTCGGATGACGCGGATTTCGGCAACGCGGCTTTTGATAATTTCGACTTCTTTGTCGATATCGGTTTGTCGTTTGTCGAGAAGGTCTTCTTTTTTGATAAGACGAGTTTCAGTTTGCTGGGCTTTTTCTTCTTTTTCCTTGATTTCCTGTCGCGACTGTTCAAGAAGGGTATCGGCTTTTGTTTGTGCTTCTTCAGTGATTTTTTTAGCTTCTTCTTTTGCGGTGAGGAGCATTTCCTTTATTTCCAATTCCATTGAGCCTTTTTTACCGAGTGAAATGATAAGACGCAGGAAATAGCCAATGAGGATTCCAAGAACACCCACGGCTCCTAATAAAACAATAATTAATTTTAATGACATATGCGGGTAGCTTCGCCTTTCGAGAATGTGACCAGAGTTAATGTATAAGTAGGTGCAGTTATTGTTTTCATGTACGGAATGATGCGGTATGATTGCGGAATGAGATGCGGGAGTATCGGGAGTACGTATTCATTAAGGGAATTTTTCTGAAAAACTAAGCCGAAATTAAATCTAGTAACAGATTTAATATATATCAGTTTTTTTGATTTGTCTAGTTTGAGGACAGCTTTTAAATAATCGATTTATACAAATAATATGAATAATCAAATAAAAAATAAAGTAGTTATTATTACCGGAGCAAGCGATGGAATAGGCGCCGCGGCGGCTCGAGAACTTCATTCGAAAGGTGCTCGCGTGGTAGTCATTGGACGTTCTCCAGAAAAAACTAAAAAAATTGCCGAAGAATTAGGTGTGCCGTATTACACGGCGGATTTTAGTAGATTTGATGATGTACGGAAATTAGCGGCGAGTATAAAAAAAGATTATAGACATATCGATATTTTTGTTAATAATGCAGGTGGAATTATGGGAACTCGTCGCGAGATAACTGTTGATGGAAATGAAAAAACAATTCAAGTGAATCATCTTTCGCCATTTCTTTTGACGCACTTGCTTATGGATATACTTGTTGTGTCGAAAGCAATAATAATAAATACTTCGAGTATGGCGAATAGGTTCAGTGGAAAATTATATCCGAACGATATGAAGTTAGATCATGGATACGGACGATGGTCTTCGTATGGAAAATCAAAGCTTATGAATATTCTTTTCGCAAAAGAATTAGCGACTCGTTTTGCAGATAAGGGCATTCATGTCGCATCATTTCATCCGGGAGTCGTACGTACAAGTTTTTCAATTGAATCGGGAGGCTTGTCGGGATTTTTGTATAAGTCTTTTATGAATCGGTTATTGATTTCGTCGGAGCAGGGTGCGGACACTCTCGTGTGGTTGGCGACTTCAAAACCGGGCATCGATTGGACATCTGGTGCGTTTTATACAAAACGAAAAATACATAAAATTAATTCACAAGGTTATGACAAAAAATTAGCGCACGAACTTTGGGAAGAGTCGTTGAAGGTTGTTGAGAAAAAGTAAATTAAAATCTAGAGAACTTTGTCGATAATCCCGTATTTTTTGGCGTCTTCGGCGGACATGAAGAAATCACGGTCGACGTCTTTTTCGATTTTTGCGACAGGTTGGCTGGTATTTTTCGCTAAAATTTTATTGAGATTTTCGCGGGTCTTCAAAATATGTCGAGCGCTGATTTCGATGTCTGATGCTTGGCCTTCTGCACCACCAAGCGGTTGGTGAATCATGACTTCGGAATTGGCGAGAGCGTAACGCTTGCCTTTTGTTCCGGCTGACAAAACGAGCGCGGCGCCTGATGCGGCAATACCGACGCAGGTTGTCGCGACATTATTTTTAATATGGTTCATAGTGTCGACGATTGCTAGAGTTGCAGTGACTGAACCACCCGGAGAATTGATGTATAGATTGATATCCTTTTTAGGATCTTCGGATTGTAGAAAAAGAAGCTGAGCAATAATTATGTTTGCTGTGTGATCGTCTATTGGACCGCCGAGAAAGATAATATTGTCTTTGAGAAGACGTGAATAAATATCATAAGCTCGTTCGCCGTAATTTGTCTTTTCGATGACTGTTGGTATTAGCATGGTTTTATTTGTTATTGATTTTTGCATTATTACACATTTTTTTTGAAAAAGAAAGTTGTGCAATTGTTTCACGGGTATATACTTGTTGTATGAGATTGCATCGGTTTTTCTCCAACGATCCAGTTGTACCCACGATAGAGAGCGGAAATCAAAACGATAGAAACGATCTCATCACCCGAAGTTCTGCCACAGCCCAGTGGAAGAAGGTTTTTCGGTTTGGTCCCGGTGACCGCGTCATTCTCTTCGACGGCTCCGGACGTGATTTTATCTGTGAAATCCTTGAATACAAAGGCGGGAATGGAGATAGCGATGAAGAGACCGTACTTAAAATTATCGAATCGCATGAAAACAATGTGAAACCACGTTGCAACGTTTCACTGTTTGCGGCAGTCGTGAAGAAGGATAATTTTGAATGGATTGTCGAGAAAGCTACGGAGCTTGGTGTATCCGATATTGTTCCCATAATTGCCGAGAGAAGTGAGAAGAAAAATCTTAATACTGAACGTCTTGAAAAAATTACAGTCGAGGCGTCGGAGCAATCAGGAAGGGGAACAGTGCCGCGCGTTCACGTGGTTATCAGTTTAGAAGACGCACTCGCAGAAATTAAAAAAAGAAAACAGCCGGCAATCGTTTTTGATTTGTCCGGCATAAAGTTTTCTCAAAAAGATTTCGATGTATTTGTTGATTCGGATATTGTTATTTTTATCGGACCCGAAGGTGGTTGGTCGGAAAATGAAATCAACCTTTTCAAACAAACAGGTGTGCAAGTAGTTTCTCTTGGCCCTCAAATACTTCGCGCTGAGACTGCTGTCATTGCGGCGTTGAGTCGGTTGGTTTTTTAGCAATCTGTTTATTTTGTCTCCGATGTATTTCCGAGATCCTCCAAAAATTGGAATACTTTTTCATTTGTTAGAACTCCAGCTGCGTATGAATATGCACGGTCTCGATCTGCGTCTTTATAATGTTCCATGATGTGTGCGACTTCCTTTTCGATTTCTTTTTCATCCGCATTAATTTTTTCAGCATCAGCAATTTTATTGAGCACGATTTGCAATTTAACTTTTTTCTCAGCATAAGGTCTCCATTCCTTACGGAGATCTTCGATTGTTTTTTTATTTTGCTTCAAATAATCTTCAAGGGTTCGTCCCATGCGACTGATATCATCCAAGAATTGCATTTCAGTTCGGTGCATTTCGCTTTCAATCAATGCAATCGGAAGTTCAATTTTTGATTCAACTGAAATTGCATCAGCCATGGCGATGCGGCGTTTCTCGCGAGCCTCTCGTTTTTTGTCGTCTGTGAGTGCATCGGAAATATGTTTTTTGAATTCCGGTGTTTCAAGTTTTTTAATTTCTTCGCTGTGGTCATGTTTTTCGTCAACCCCACCCTCAGCATGATTATGGCCTTCATGGTTTTCATATGATTTTCTGATACGGTCGAGAGCTTCAGTAATTTCTTTTTCGCTAACATCGATATTTTTTTCATCAACAGATGGCATTTCCTTCGCAATCTTTTTATAGTCCGCAAGTTTCACTTCTGGCATAACAGAAACTTTAATTGTGAATTCGAGCGGATTACCCGCAGCAATTTTTGTAATTGAAATTTCTGGTCGAGTGATGGGTTCAATTTTATTGTCGGTAATAATTGAAGGATATGCTTTTGAAAGTGCTAATTCTGCAGTTTCCTCCAAAACAGTTTTCTCGCCAACTTTTGCGACGACGATTTTTTCAGGGACACTACCTTTTCGGAAACCGTCAACGGTTATGCTTTCATTAATGTTTTTGAGTGCTTGTGCACGGAACGAATCAAAAACTTCCGCCGAAATCGAACCTTTTATTTCGACTTGCGATCCCGGAATTTTCTTTACTTCAACTTGTGCTGATATTGTTTGTTTTTTCATAAATTTTTTTTAAAAAAGAGTGTAATCTCAACTAAAAGCCAGGGCTTTGAATTTTAGGGTTAGCTTGGAGGTCGTTTTGAATGTCTGTGGGTTGGGTACTCGTGCTGTAAATAATAATAGTCGTAGTTGCGGAATTCTGTTTTTCTTGCTGCTGTATTTCCGCAGCTGTGTTCAAATGCTCGCTCCAAATGTAGAAAGCAGCGACAATGAGAATAATGAATATTATGAACGTGCCGATAATAGGACCAATTCCGCTTTCAGTTTGATTTTTTTTAGTATGCGGAGATTTTGTTTCCATATGCGTAGTATATAACTTTCAAATTTACAATACACCCATCAGTGCGTTCAAAGCTGATTGAAGATCGTCATGGACATTATTTACATCTTCAATTGCAGCGTCTGCGAATTTTCGGACAACAATAGTATTTTCTGTTTTTTTCGAAGAAGCGAAAGTTAGAATGCTGTTTTGAGCAGTAATAATGTCGGAACTTGATGTTGCAAGCCATAAACTTGTCAATGTTACGTCTGTTCCTGAAGCTTCAGCCTCTGCAGCTTTTGCAGCAATGCGAGTCTGGATATTTTCAAGATTAAGAAGTGTCAGATTAAGCTGATCAACGAGGTTTTTTTCTTTACTTTGAACACTGTCTGGACTTTCGGCGACAAGTTGGTTGCGCAACGCACTATTTTTGGCTGCGTTTTCTTTTGTCGTGTTGACAGCACTTTTTAAGGTTGAACTAATTGAATTTACTTGCGAAGTCGAGGCAATTTGGGCGTGAACAATTCCAGTCGTTGATACGATGCCGTATGAGACGAGAATGAATGCAATTTTAAGTGCTTTCATATTGATTTGGTATTATTTTTTAGCTTTCGAACTTTTTTTATCGTCAGCGTACATTTTAACTCCAAGATTGAAAGCTTTTTGTGCATCTGCTGCGCCTTTGAAGCCAGTGACTTTAACAATTTTATTCTGGAGATTTTTATACGTTGAATAGAAATGTTCGATTTCACGAATTGTGTGCGCATTGACGTCTTTGAGATCTTTTACATGTGCCCAACGTGGGTCATCAATTGGAACTGCAATAATTTTATCATCGATATCACCACTGTCTACCATTCCCATAATAGCAACTGGTCGGACGCGAGCCAAAATACCTGCCAAGAGCGGGTATGTCGTAAGGATAATAACGTCAAGAGGATCACCGTCGTGCCAGAGAGTTTGCGGAACGAAACCGTAATCAAACGGTACATGCTGGCTGGTATGGTTGACACGATCGAGGGCGATGAGACCGGTTTTTTTGTCGATTTCGTATTTATTGCTTGAACCTTTTGGAATTTCGATGATTGTATTTATTGAATCAGCTGTTCCGGGTTCAATATCATGGAGTATGTTCATATATATTGTATGTTATTTTTTTACTTTCTCGTCAACTTCAGGAGCACTCATTGTACCAGATGATTGAATGTCGATTTTCCAGCCGGTCAATTTTGCCGCGAGACGCACGTTCTGGCCGCCTTTACCAATAGCAAGAGATTGCTGATCGTCGGCGACAGTTACGATTGCTCGGACTTCGTCTTTTTTCAAATCAATTGAAATGACTTTTGCTGGAGAGAGTGCTTCCTCGATGAATTTTGCTGCATCATCCTGCCACTCTATAATATCAATTTTTTCGCCACCAAGCTCGCTGGTAACTGTATTTACACGAACACCACGTTGACCGACAAGTGAACCGATAGGATCAATATGCGAATCAGCAGAAGCAACCGCAATTTTCGAGCGGGAACCTGCCTCACGGGCGATAGCTTTTATTTCAACGCTGCCTTGTGCGATTTCTGGAGCTTCAATTTCAAAAAGCTTCTTCAAAAATTGAGGATGTGAACGTGAAAGTTTGAGCATAATACCTTTTGGAGTTTCTTCAACGGCATAAAGATACGCACGGACACGTTCGCCTTGTTTATAGCGTTCGCCAGGGATTTGCTCTTCGTAGGGAATAACGCCGATTGCTCGACCCATGTCGATAAAGAGCGCTCCGCGTTCAACGCGCTGAACAGTTCCGGAGACGATTTCGCCTTCTTTTTGGCCATATTCATTCATAACTGACGTTTTTTCTGCTTCACGGATTTTCTGGATGATGACCTGTTTTGCAGTTTGAGCGGCAATTCGGCCATAGTCAGCCTTCATTTCGAGAGGAAAAACAATTTCGTCGTCGATTTTTGCATCGCGTTTGATTTTCTTCGCATCGGCAAGAAGCATATGGTGTTCAGGATTGAAGCGAACTCGGATTTCATCCTGTTCGGTGTTTTCGATATCTTGCTCTTCTTCGCTTTCATCCATAATGACTTTTGATTCGTCTACGACAATTTTCACCTGGAAAAATTCAACTTTTCCAGTGTTCATATCGAAACGTGCACGAACGATCTGACCTTTTTTCCCGTATTCCTTTTTATAGGCGGTTGCGAGGGCGAGTTCTATGGCTTCGAGCATCTTGTCTTTTGGAATTCCGCGCTCCTGTTCGAGCTGTTCCAAAACTGAATGTATTACTTTGAGGTCAAACATATATATTTTTTCGGCCTTATTTTGAGCCGTATTTTAGGGCACTTTTGATAATTTTTTGTAAAAAAAGCCCGCCGTGAAGCGAACTACATGTTGATATCTTAGCGCCTTTTGGTGTTTTGTCAATATAGAGTGTGCGTGATAGAATATCTGATATATATAATGTACGCATAAATCATAATATTTTATCAATATGAAAAAAATTTTTGGAGGAGGATTATGTTTTGTAACAGTACTTGCAATTGTAACTGCAGTGCTGGGAAGTTTTTCTCACGGATTTTATCCTCTCAAAGTCCAGGCACAGACCGCGAGTTCTTCTGCTCTTACCGGTTGGGCATGGTCAGATAATATTGGTTGGATTAGTTTCAGTGGAAACAGTCCTGCGTACGGTCTTACCGAAGACGGATCCGGAAATCTATCGGGATATGCATGGTCTGATGGTGTTGGTTGGATAAAATTTGGCGGCTTGACTGGTTTTCCAAGCGGTTCAGGAACAACTAATTCAAATGCAACAATTGATTCGAGTAATACGCTTCATGGTTGGGCACGAGCATGTGCAGGTACTGCACCAGGTGACTGTTCAAGTATGACAAGCCGAACTGACGGTTGGGACGGTTGGATCAGCCTCGACGGCACAAACTACGGTGTTAATTTTGCTTCAGGAAATGGACAATATAGTCAGAGCGCATATACATGGGGATCCGATGTTATAGGATGGATTACGTTTAATCCTTTTAATCTTTCGACGACAAGTAATCCTGGTGGTTGTGATCCATCACAAGAAGTCTGTGGAGGAAACGCTTCAACAACATCAGCCGCTGTCTATCTCTATGTTAATAATTCTACAAGTGCAAGTGTAGCGACTGGAACTCCTGCAACATTAACTTGGAACACACAGAATGTAACTACATGTACTGAATCTTCAGCGGGAATTGGAACTGATTCACACTGGAATGGTTCTCTTGGTTCAGCAACTTCAACTGGTGCCACTTCAACATCTGCTTTCTCAACGACCGGAACAGAAACATACACTTTGGCGTGTACTGCCAATTCTCAGGCTGGAGGAGGATCGATATCGGCTTACGCAACTCTTTATGTGACATCAAATGGATATGGTGGCGGATCAATTTGTACCGCAGTTCCATCGAATGCATCATTATGTTCAGGATCAGCAGCAGCAGCAGCAGCAAATAATTCAAGTACTCTCGTTCCAAGTTGTACTGCGAGCGGTGGTTTGCCAGTTTGCCAGTATTCATGTTCTAACGGTTATCACTATGTTGGTAGTCAGTGTATCGGTAATGGTTCACTTCAGGAGCAATAATTTTCGGATTATAGATCTGGTTTTTGGTAGTTTGTAGCTAGCCTTATATAATAATGTACATTGAACAGGGACAATTAAAAAAGTTCATACTTGATTCGGGACTTGTCTCGAATGCCGATGTTGACGCGGCTGAGGAAGAAGCGAAGAAAAAGAAAAGCAGTTTGGGCGAAGTTTTGGTTTCGCAAGGAAAAATCCGCGATGATAATTTACGCCGTATGCAGGCATACGTTTTGGGAATTCCTTTCGTCGAATTGAAATTGAAGAAGATTCCTTTTGAAACACTGTCTTTGATTCCTGAACCAGTCGCGCGCACGAATAATATTGTTGCGTATAAAAAAACAGACGATACACTGGAAGTCGCTATGCTCGACGTGGATAATCTCTCTGCTATCGATTTTGTTAAAAAGAAAGTGCGTTTGAAGATTTTACCCCGATTGACCGATGAGGAATCAATTAAAAGCGTCATCGTTCAGTATCAAAAAAGTTTGAAGGCTGAATTCGGTGATATCATCCAGAAAGAATCTGAAACTCTGAAAGCGATTGCCGAGCAGGATGGCGGTGAGCCAGCCAGTGCCGAGGACATGAAGAAGATGGCCGACGATTTGCCGGTTGTGCGTATCGTAGATACTTTGCTCAAGCACGCAATTCTCCAAAACGCTTCTGATATTCATATTGAACCCC
>Ga0302280_1002501_pt1 | contig 13995 bp, 16 predicted proteins | sample III_Fen_E1_1_FD_198771 | JGI IMG/M metagenome (GOLD analysis project Ga0302280, IMG submission 198771) | Peat permafrost microbial communities from Stordalen Mire near Abisko, Sweden - III_Fen_E1_1 | ecosystem: Environmental > Terrestrial > Soil > Wetlands > Permafrost | place: Sweden: Abisko...
GCAAGGCCTTCATCGAGGGACTGCCGGCCACGCTCTATTCGCTGCGGCAAGGCTTGCAGGGGCTCATCAAATCGGAGAACGAAGTGGCCCGGTTGCGCAACATCTACGACCTCTATCGCCGCGTCCACGCGTTGAACGGCAACGCCGGCCTCGCTGGCCTCGCGCTGATCGCGCACATGGCCTCCGCCTTCGAGGCGCTGCTCAAGGAAATTTACGAGAAGCCGAAAAACATCAACGCCTCCACCACTCGCACCATCGCCGCCGCCGTGGATTTTTTGGGCTTCCTCTTCGACCGCACCGGACTGACGGACCGGCAGGAAATTCCCGTTTCTAAAATTCTCGTTGTGGACGACGAGGCCATCTCGCGCCGCGCCATCGTCTATGCCCTCGAAAAGGCCCGGCTCAAGTCCGTCAACGTCGAGGAGCCCGAACAGGCCATGCAGCTGCTCGTGGAAAACGACTTTGACCTCGTCTTTCTCGACGTGGACATGCCCGGCATGACCGGCTTCGAGCTGTGCGCCAAACTGCGCGCCATGCCGCACCATAAAAAAACCCCCGTCATTTTTGTCACCAGCCTCAACGACTTCGACAACCGCACCAGCTCCACCATGGCCGGCGGCAACGACTTCATCGCCAAGCCGTTTCTGTTCATCGAGCTCACCGTCAAGGCGCTTATTTGTGTCATGCGCGCCCGCCTGCAAGCGAACCGCCCGAATTGACCGGCCATGCTGCACGGCGAATTCATCCCGGCGGCCGAAAAAGACTCCCGCCGCCTGTTTGTGGTCTTGCACGGGCTCGGTGATTCTCTCGCCGGCTGGCGCTGGCTGCCCGGTGCGCTCGATTTGCCGTGGCTGAACTATCTGCTCGTCAACGCGCCCGACGAATACTACGGCGGCTACTCTTGGTTTGATTATCCTGGCGACATCGCGCCCGGCATCCATCGCAGCCGCAAGCTGCTGTTTGAACTGCTTGACGATTTGCTCGCGAAAAACTTTCCCGCCGATCAGATCACGCTTGGCGGATTTTCGCAAGGAAGTCTCATGTCGCTGGAAACCGGCCTGCGCTATCCGCACCGGCTCGCCGGCATCGTCGGCATCAGCGGCTGGGTGTTTGAGGTCGAAAACCTGATCCGCGACCTCACGCCCGTCGCCCGCTTGCAGCGCCTGCTTGTCACCCACGGCCGCTTCGACCCAGTCATCCCTTTCACCAATGTGCAGGCACAGATCCGGCAGTTGCGGGCCGCCGGGCTGGACGTGGCGTGGCATGAATTTCCCAAGGAACACACCATCCACGGCGCGGAAGAAATCGCCGTCATCCGCGAATTCGTGCGCGCCGGATATGGTGCGAAGTTAGAAGGATGAATGGAGAATGATGAAGTTTTGCGCCCGGCGCGCGGGTATTACTTCTGCATTCATCATTCTGCCTTCACACTTTCAAACTGCGGTTTGCTCCCGGCATCCAGATCTGCTCCGGGCGCGCGGCGGTTTCGTTTTGCCAGTTCACCGCGTCGGCCACGGCGGCGCGCATTTTTGCAAACCACCACTGCGCCCGCGTCACGCGCGTGCGCGGCCGGCCATAAATGCGGCGCTGCATTCCGTTGAATCCGAGTTCGAGCTGTTCGTCGAGCGGTTGGTTTTGTTCGTTGGTTGTCATAATGTTGTTTTAATTACGACACCATTTTCGCAGAGGGGGTGGGACAAAGGCTGTCCAACCTAAAAGATTTTTAAAAAAAAGTTTTTGATGGGGAAATTCAGGAAACATTCAACATCGAACCCCCAATTCCCCAATTGGAGGTTAAGAGTTAAATGTTGAATGTTTCCCCAAAAATCAGCGCAGCTCGATCACGTCGCCCACCGCCAGCGGGATGTCCGTGCCGTCCAGCAGGATGTTCGCGTCCATCGCCGCCGTCTCGCCCGCCCGTGTGATGAGAACTTTTTTGGGCGCGTCCGCGCCGGTGTAGTTTGCCGTCGCGATGGCCTGCGCCAGCGTCAACCCCGCCACCCATGGCACGTGCGGGTTCTGCACCGGACCAATTACCGTCACGCCCGACTGCTGCTGTTGCAACGCTGCGTTCTGCCCCGCCAGAAAGGCGTTCTGCGCCTTCAGCCGCGCCGACGAATTGGTCGTGCAGCCGGCGGCAGCTAGGGCAAAAATTAAAATGACCAGTCCCGCTTTCATCGCCCGCCGACTTCGTTTTTCCACGCCGCCACCGCCGACTTGATTTCTGCCGCGCAGTTCGTCTTCGGCTTCACGAAGCGCGGCGTGAACCACGGAAAACTTCCCGTCAAGTCGTGCGTCACCAGAATCTGCCCGTCGCAATCTGTGCCGCTGCCGATGCCGATGGTGGGGATGGAAATGCTTTCGGAAATCTCCTTCGCCACCGGCGGCGTCACGAGTTCCAGCACGATGGCAAACGCGCCCGCCGCCGCCAAAGCCTTCGCATCATCCAACAATACTCGATGCTCCGCGTCCTGCTTCCCTTTGATGTGATAGCCGCCTTCTTCCAAAATATGCTGCGGCAACATTCCTAGATGACCGCAAAACGAAATGCCCGCCGCGATGATGGCTTTAACTTGCGGCAAAATTTCCGCGCCGCCTTCCGCTTTCACAAATTCCGCGCCCGCCGCCACCAGTTGTTGAGCATTGGCCACCGCGCCTTCAACATCGTCGTAACTATGAAACGGTAAATCCGCGCCAAGCAACGCGCGCGGCTGTGCGCGGGCGGCGGCGCGCACATGATGTTTCATCTCCTTCATTGTCACGTGCGTCGTGTCCGGATAACCGAGCACCACCATGCCGAGCGAATCGCCGACGAGCAGCAGTGGCACGCCGGCCTCATCGAGCAATTTCGCCATCGGATAATCATACGCCGTGAGCGCGGCGATTTTCTCGCCGCGCGCTTTCATGGCGCGAATCGTCTCGGTGGTGATTTTGGATGAACTCATTTAGCTCCCAAAACTTTTCACCAATTCCGTCGGCGTGGTTACCGCCGTGCCGACTTTGCCGACGACGATTCCCGCGGCATGATTGGACAAAATCGCCGCTTCAACCGGCGAAGCTCCGGCGGCAATTGCCAAAGTAAACGTAGCGATAACGGTATCGCCTGCGCCGGAAACGTCGAAGACTTCCTGCGCGACCGTCGGGATATGGAATGGCTTCTGGCCGCGCTGGCACAGCAGCATGCCGAGTTCGCCGAGCGTGATGAGCAGCAGCGCCGGATGCAGCTCGTTCAGCAGCCGTTCCGCGACGAGCATCAGGTTTTTGTCCGCCAGCGGATTTTCATTCTTGGTCTCGTCCGGCAAATCGGCGAGTTCAAACGCCTCTTTCCGGTTCGGCGTGATGAGTGAAAGATTGCACAGGTTGAGATGGTGAACCGGCTTCGGGTCGAGGCTCAGCCAAATGCCGCGCGCGTGGCACAACGACTTGATTTCGTTCAGCAACGGCTGCGTCACGACGCCTTTGCCGTAATCGCCCACAATGACGGCATCAGCCTTGGGGATTTGCGTTTTGAATTCAGCGAGCAATTTCGCCGTCGTATTGGCGTCGAGCGCGCCGCGCGTCTCGCGGTCAATGCGCACGACCTGCTGTTGGTGCGCGACGATGCGCGTCTTGATGCTCGTGTGCCGCGCGGAATTTTTCACCAGACCGGCGCAGCCGATGTTTTGTTCGCCGAGAAGTTTCAGCAGCTTGCGCCCGGCATCGTCGTTGCCGATGGCGCCGAAAAGTTCCGCCGGCGTTTGCAATGAAACCAGATTGCGCGCGACGTTCGCCGCGCCGCCGGGCATGAAGCTCTCGCGCGAAAATTCCACCACCGGCACCGGCGCTTCCGGCGAAATGCGCGACACGCCGCCCCAGATAAACTGGTCGAGCATCACGTCGCCGACGACGAGCACGCGGGTGTTTTGCGCGGTGGCCAAAATTTGCCGGGTGCGCGCTGCGGATAGAGTTTTGCCATTCATATTTCTTGAGACACTAATTTCGCGAATTTTCACTAATTCAATTCGTGTTAATTAGTGTAATTCGTGTCTATGCGCTTGTTAATTTAGAAACGCCGTCAACGGACTCGTTGCGCTCGCCGTTTCACTCTGCGCGCCCAGCCCGATTTCAAACGCGCTCCGGCCGGCTTCCACCGCCAGCTTGAACGCGATGGCCATGCGGTTCGGGTCGTTGGCCACGGCGATGGCGGTGTTCACCAGCACTGCATCCGCGCCCATTTCCATTGCCTCCGCCGCGTGGCTCGGCGCGCCGATGCCGGCGTCAACGACCACCGGCACCGTCGCCTGCTCGATGATGATGCGGATCTGGTCGCGCGTCTGGATGCCTCGATTGGAGCCGATGGGCGAACCGAGAGGCATCACCGTGGCGCAGCCGACTTCCTGCAACCGCTTCGCCAGCACCGGATCGGCGTTGATGTAGGGCAAAACGGTGAAACCTTCCTTCACCAAAATTTCCGCCGCCTTGAATGTCTCAATCGGATCGGGCAGCAGGTAGCGCGGGTCGGGATGGATTTCGAGCTTCACCCATTTCGGCAGGCCGGCGGCCACAGCGAGGCGCGCGAGGCGGACGGCTTCCTCGGCGTTCATCGCGCCGCTGGTGTTGGGCAGGAGCAGGTATTTCTTCGGGTCAATGAATTCGAGGATGTTGGCAAATGGATCTTTCTTGCCGCTCAAATCGGCGCGGCGCAACGCGACGGTGACCATTTCCGCGCCGCTGGCGGCGAGCGCATCGCGCATGGCTTCCGGCGACGGAAATTTCCCCGTGCCGAGAATCAGCCGCGAACGAAACTCGCTTCCGGCAATGACCAAAGGTTTGTAAGCTGACGACATTCGGGACAATTTAGAAAATTGCGGCGAATTGTCGAGGCGGTATGCGGAGCCACAGATGGGCACAGATGAAACACAGACGGCGCTTAAAAAGCGTGCGATGCGACAATGGCGAACGTGTCTTGCCTCCGTCTTAGTAATCACAGCAGATGCCCGAGCTTGTCCTTCTTGGTCTTGAGGTAGCGCTCGTTGTGCGGGTTGGGTTTCACCTTGATGGGCACCTGCTGCGTGATTTTCAGGCCGTAGCCTTCGAGGCCGACGATTTTCTTCGGGTTGTTCGTCAGCAGCCGGATGGTTTTCAGGCCGAGGTCGCAGAGGATTTGCGCGCCGAGACCGTATTCGCGCAGGTCCATCTTGAAGCCGAGTTTTTCGTTTGCCTCCACGGTGTCGTAGCCCTGCTCCTGAAGTTTGTAGGCCAGAATCTTCGGTGCGAGGCCGATGCCGCGGCCTTCCTGCCGCATATAAAGAATCACGCCGCAGCCGGCCTCGGCCACCTGCCGCATGGCGCTGTGCAGTTGCGGCCCGCAGTCGCAGCGGCGCGAACCAAAGACGTCGCCGGTGAGACATTCGCTGTGGACGCGGACGAGGACGTTTTTCTGGCCGTCCACGTCCCCGCGCACGAGCGCGAGGTGATGCTGGCCGTCCACCTTGGAACGGTAAAGCGCGAGGTCAAAATCACCGTAGTCCGTCGGCATCTTGATGGTCTCGATGCGCTCGACCAGTTTCTCGCGCGTGCGGCGGTATTCAATCAGGCTGGCGATGGTGGCGATTTTTAATTTATGTTTCTTCGCAAATTTCAGCAGCGCCGGCAGCCGCGCCATCGTGCCGTCGTCATTCATGATTTCGCAGATGACGCCAATCGGGCGCGCGCCCGCGAGCGTGACGAGGTCCACGGCGGCCTCGGTGTGGCCGGAGCGTTGCAGCACGCCGCCGGGCTTGGCGCGCAACGGAAAAACGTGGCCGGGCTGCACGAGGTCGTCCGGCACGGCGGTCGGCGAGGCCATGATTTGAATCGTCTTGGCGCGGTCGGCGGCGCTGATGCCGCTGCTGATGCCCTTGGCGGCATCCACGCTGACCTGGAAATCAGTGCGGAAGACCTCGCGGTTTTCCTTGACCATGCGTTCGATGCCGAGCTGCTGGAGCCGTTCGCTGGTGGTCGGCACGCAGATGAGGCCGCGGCCGTGCTTGGCCATGAAATTGATGGCGGCGGGCGTGGCGTGCTGGGCGGCCAGGATGAGGTCGCCCTCGTTTTCGCGGTCTTCGTCGTCGGTGACGATGACCATTTTGCCCTGGCGGATGTCGGCAATGACGGACTCGATGGAATCAAAATGGGTTTTCATCAACGGGCACAGGCTAACGGCAACGGCGGCAAAAGTCACATCATTCATGGATCGGCCGGCGGGGATTTTGTTTGCGGCGACGGCAAGTTTGATTAAAGTGAACCAGTAATTTTTCGAATCGTATTGGCGGGGAGGCGGTCGGAGCCATGAAACCAAATGTCATCCAGCCATCCAGAAAAAAAGCCCGGCGGTGCAACGGCGAGTTCTTCCGCCGGGGCCAATGATTTGCAGGAAAACCTCCGCCGGCTGGACCGGCTCGCCAGCCTCGGCTTCGTCTCCGCCGGCCTCGCGCACGAAATCAAGAACGGCCTCGTGGCCATCAAGACCTACGTTGACCTGCTGCTGGAAAAGGGTGAGAACCAGGAGATGGCCGAGGTGGTGCGGCGCGAACTCAAGCGCATTGACGGGCTGGCCACGCAGATGTTGCGGCTCTCCACGCCGAAGCCCGGCGCGTCCACGCAGGTGAGCATCCACGAGGTGCTCGACCATTCGCTGCGGCTGCTGGAGCACCAGATGAGCGGGCGAATGATTTTATTGAAGCGCGATTATCGCGCCACGCCGGACACGGTGTGCGGCAATGAATCGCAGCTGCAGCAGGCGTTTATGAACCTCGTGCTGAACGGCCTTGAGGCCATCGGCAGCAACGGCGAACTGACCGTGCGCACGGAGGTCTTTGCTGATGCGGCCGGACGGGCCGGCCTGAAGATATTCTTCGAGGACACCGGGCCGGGGATTGCGGCGGAACATCTGACACGGCTGTTCGAGCCTTTTTTTACCACCAAGAAACATGGCACGGGGCTGGGCCTCGCCATCAGCCGGCGCGTGGCCGAAGATCATCAGGGAACCATCGAGGTGGTCAGCGGGGCAGGGCGAGGAACGACCTTCATCGTCTCGCTCGCCGTCGGACGGTAAAAATTATTCCCCGACGAGGCGGTAGCGGTTGGCCACGTCCTCGCCCACCTGCGTGGCCGGCGACGCCTTGAGCGAGAACATCAGGGCGACGGTCACGTCAGCGGAACTGCCCTGGTTGTTGGCCACCCGGAGCGTGAGCGCCGAGGTCCAGCTTCGCAGGTCGCGGTAAATGGTGAACTGCTGGTCCTGCAGCCGCTGGATGACGAAGTTGTAATTCTGCGTCATGCGCGCGCCCCAGTTGTCGCCCACGCGCACGAAGAAGCTGCTGGTGACGGTCTGGTTTTCGGTCCAAGTGCTGTTGCCCCACGCCCCGCCGCGCAGATACCAGTAGCCCAGGCCCCAGCTCCAGCGGTCGCTGGGCGCGAAGGTGAGCTGCTGGAAGCTCATGTTGAGGTTTTGGCCGTTGATGTCGTAGCGCGTCTGGGATTCCGCCGTGAGCCAGCTGCGCGGCTTGAAGGCGAACGAGGAGTAGAGGTCGTTCAAGGTGTTCTGGCCGGGCTTGGGGTTGAGCCGCCAGTCGAGCTGCAAATTCCAGTCCACCAATTTGTCCAGCTCGCCATCGCGCTTGGTCTGGAGCGTGTTGCGGAGGCCGAAGCGGATGACGTTCTGCGTGTCAATGGAATCAATGTTGTTGTAGTCGGGGAACATGACGGGCAGCTCCAGCAGGCTCGGCTGCTCGCCGTCGAACTGCGGGAGCTTGGCGGGCGGCGTGCTGGGGTCGGGCACGAAGACATAGTTCGCCGACGGCTCGATGATGTGGCGCAGGCCGTCCACCTGCAAAAAGCCGTTGGTGGCGTTCACCCAGAGCTGCGACGCCTTGAACGAGGTGCCGACGCCGGTGTTGAAGACCTCGCGATAGAGGTCGGTGTTGTTGGTCTGGTTCTGCGCGCTGTAATAGGTCACCCGCCCGCCGACGCGCGGCGTGACGTTGAGCCAGTGGAAAAACGTCCACGGCAAAGTAAACTGATGGTAGGTGTCCAGACGCGCGGCGGAGACGAGGTTGGTGCCGTTGTTGCTGCTGTAATTGGAGTTGGTGTTCGCGTTGAACTGGGTGAACCAGCCGGCGGAACTCTGGCTGTCATAATAGACCGGCGTGTCGAGCACTTCCTGCCGGAGGCCGGTGAGCCGCACGTCCGGCAGCCGCTCGACCTGGTCGAAATAGCTGTTGATGCGCGGCGTGGTCAGCGCGTCGAGGCTCCAGTTGTCCCAGTATTTGTTCGCCTCGACGAAGGAGCTGGGCTGCGGGTTGTTGGCGTATTCGCCCACGAAGAAGTCGTGCATCACCAGCGGGTCGGACTGGTAATTGATGAGCGCCTTGAGGTTCAGGTTCGTCGCCGGCGTCGCCTGCCAGGTGCCGGTGAAGATCTGGCGGTTGTTGGGAATGCTGCCGTATTGCGGAAAGGCGTTCGTGCTGGTGTTCGGCTCCTGATCGTTCAGGTAATAATACTTCAGCCCGACCTGGCCCCACTGGCCGAGGTGGGCGTCCACGTCCGGCCCCACGCCCACGCCGCGCTTCACGCGATAGTCCACATGGATTTTGCCGTCCGTGTTGGTGCCGGCGAACCAGTTGTAGGTGTTCAGCAGGAACGGGCCGTAGGTGCTGCGAAAGCCCGGCGAGAAGGTGAAGTTGTTTGCGCGCGCGCCCAGGTTGCGCTTGTAATAGGGGAGATAAAACACCGGCACGCCGTGCGCGTAAAACACCGCGTTCCACATCTCCACCGATTTGCCGGGGATGATCAGGATGCGCGTGGCGTGAACGCGGAACTCCGGGTCCGTCACATCGTCCGTGGTGAGGAACGCGTCATTGGCGCAATAGACCTTGTTGCTGGAATTGCCCGCCAGGTCGTGCCCATTCATGAACACCGGCCATTTGCCCGTGCGGAACTCCGCGCTCTGCATGACGTGCGTCTTGAAATTATAGCGGATGTGCTCGCCCACCCAGAGCTGTTCGGCGGACTCGATGCGGACATTGCCGTCGGCCACCGTCTGGCCGGTCTGCTGGTTGACCGACGCAGTGTCGGCGGTCAACGTCGTGTTGCCATATTTGATGTAGATGCCGTTGGTGCCGGAAGCCGTGCCGGTGGCCGGGTCGTAATCCACCAACCCCTGCACCGTGCCGGGGATGATCTTGCTCAAGGCATCCACCTCCCAGGAAACATTCGTCTCCTGCGCCGTCGCGGAAATCAAAGCAAGCGCGAGCAAAAACGTCGCGATGGCGGAAAAAGGTTTCATCAGGCGCGGCCAGTTAAACAGAACCGCCTCTCTGCGCCAAGTGGATTTAGCCACCGAGTCACAGAGGATACAGAGATCAGCGATGAAACTGAGTTTGACAGTCACCCCGGTGGCCGTCCGCTAAGCCGGAAAACCAACGGTTTGCGAAGCTGATTTTCCGGCTAATCAAGGGTGTGAAATTGTCGCGATTTTCAAGTTTTGTTCAGCTTTTCGCTGTAAAAGTTCCAAGTGTAAATCATTTTCGATCAACAATTGGAGGGCCTGTTTTGGACAAATTATCCAAACTGGAGGAGGTGTGAAGTGCGAAATTTTGCAGATCAATGTTTTCATTATCTCTTCAGGTGATCAGCGTATACGGGTGCGTAGATCGTCTGAAACATTTTTTCGCCTTGTCTTCCGAAACGGTGGATGAACTTTGACGCGTTATCCCGCAAAGCAGACAACCTCACGATCATCATGCAACACCGTCAAACTTGAAACAATTTATGAAAAAGAACCTCCGACTTCTCCGGGCACATTGGCTGCTGCCAATCAACCTGGCCGCTGCAATAGTATTCAGCGGCTGCTCCACGATTATAATGAAAACCTCCTGACCAAACCCGTGTATTTTATCCAGGACAAGGAGGCGACTAGCTTCACCATCACGGTCAAGGAGGGCACGCCTTCAGAAGGTCCGGAGCGCGTCACCGACGTAAAGGAAGCCGCCGCGACCGTTGCCAAGGCCGAATGTCAAAAGCTCGGCTGGGAAAAATGGGACCTGAACTACATCGAAGACCACAATCGGGGGTGGATGCACGTCGTGGTCGCAAAAGTCACCCGCAAATAAATTAATATCGCTTCAAACCCACTTCAAAATCCGGCCGCAAAACCCAAATTCGCTCAGAAATCTGAAGCCGGTCAAATACCCGCAGTTCATTCCATTAAAATTGCCGACGAAAAAAGCCGGCTGGAGCCTGTGGAACAACTCCAGCATCAAATATGTGGATAGAAACGCAGATACCATAAACAGATCTGGCCCAACGTCGATTTCAGCATACGAATTGGACATCAATTATTCATTCCACTTCTAGTTGGTCTTCATCGGTTGCTATACGATTTTACAAGGAATCAAGGCATCCTCATCGAACGAATAAACGGCGCACAAGCGATGGTAGCCGTCCGCAATCACAACCCTCCCATGGGCTGAATCCCTGACCAGCAGCAGTGGCGATATTTTTTGTCTCGCCTCAATTTTCAGCTGATCCTTTTTGACGTGGCTGTTGCTGACCGCAAGCAATGGCAGGCTCGCTGCTCGGAAAATGTCCTTGGACTTGAACTCCGACATCCCCGCCCGTTTCAAATCTTTCACATGGGCCTTGGCGGTCTTTTTATCCCAGAGCAGGCTGAGGTAGGACTGCGCGGCGATGTAGTCGTGTTCTTCCGGCTCGCTCAACCACTTGATTTGGTATTTCTTTGGCATATTGGTCTGGGTTCAGGATATGAAAAACTGGTCGCCACTTAAATTATATTTCTCCGATCAGACTGAAGGCGCTGGTTTTAATTTGAAGAATTGCCCGAGCATCAACGCACAAATTGTTTGTAGAAAGTGACGCCGGAGATGATAAAGCCGATGGCCGTGATGATCTGCCGGACTCTGGCCTGTGAAATGCGCTGGGAATAATGCGAGCCCAGATAATAGCCCGCCACGGCTCCCACGGTCATGACGGCGGCGCGCGGCCAGTCAATCAACCCGGCACCGATGAACCACACGGCCGCCACGAGGTTGATGAGCGAACCCAAAATCGTCTTGAGCGTGTTCATTTCGTAAATGTTGCGCATCCCGATAAACCCCAGCGTGGCCAGCATCAAGATGCCAATGCCCGCCCCGAAGTAGCCGCCGTAGATGGCAACCAAGAATTGAAAGAAAATGGCACCCCAGATTTGAACCGGATTGGCTTTGGCATCAAGATGCGAACCCGCAAAACGCCGGAAGATGCCTTGAGCCAGAAAGAGCAATGTCGCGAATAGAATCAGGAAGGGAACGAGTTTGGCAAAAATCTGGTTGCTCGTATGCGTCAACAACGCACTGCCAATCAGCCCGCCGAGCAGGCTCACTGGCAAAAAACGCTTCAGCCAGGGCAAGACGGGCTTGATGTATTGCCGGTTTCCGAACATGCCACCGCCCGTGCCGATGACCAGCGCCAGCGTGCTGGTGGCGTTGGCCATGACCGGCGAGGTTCCAAAGGCGAGCAGGGTCGGAAAGGTGAGGAGCGTCCCGCCGCCGGCCACGGCATTGATCATTCCTGCTCCGACCGCCGAACCTGCCAGACCGGTTATTTCCCAACCAGAAATCATTTGCCTGAAAGTTTAATCTGATTTCTTTCTGACTCAAGCTGGCAAAGCCGGCGGTTCCACTTCAATCTCCCGGCTCAAGCAGGCTGCATTCAAAATAACCCGCCAAATCCATCAGGCTCCGATATGCGAGGTCTTTGGGGCTGGAATGGGGAATGTTTGAATGCAGATCGGCCGGCTCACCCAAAGCACGCCAGCTACCGACCCTGATATCGTTGAGAACTTGCAGCATCGTCTCCCGCTCCTCCACGCTCAATGTCATCAGCAAACCCTTTTCCTCCAGCTTTAACTTGTCAGGCCTGATCAGGTCTAGGGCCAGTTTCTTAAGTTCTTTACGGTGCTCGGCCAGAGATTCATTCAGCAGCTTTTCCCGTTCCCTGGCTTTCGGATGCTTGTCGGTCTTGGAAATTTTGACCGGATCAATCTTGGTGAACGGGAACTTTTTTAACAACCCGACCAGAATATCCGCCTCGTTTTGTGCGAGGTGATATTGCCAAACCCCATCCTGCCATTTGACCAGTTTCATTCCGCCGGCTCCATCGTTGCCTGAAGTTTGTAGTTCTGGAGCTGGTGGACGTAAAACTCGGCCTTCTCCGCACCTTCCCTGACCAGCACGCTTTTCCCCTTTTCGTGAACTTCCAGCATGTGCTTTTCCGCCTTCTGTTTGTTCCAGCCAAAGATTTTCATGAAGACGTGCGTGACATAAACCATCAGGTTCACCGGGTCATTCCAGCAGATGACGTAAAATGTGGGCGCCAAGTCATCGTCAGACGTCGGCTTCTTTCTGACAACCGGCTTCGTGACTGGTTCTAAAACGGTGGGCATTATGATGCAAGCTTCGCAAGCTTCTCGCGCACGTAATCAATATGGCCGCGCAGCCCATAAAACCGGTCGGCAAACGAGGCCGGCACCTTGATCCGCTTCACCGCCTTTTCAATCTCATCCAGCCGTTGGTGCATTTCCTCCCGTTTGGCCGGCGTTATTCCCCTGACAAGTTCCCGCTCCAGCACCAGCAACGCACGATACCACCGGTAAAGGCGCAATTGGATCCGCCATTTGTAGGCCGCCGGAATCAGCCGCAGACCGGGGATCAGCACCAGCATCATCGGAATAAAGGCCACCAGGATGCGGTTGGCCAAACTCGCAATCCAAAACGGAAATTTGCGATACAAAAAGGATTTGCCGGACTTGTAGTAACGGCCGGCATCCGGGCTGATCTTGAACTCATGTTCCACCGGATTGGGAAACTCGCCCTGGTTTTGGAGCATGCTGGCGTTCCCATGGACTTCCTGGGCCGCCTCTAGCAACAGATCTGACACCGCCGCGTTCAAATTTGGCCGGGCCACGAGTTCCACGGTCGGGCCGATGAGCCAGACATCTTGCTGGGGCAGGTTTTTGCTGAAATCAATGGAGCCTTCGGGCAGGCGCAGCTTGTTCAGATAGTTGAACCGCCGGGTGTAGGCGTCCGCCTGTTCAAAACTTAGCAGTTCAACTCCCGGTGACCGCAACAATATCCGCATGGTTTGTGACGAGGCCGAATCGCTCATCATAAACACGGCATCAACGGTTCCGGCCAACAACTGTTGCGCGGCGGCGTCCGCGTCCAGATCCAACAGTTTGGTCACTCCGTCAGTCGTGAGGCCGTTGGTCTGAAGCAAGGTCAAAGCCAGTGAATGGGCTCCGCTTCCTTCGGAGCCGATAGCCAGCCGTTTTCCAGCCAGTCCGGACAGCAACCTGACGTTCGTGCCGCCACGGTAGAATATGAGCAGCGGTTCGTAGGCGATGTTTCCGAGCGAAATCAAATTCAGGGTGTTCGTCCCATCCGCCACACCGCCTTGGACGAAGCCGACATCCACCCGTGATGTCGGGCTTTCCAAACGCTGCAGGTTTTCCAGCGAACCTTGCGAGGGGATGATGTTCAACGTCACGCCGTTGCGGGCAAGGATGGCGCGATACTTCCCGGCATTCCTTTCAAAGGTGCTTCCCGGCGGGCCGCTGGTGATGGTGAGAATCCGCGGCGGTGCCGAATGAATGAACCAGTAAACCGCGAAGCAGGTGACGAGACTGATAAAGCAGACTACGACAAGGGACAGGCTCCAGCTCAGCCCGAAATTCTCCGTGAAGATGGACACGATCCGGGAAAGGCCAGATTTGCGTTCGGTTTTCATGCGACCATTTTCAATCAATTGAGCGGCGGTAAACCACGCCGATATGATAATGGTTTTGACCTACCTCGCAACCAATCACGACCAAAAGCCAAAAAATTGGCTTTAGGATTGCGGAATGGAAAGGCTTGGGGCGGCCATGCCAATGCGTTATTGGCAAGTTCTCGCCCACCAGCGATGCTATGGCCAGCA
>Ga0302280_1002502_pt1 | contig 13993 bp, 11 predicted proteins | sample III_Fen_E1_1_FD_198771 | JGI IMG/M metagenome (GOLD analysis project Ga0302280, IMG submission 198771) | Peat permafrost microbial communities from Stordalen Mire near Abisko, Sweden - III_Fen_E1_1 | ecosystem: Environmental > Terrestrial > Soil > Wetlands > Permafrost | place: Sweden: Abisko...
TGTGTATTTACTGTTAAAACGATACTGCTTACTGAAAGGTTAGTTAGAACTGCAGTTTCATATTGATTATTTATATAAGTGTATTCGGGGTAATTGTTTGATATACCTGGTATACCGGCATGGATATAGTCAAAAAATTTATTGCTCAATGAATAATAATAGCTCTTTCCCATATCAGCCAAAAGATTGTATCCTGCAAATGCTTTGGGGGTAAGTTCTTTTAAGTCATCAGGCTTCATGTATCCCAAAAAAGTAATTTTATCCTGCAAGTTAAAATCATTTACCATTTTTCTTAAAACAGAGCTTAGATCCCCTTCCCCCACTATTTTTAGCTGCAAAGGTATTTGTTGCATCGCTAAAATCAAATCTTCCAGCCCCCTGCCTGCATTTAGAGCTCCCTGGTAAAGAATAAAATTCCCTGGTTCCCCGGGCCAATTCCCTTCAGTTAATAAAGGCGCGTTTTTAATGATATAAAACTTTTTATGGTATTCTTGTTCAAAAATCTCCCCCAGGCTATTGCTTACCGTATAGCAAAGGTCCATTTTAGGCACGGCGAAACGTTCTATAGCCTTCCATATCTTCTGTACCACCGGGCGGTTTATTACCTCCGGCACTTCTGTAAAATATTCGTGCGCATCGTAAACCATTTTTTTGCTTCTCAACGTACCAACGGACAAAGCAGGCAAAATAGTATCCAGGTCTACGGCACATACTATATCAAATTTCCTAAATAGCAGAAAAAACAGCAACCTGATATTATATTCGATATAAAATAATTTGCCTTTTTTGAAAAAGCAATAAAGCCGGGTTTGCCTGAATGTTTTATTATCGAGCGGTTTTGAAGAATGTAATTTTCTGCCAACCAATTCAACACTATATCCGGCCTTGCTCAGCGAAGCACAAATTTTATGCATCCGCTGGTCATAAGTCAGGTCGTTGGTAACAGTGAGTATTATTTTCTTCATTTTTTGGAAAGGAACAGAGGAAGTCAAATCGATAAAAATCAACCAGCCATTTTCATCCGGATAATTTCAACCTCAGCTCCTTTTAAAACTGCATCTTCTGCCTTGTTTAGAACCATTTGCGTTGTTACAGCATCTAAATAATAATCTCCGCAATTATTACATACCAAAGCGGGAACATCTTTTAAAACCACCAATGAATTGTTTTTCTCCAGGGTAATGGTAACCTTTCCGGGTAGTGTTTCTCCATTTTTACATATTTGGCATTTCATACTTATTCTGTTTTGTTTTTGAAACCATCCTTCCAAATTAAGGCATCTGGCTCATAAACGGTAATGATTATGCAACTATTGTCTAAATTATTTCTTGCAGTCACAATATGCAAAGGCCTTACTCCTGCATAACCCATTTTAAGCGCCCTTGGATATGGCTTATCATCAGGGTAAGCTTTTATTATTTCACCGTTTTCCAGTATAGATTCTACATCGTTTACCATTATTTCCCTCGCAAACATCTGTTTTAAGGCGTGGTTGCTAAAAAATAAGTTGCTACATTTCACTAAAACAAAATTAAGGCAATTTTTCGGATTTAACAATCATATCAATTTAGCGCCAGCATCCCGGATTTATGGCTTATCTTTTTATTGTCAATCAAATTTCGTACTTCGGTTACTATGGCTTTTTCCTCAAACGCAGATAAACCCTTTATTAGTTCATTCAAGGCAATGGGTTGTTTTTTCCTGATCAATTCAATAATACTCTGATAAAGTACAGTTTTTTCTTTGCCGGTATTATTTTTCTTTTTGAGGCAAAAGTCGCAATGCCCGCAATCCTTTATCATTTCCTCACCAAAATATGCAAGCAGCATTCTGCTCCTGCATTGGTTTGAGGCGGTAATATATTCTACCACCGATCCTATTCTTTCTTTGATCAGTTTTTTCCTTTCAAAAATATATTGCGGCGGCAAATTAAGATTGAAATGTGAATATCGTTCAGTAAGGTAAGTTATTTGCGGGGCAGAATTTTGCTGGCTATAATCAATCAGGTTTAGCCTTTTTAGTTCATTTAGTTGTTCTATTACATCTTTTATGCGAATTTTAAGTTTTGAGGCTATTACCTCCTCCTTAATATTTACATATTGCTCAAAACACCCCCCGTATCCGCGCAGGATAAACTTAATAATGGGTTCAAAATGAATATGTTCTACCTGGAATTTATAAAAGGTGTGATGATCAACTATTATCATAATGCGCGAGGGCATATATACTCCTTCTGATACCGAAATGTAGCCAGCGTTTTCGAGCATCTTAAGTCCATTATGCGCTTTTACTGCTAATAATTCATATTTGGCGCAAAAATCACTGATGTTGAAATTGAAGCTGGCATTTTGCCCCGAACCTTCAGGCAACTGAAAAAAATTGCCAAGTGCATGATAGATCCTTTTCACTTCATCTACGTCCGGGTAATCCCTGTCTGTTTTTACTTCCAGTTCTATTTTATCTGACGGGCCTGCCAGCGCTATAGCAAAGGCTTTTTTACCATCACGCCCCGCCCGTCCTGCTTCCTGGTAATACGCCTCCAGGCTGTCGGGAATTTCATAATGGATCACCTGCCGCACATCCGCTTTGTCTATCCCCATTCCAAAAGCATTGGTACATACCATTACCTGGATTTTGTCTTGCTTCCAATTCTCCTGCTTTTTATTCCTCTCTGCCATTTCCAGCCCGGCATGGTAATAATCCGCCGAAATGCCTTGTGCCTTCAATGAAACGGCTATTTCTTTGGTTGATCTCCGGTTGCGCGTATAAATAATGGCTGCCCCATTCGTCTTTTTCAGCAAATCCTGCACCCGCTTCCTTTTATCTTCCTCCTGAATAACAGCATAAATTAAGTTTGGGCGGTCATATCCAGCCTGGAAAACTTTGTTATCTGGCCGGAATTCCAGTTTTTCTATGATGTCCGTTTTTACTTTAGGTGTAGCCGTAGCAGTAAGGGCAAGTATGGGTATTTTAGGAAAATATTCACGTATTAAGGCGATCTTGAGGTAAGAAGGCCGGAAATCATATCCCCACTGTGAAATGCAATGTGCTTCGTCTACGGCTATTAAATTTACCGGAAGCTGCGGTGCGCGGACATTGAAAACTTCATTTCCGAGACGCTCAGGGGAGATATACAGGAATTTATACCCGCCATAAATCGCATTATCTAAAGCAGCATCGGCCTCTCTGGCTGATAGCCCGGAATGGATAGCTATCGCCTTTATCCCTTTTTCATTCAGGGTATCTACCTGGTCGCGCATCAGGGCGATTAGAGGAGAAACAACAAGGCAGAGCCCGTCTTGCATCAAAGCAGGTATCTGGTAGCAAACAGATTTTCCACCGCCGGTGGGTAGCAGCGCCAATGTATCATGCCCCGCCAATACCGATTGGATTATCTCTTTTTGCAAGGGCCTGAACTGCTCATGCCCCCAATGTTTTTTTAGTAGTTCTTCAGGCAAGGTGAAAACGAAAATTGATAGAGATGAATAACAAAACTAAATGGAAAAAATGCCCATATGAATATGACAGGAATAACAGTAATTAGCTTAGCTGCGCCCGGTACCCAACTATTGCCTCTATTATATAGTCAACCACTTGCTTTACCACTTTGAAAACTTCCAGTACAGTCAAAACCAGCGCTTCAAACTGGCTCAGGAGTTCCTGTATCCGCCCGAAAATTTCCTCAATGGAATCAAAGAAATTTTCTGCCAGTGTTTTGCGGGTATATTCTATTATTACTTCTTCCATGTTTTTATTTTATTTCGATATTCATAATTCAAATGTTCGGATGTTCGATTGTTTCCTTACGAAATCTTATCAAATCCCGTATAAGGTACCAGCACATCCGGTATCCTTATGCCGTCTTCTACCTGGTTATTTTCCAGCAGGGCAGCCACAATTCTCGGTAATGCCAAAGCGCTTCCATTTAGCGTATGGGCAAGCGTCATTTTTCCGGCGGTGTCTTTATACCTTAATTTCAACCGGTTACTCTGGAAAGTTTCGAAATTGGAAACAGAACTAACCTCCAGCCAGCGTTTTTGCGCAGCAGAATATACTTCCAGGTCATAAGTCATAGCAGAAGTAAAACTCATATCCCCCCCACAAAGTTTAAGGACGCGGTAAGGGAGGCCCAGTTTTTGAAGCAACCCTGCTACATACTGGCGCATTGCTTCAAGGGTTTCGTACGATTTGTCCGGGTGCTGAAGCTGCACTATTTCCACTTTATCGAACTGGTGCAGGCGGTTAAGCCCTTTCACATCTTTGCCATAAGACCCTGCTTCCCTGCGGAAACATGGCGTATAGGCAGTTAATTTTACCGGAAAATCCGTTTCTTTCAAAATCACGTCCCTGTAGATATTAGTAAGAGGCACCTCTGCTGTTGGAATAAGATAAAGGTCATCAGCTGTAACATAGTACATCTGCCCTTCTTTATCAGGAAGCTGCCCGGTGGCGTAGGCAGTATCTTTATTTACCATGATTGGCGGCTGACATTCAAGGTAACCCTCTTTCCCGGCATTGTCAAGGAAAAAATTGATAAGCGCCCGTTGCAGCCTTGCGCCTTTGCCCTTATATATAGGAAAGCCTGCACCTGTAATTTTAGCGCCCGTCTCAAAATCTATCAGCTTGTATTTCAGCGCCAGTTCCCAGTGAGGCAGGGCAGTTTCCGGTAAAAACACTGTATCGGCGTGCTCTTCCACCACTTCATTGTCTTCAGGGGTAGTTCCGGGTTTTATGGAGGCATGGGGAAGGTTTGGCAGCAGGACAAGTTGCTCATCAAGTTGCTGTTCGAATTGCTGTAGCTGCTCCTGCAGGTTTTTCGTGTTTTCTTTCAGCAAAAGGGTTTCCTGCCTTGCCGTTTCAGCTTCGTCTTTTTTGCCCTCCTTCATCAGGGAGCCTATTTTTTTGGCGAGGTTGTTAGACTGGGAAAGGGCCTCATCAAGCTCCTTCTGGGTTTTACGGCGTTCGGCGTCAAGGGTAATGATGTTCTCAATGATCCATTCCGCCTTAAAGTTTTTAATGCGCAGCCGCTCTACCGCTTCTTCCCTGTTTTCCCTTATATATTGTAATTGCAGCATATAATCTAAATAATGGTCAAAAGTAAAAAATATGGAAATGAAAATAATGCAGCTGCAAAATTAATATAATAAACAACTACTGTGGTATTACTTTGTAGGGGCGGCCCGCGGTTGACTATTCCGAATCCTTTCTCCCCCTTTTTTGTTTCCATTTCAATGCAACCATTTACTGAAATATCCCGTCTGAACGTATATAAGGAGATGGAATCATTTCCTTTATGCCTTTATTGGCATAATAGTAGTAATTTTGGTATGCCAAAGTATTGATAAGTGAATGTGGTATAAAAATAGGCATATCCTTCATAATGTGTGGCTAAGGTTTGTTTTTATTACGATCTTCGGCGCGGCTGGTAGTGCTTTGCATGGCCAGATACGCTTTATTGAAAACAAAGGCCAGTGGAACAGTTCGGTTATCTACCGCGCTGAACTGAAAGGTGGTAACGCCTATATTGAAAACAACCAGGTGCGCTATGATTTTATTGACGGCAATACCCTGAAAAATATCCACGACCATATAAATACAAATCCATACATCAGGGACCAGGCCGTTTTTATGACCTACCTGGGCGCTAATACAAATGCATCCGCCACAGCAGGGCAGGCTTTTCTGGAATATTATAATTTCTATTTAGGCAATGACCCCACCTACTGGAAGGGTGGTGTGAATGCTTACAATGGCCTGTACATTAAAGGCGTCTATAATAATATAGACCTCGACATTGCCGGGAGTGGCGATGCAATTAAATACACTTATTATGTTGGGAAAAACGGGAGCCCGGGAAGCATTACCATGCAATACCAGGGCGCTGACAGTATAAAAATATTGTCAGACGGGCTGCATGTATATACCCATCTCAATCAAATAATAGAGCAAACCCCGTATGCATACCAGCAAAACGGGACGCAAAAAATTACGGTGCCATGCGATTACGAAATTGATGGCAACGTGGTAGGTTTTTCTTTCCCCAAAGGCTATGACCAAAACCTGCCCCTGGTAATAGACCCTACCGTGATATTTGCCACATTTTCAGGATCTACGGCCGATAACTGGGGTTTTACAGGTACGTATGACAGCCTTGGCGATGGCTACAGCGGGGGTACAGTTTATGGCATTGGCTACCCGACCAAATATGGCTTGGATTCCACACCTGTGGAACCGAAATTCCAGGGAGGAGATACAGCCCTGTATACCACAGAATACGATGTAAGCAGGGATGCAGGTATTATAAAATACTCCCCCCATGGCGATACTATGCTTTTTGCTACCTACCTCGGAGGTAAAAAAGGTAATGAGCAACCACATAGCATGGTAGTAGACGCACAGGACAACCTTGTGGTTTTCGGTACTACTTCGTCAAGCGATTTTCCTGTAACATCCACTGCGTACCAGAAAACCAATAAGGGCAGCAGGTTTACTATATATGTTGCAAAATTTGCGCAGGATGGCAGAAAACTCCTTGCCTCTACGTTTATTGGCGGTGATAGTATGAATGGACTAAATGGCTATCTACCAACCACCTGGTACGGCGATGAATCTCATGAAAATGTATCCCCTTTGGGTTATAATTATGGTGATATAGTACGCGGCGAAGTAATTTCCGATAATAGCAGCAATATTTATGTAGGTACATGCACCCAGTCAAAAAATTTCCCGGTAACTGCGGGCGCTGCTCAGGATACATTTGGCGGCGGTTTTCAGGATGGTTGTGTTTTCAAACTAAACTCGAATTTTTCTAAACTGATATGGAGCACTTTTGTAGGAGGAAGCAGCTGGGATGCAGTATTTTCCATTCAGCTTGATAATTCTAATAATGTGTTTGCAACGGGTGGTACCAAGAGCCCGTACTTCTTACACGATTCCAACGCTTATCAGCAGGCATATAAGGGCAGCGTGAACGGGTTTGTTTGTGAAATAGCGGCTGACGGAAGCAAATTTCTCCATGGCACCTACATCGGCAAAGCGGACTACAACCAGTCTTATTTCGTGCAGCTCGACCCAAACCAGAACGTGTATATTTACGGGCAGACGAGGGACACAGGTTTCCCGGTAGTAAATTATAAATACATAAACCGCCATACCGGGCAGTTCCTTGCAAAATTCAATAATTCACTCAGCCAATTATTAATATCTACCACATTTGGCTATAACCCCTATAAACGTATGATTCCCAATATCAGTCCGTCCGCTTTTTTGGTGGATAATTGCGGGAAAATATATATTTCCGGCTGGGGTGGGCTGATAAATGACAGTTTACTTTACGGGCAATATAGGTTAGGGCATGGCGGTGAAATATATGGAATGGCAACCACCCCAAATGCTTATGAAACTTCAACCTCTAAGGCAAACGGGGGAGCCGGATTTTATGTTGCCGTTTTTGCCACAAACCTTGATACGTTATTATACGGCTCTTTCTTCGGGGGGAGTGACTGGAGTTCAGAAGAGCATGTAGATGGCGGCACAAGCCGTTTTGATAAACGCGGGGTAATGTACCAGTCGGTTTGCGGCGGATGCGGAGGGTATTCAAATTTTCCTATACCAAAAGGCATAAAAGTGTGGTCAGATTCTAACAGGAGTCCTAATTGCAATAACCTGTTATTTAAGGTTGATTTGGGCATACCGTTAAACCAGGCGCATTTTGTCACACGGGGTTTTACCTGCTCAGGTTCCGCTATTACTTTCAAAAATTTAAGCACGGCAGCCAACAGTTATCTGTGGAATTTCGGGGATGGCACTACGTCCACATTGCAGAGCCCTACACATGTTTATGATACAGTGAAACCTTATTTGGTAACGCTCATAACAACCAATTATAATAGTTGTATTTTGCACGATACTTTTCATGAAAATGTAACCGTTTATGACTATACAAGCGCACATTTTACTTACCAGAAGCAACCCTGTAGTTTTACCGCATATTTTTTTACGTCAGACGATACTACTGCTACCTATTCCTGGAATTTTGGTGATGGCACACCCAATAGCACAACAATGGATCCTGTACATACCTACAAAAAACCAGGATATTATACAGTGAGGCTCCTAACCGATTCCGGTACGCGTTGCGCTGATACTTTTAAGGTAAAAATATTTATCAACCGCCCGGCGCCTGCTTTTGCTATTACCCAATGTAAGCACAAAGTGAATTTTATTAATCAGTCAACCGGGGCTGTAGGGTATACCTGGTTTGTTAATTCAGATACATTTATTGAAGCAAACCCGGTAGTCCAGTTTTCTGATACCGGGCATTATCCTGTCACGCTTATTGCTTATGATTCTGCCAATTGTGTTATAACCCTTGATACAAATATTTACGTTTACGACCAGGGCTTGTCCTCTTTTTCAGATTCGGTACCCAGGTGTGGAGGGACAGTCAGTTTCAAACATACAGGTGTTTTGGTTGCCTCTACCAACTGGAGTTTTGGCGATGGCGGCGTGAGCAGTTTGCCAAACCCGGTGCACATTTATACACAGCCGGGAACTTATACTGTAAAACTCATCACTGATTCAGGGACAAGTTGTATGGATTCTACTTCCAAAAGTATTACAGTCAATATTGTTAAGCCCGGTTTCAGTTTTACTGTATGCCATAATACAGTGTCTTTAACGAATAAATCAACGGGCTCTACTAATTATCACTGGATATTCGGGATAAAGGATTCTTCGTCCCAGGTAAACCCTGTTTACACCTTTCCGGACACCGGAAAACATCTTGTAAAACTTATTGCCCGCGATTCTGTTTGCAGCGATACTTCAAGCCAAATCATTAACCTTTCCTCTTATGTGCCATTTTTTACATCATATACTGACACCTGTACCGGCGAGGTTTATTTTTTCAATGCGTCTAAAAATGTAAAATCGTTTTTATGGCTGTTTGGCGATGGCACTACTGATACCGTAGCCAATCCGCCGGCCCATAACTATAACAGTGATTCTTTTTTTACAGTAACCCTAATCGCCCCGCCAAATACTGTTTGCGCTGACACCTTCAAAGCAAAAGTAAAACCGGTGCTTCCGCCAAAGGCAACCTTTGTGTCCAACAAAGATACATGCAATACGCTGATGCAGTTTTTTAATAATTCCTACCGGGCATATTCTTCTTTCTGGGAGTTTGGTGATGGGAAAACCGATACTGCCCGAAACCCGCAGCACGCTTTCCCTGAAAACGGGACATTTAATGTTACCCTCATTATTAACAGGAACAACGGCTGTATTGATAGTGCAAAGGAACAGGTGGTATATTACAATTTCCCATTCGATGCAGTCATGATCCCCAATATAATAACCACAAACAATGATGGCATAAATGATGTATTCACCATTTCGGGTTTTGATGGGAAATGCGCTGATTACGAATTAAAAATATTCAACAGGTGGGGACAGTTACTGTACGATTATATAGGTAGCAATGTGCATTGGGATGGCAAAACAAGTGACGGGGCGCCTTTGAACGCAGGTACATATTTTTACCTTTTTAAATCTAAACCTACAGGTGAAAAAGAAGGGACAATAACCATTGTAAGATAAAAGGGGCAGATCCGTTATTCTTTCTTATTTCCTGATCATTCTTGTTTCATTCATAGGTTTGAAAAGGGATGTAGAAATATATAATAAAAACCATCTAACATTTTCATCATTTGTTTGTTGCATTTAGTGTAAGTTCTTTACGCCTAAATATTAATAAGGTTATGAAAAAGATGATAGTATTGGCATTTTGTTGGGGAGTATTATGCTCATTCTTTTGTGCAGGCGTCGAAGCGCAGGGTAAGTTATACATGTGTTCAGGCTATACGCCGGCGGGAGAGCCTGTAGGAAATATGACTATTATTTCAATACCGGATAGCGGCCTTAGGGTATATATGCTGTATGTGAATGAAGAGAAGATAGGCGCCCATGTTATTTCCGTTTTTGTTGATAAAGCCGGCGATAATGGGTTTGAGGAATTTTCAAGCGATGTAATCCATTCTAAAGATTCTCAAACATGGGTTGCTAAAGGCTATTTGTTTCGCACAGGCGGCTCTTATAAAATTGCTTTCCTGGATGAAGGCTACCAGGAACTGGCTGTGGCATATATAACTGTAACCAATAAAACGGTCAAACAGGATTACGTAACAGAAACTGTTTCCAGTTTGGGCTCAGAAATGATAATGAGGGAGGATAAAGATAAATGTACACATTGTGCAGGGGTAAAAGTACATATTTGTGAAAGCGTGCTTAACGAAAAACCTGTGAACGATGCTGCCGTCTTTACCGTTCCGGATACAAGCTCATTCCTGTATATTTTGGTTGAGAATATAGCGGGGTTTGCTTACAATTATATAGTTATAGACCTGTACAAAACCGATGGTGGAAAGAGTATTTATGTCAGGAGGGTTGAGTGCCCTGTGCAAAAGGGGAAGGACATAGCCTGGCTGAAATATGTATTTGCAAACCCCGGTAATTATAATTTTGTAGTTTATAATGAGGAAATGCAACCGATTGGTTATAAAGATGTTGCCATTAATTATGAAAAGGCGTCTTTGCATGCAGTAAAGTAATGCTACATTCCACGAATATAACGAAACCAAAAAGGGAAGTTGCCCTCTGTTTGCATAGAGGGCATCCTTCCCCACGCTTGGTTGGTAATTAAATCTTTATTATTCTACCAGTTCGCCAATTAATGGTGCGAAATGAGCAGTGAAATGCCGTAGGAATTCCGGTTCATAAGTAATCTTATAACCACAGGCCGAGTCTTTATTTTCAAGTAGTTTTTCAAATACTTCTATTACATATTCAATATGGCTTTGTGTGTATACCCGGCGCGGGATAGCCAGTCGCACCAGGTCCATTGGTGCGGGTATTAGTTTGCCGCCCGCATCATATTTCCCAAACATCACCGAACCTACTTCTACACAGCGGATGCCCCCTGTAAGGTATAGTTGTGCTACAAGCGCCTGGCCCGGATATTCATCTACATGAATATGGTTATAAAACGCCCTTGCGTCAATATAAACCGCGTGTCCGCCAATAGGCATCATCAGCGGTACTCCCATGTTATGAAGCCTTTCACCAAGATAGGCGGTGCTTTTGATGCGGTATAGTAGGTAATCCGGCTCAAATCCTTCCTCGAGCCCAATAGCAATAGCTTCCATATCCCTTCCACTCAATCCGCCATAGGTAGTAAACCCTTCAGTAATAATAAGAAGATTGGTGCATGCATCCGCCAGTTTTTTATCTTTTACTGCCAGGAAGCCTCCCATATTTACAAGTGCATCTTTCTTTGCGCTCATTATCGCCCCGTCGGCAAGTGAGAACATCCCGGTGGCTATTTCTTTATAGGTTTTGTTTTCATGGCCGCCCTCACGGTGTTTTATAAAATATGAATTCTCAGCTACCCGGCAACAATCCAGTATCAATAGCACCCCATATTTATGACAGATAACAGACACCTCGCGCATATTTGCCATACTTACGGGTTGACCTCCGCCGCTATTATTGGTTACTGTCATTATCACAGCCCCTATGTTTTTAGCTCCATGCTTTATTATCAGTGTTTCCAAAAGGACAGTATCCATATTCCCTTTAAATGGATGGATGAATGAAGGTTCTTTAGATTCGGGAATTGGAATGTCAATAGCTTCCGCGCCACTGAATTCTATATTTGCCCTTGTTGTATCGAAGTGTGTATTGCTGAGAAATACTTTGCCTTTTCCACCAAGATAGCTGTAAAGGATACGCTCCGCCGCCCTGCCCTGGTGGGTAGGGAGGATATATTTGAAACCCGTAAGGCTATGGATTGCAGCCTCCATTCTTTGCCAGCTTTTACTGCCGGCATATGCTTCATCGCCTTCCATGATACCTGCCCACTGCCGCGCGCTCATAGCGCTTGTGCCACTATCCGTCAGCAGGTCAATTATTACCTCATCAGAATGTAAAAGAAAAGGGTTGTATTTCGCTTTGCGCAGAAATACTTCCCTTTCCTTTACAGTACTCATTTTGATAGGTTCAACTGATTTTATCTTAAATGGTTCTATTATAGTTTTGAATGTCATTATTCTTTTATAATCCGGCTTTATTTATAACGTACCCCTTCTTGCCTGCTCTGCTTCAATAGATTCAAATAATGCCTGGAAATTGCCTTTTCCGAAAGAACGGGCTCCAACTCTTTGGATGATCTCATAAAAAAGAGTTGGCCTATCCTCGACGGGCCTAGTAAATATTTGCAACAGGTAGCCTTCTTCGTCTTTGTCTACCATGATACCAGGCGATTTCAGTACATACAGGTCTTCCCTGATCTTGCCTACGCGTTCTTTTACTGTATCATAGTAAGTGCCCGGCACGTGAAGGAATTCTACGCCTCGTTTGCGCATTTCAGATACAGTATAGATAATATTATCCGTAGCCACAGCTATATGCTGGCAGCCCGGGCCTTTATAAAAATCAAGATATTCCTGCACCTGCGATATTTTTTTACTTATGGCCGGTTCATTAATAGGGAATTTGATGCGCATATTATTGTTCACCATTACCTTGCTCATCAGCGCAGTATATTCCGTTGAGATATCCTTGTCGTCAAATGTGATGAGGTTGGTAAAGCCCAATACATTTTCATAAAACGAAGCTCATGTATTCATTTCTCCAAGGCCGACATTGCCTACACAATGATCAACATATAAAAGGCCTGTATTTGTAGGGTTATATTCCGATTCCCATTCAACAAATCCCGGCATAAAAACGCCTTCATAGTTTTTTCTCTCAACGAATATATGCACTGTATCGCCGTACGTATGTATGGCAGCCGTTTTCACATGGCCATCTAAATCCTTTTCAGTATGTAAATGTGAATAAGGTTTGGCGCCGCGCTTTACTGTTTCATTAAAACTGTATTCAGCGTCATCTACCCAGAAAGCAATTGCTTTTACCCCATCGCCGTGCTTTTTAACATGCTCTGCAATATGTCCTTCATCAGTTAATGGCGTAGTAAAGACAAGCGTTATTTTTTCCTGTCTCACTACATACGAGCATCTGTCTTTCAGCCCTGTTTCAAGGCCTGCATAGGCAAGCGATTTGAATCCAAAAGCGGTTTTGTAAAAATGGGCTGCCTGTTTGGCGTTGCCCACATAAAATTCAATATAATCTGTACCATTAATGGGCAAAAAATCGGCTGCGCCTTTTTGTTTGTTTTCAGGTTTTGCTGTAAGTGTTTCCATGAACGTTTCTATATTTTAAATTCTTTGGAATTAGACTGTTTGTAATTGTTTTTGAGGAATGATCCATGATTTATAATAATCTGGGATCGATAAATTCATAGCTTCTTCTGTTATCATCACCGGATGAAAAGGATCGATCATTACGGCCAGTTCCTGGGTTTCTTTTTTACCAATGCTTCTTTCTATTGCGCCTGGGTGAGGGCCGTGCGGTATTCCAGCCGGGTGCAATGTGAATTGCCCTGATTGAATATTGTTCCTGCTCATAAAATCGCCATCCACATAGTATAATATTTCGTCAGAGTCTATATTACTGTGGTGGTATGGGGCAGGTATAGCATCCGGATGATAGTCATATAACCGTGGTACAAAAGAGCAGATCACGAAATTATTTCCCTGGAAAGTCTGGTGGATAGGCGGCGGCAAATGGATGCGGCCGGTAATTGGCTCAAAATTGTAAATACTGAAAGCATAAGGATACTCATACCCATCCCAACCAACCACATCAAAAGGATGGTGATCATATATAAAAGGATATATAAGCCCTTTCTTTTTAATTCTTACTTCAAAATCACCTTTTTCATCTATCGTATCCAGCCCTTCAGGCAGCCTGAGGTCGCGCTGGCAGAAAGGCGAATGTTCCAAAAGCTGCCCATAGTCATTGCGGTAACGGCGAGGCAATTCTATAGGGCTGAATGACTCTACAACCAAATGCCTGTTGTTTTTGCTTTTAA
>Ga0302280_1002503_pt1 | contig 13993 bp, 14 predicted proteins | sample III_Fen_E1_1_FD_198771 | JGI IMG/M metagenome (GOLD analysis project Ga0302280, IMG submission 198771) | Peat permafrost microbial communities from Stordalen Mire near Abisko, Sweden - III_Fen_E1_1 | ecosystem: Environmental > Terrestrial > Soil > Wetlands > Permafrost | place: Sweden: Abisko...
TCTTTCGAAGAAGCCACAAACATGCGCTCCACAAAATCTTCATCCCCCGTGGTCATGGCGGTGACTCCCTTACCGCCGCGCTTTTGGGAACGATACCCATCAATGGATAAACGTTTCACATAGCCTTTATTGCTGATGGTAATCGCCATATCCTCATCGGCAATCATATCTTCGATTTCGATATCTTCGGCTTTGGCTGCAATTTCTGTACGACGCTCATCTGCATACTTCTTTTTAATTTCTGCTAATTCTTCTTTGATGATCGCATCAACGCGTTTTTCAGAAGCCAAGATAGAACGATAATTATCGATGTCTTTTAAAAGCTGCTGATATTCTGCCTCGATCTTGTCGCGCTCTAGAGCGGCCAAGCGCTGTAATTGCATTTCCAAAATAGCTTGAGCTTGAGCATCGGATAAATCAAACTTTTTGATCAATGCTTCCTTCGCATCAGCCGTTGTTTTGGAAGCTCGGATTGTTTTGATAATCTCATCTAAATGCTTAAAGGCAATTTTAAGGCCTTCAAGGATGTGGGCACGACGCAGGGCCTTATCCAAATCATACTGTGTACGACGACGGATGACTACGCGTCGGTGAGCAATATAATGAAACATTAATTGCTTGAGATTTAAAACTTTAGGAGATTTATTAACTAAAGCCAGATTAATAATACCAAAGGTCACTTCCATCTGTGTGTGCTTAAATAAATAATTAAGCACAATATTCGCATCCGCATCCCGACGAAGTTCAATAACAATGCGAATACCTTGCTTGTCACTTTCATCACGGATATCGGTAATGCCGTCGATCTGCTTATTTTGAACTAGATCAGCCATGTTGAGAATCAAGTTGGCTTTATTCACCTGATAGGGAAGCTCGGTGATGATAATTGCTTCTTTATTACTCTTTTGCTGTTCGATGCTGGCCCTGGCGCGAATGGTGACCTTGCCGCGTCCCGTGTTATAGGCGTCCACAAATCCTTCGCGACCACAGATAATACCTGCCGTGGGGAAATCGGGGCCTTTGACAAATTTCATTAATTCTTTAATCGTGGCTTCAGGATTGTCGAGCAAAAAAACAATGCCGTCGATCACTTCGCCCAGATTATGCGGCGCCATGTTAGTCGCCATACCAACAGCGATACCTGAGGAACCATTCACTAAAAGATTGGGGATCATGCCCGGCAAGATATCTGGCTCTTCCAATGATCCGTCAAAGTTCGGGCTAAAATCAACCGTTTCTTTTTCAATATCATTAAGCATAACTTCCGCCACTGAGGCCATGCGGGCTTCGGTATAACGCATCGCAGCTGCGGAATCGCCGTCGATAGAACCAAAGTTACCTTGACCATCAATTAACGGATAGCGCAGGGAAAACTCTTGGACCATGCGCACCATGGTGTCATAAACTGCGGTGTCCCCATGCGGATGGTATTTTCCTAAAACTTCCCCGACGATACGGGCGCTCTTTTTATAAGGCTTGTTGTGTTCCAGATTAAGCTCTCTCATTGCATAGAGAATGCGGCGATGCACTGGCTTAAGCCCATCCCTGACGTCTGGTAACGCCCGCCCCACAATAACTGACATGGAGTAGGAAAGGTATGAATTCTTCATTTCCTCTTCGATATAAACCGGAATAATACGTTCTTTTTTATTTAAATCTCGTGACATGAATCTACCTTTCTTTCGTTAAACGTCCAAATTCTTAACTTCATGGGCATAGCTCTCAATGAATTTACGACGAGGCTCAACCTCATCGCCCATGAGCATGGCAAAGGTTTTATCTACTTCCACGGCATCTTCCAGGGCCACCTTTAAAATCGTGCGGCGCTCTGGGTCCATGGTGGTGTCCCAAAGTTGTTGAGGATTCATTTCTCCAAGACCTTTGTACCGCTGGGTGTGCATCCCTTTTTTAGCGGATTCCCGCACATAATGCAAGATGTCAATGACGGACATTAATTCGGTTTTGTTTTTCTCATCTTCAATAACAAATAAGGGTTTTAGCTCAACCTTTACTGCCCCTTTTTCTTTTTTGTCCTTGGCTAAAAATACCTGTTCTTCAGGGCTGCGCTTATAGTCCTGGATAAAAATGTCCAGCTTATCTAGCTTTTCTTGAAGCGGTTCTATTTCTTCAGATTCGTAAATTTCAATATACTGGGTCTCTGTATCATTCTTGGTGATCTCAGCCAGTTCTTTGTCATCATAAACAAATTCATCCTGCGAACCCACTTTAACGATGTAGCGGGGCATTTTCTTGATCTTCGCATTATACTTGGCAACATAGGCATTAAAATCAACCCCTCGACGCTTGAGGCGCTCAACAATGTGTTCAAGCTCAACTAAGGCTTGAAGGATATCTTTGACCTGAGCGGGGGTATAGGTTTTCTTACCCTCTAGCTTGGTCAAGCGTATGCCATCAGTACCAAGCTCTAAGATAAGGTCATTCATTTCTTTTTCGGTTTGAATATACTCTTCCCTTTTGCCGCGCGTTACCTTATATAAGGGTGGCTGAGCAATGTAAATGAATCCACCTTCAACCAGCTGGGGCATCTGTCGATAAAGGAAGGTTAAAATAAGCGTGCGTATGTGCGATCCGTCAACATCCGCGTCGCACATCAGAATGATTTTGTGATACCGTAATTTCTCAATATTAAAATCCTCACTGATCCCGGTCCCAAGGGCGGTGATCATGGTGCGGATTTCATCATTGCTTAAGATTTTATCCAAGCGGGACTTTTCGACGTTTAAAATTTTACCCTTAAGTGGCAAGATTGCTTGGAAAGATCGGTCGCGGCCTTGTTTGGCTGAACCACCGGCAGAATCACCTTCGACGAGATAAAGCTCGCACATGGTGGGATCTTTTTCAGAGCAATCCGCTAATTTACCTGGTAAGCCTCCTGAATCCAAGGCTCCTTTGCGTCGGGTCAGCTCACGCGCTTTACGGGCAGCTTCTCGGGCCCGCGCGGCCATGATAACCTTATCAATAATTTTATTTGCCACCGACGGATTCTCTTCAAAGAATGCCGTAAGGGCTTCTAGGGTCATGGATGCGACCATGCCATCTATTTCTGAGTTTCCAAGCTTTGTCTTTGTTTGCCCTTCAAATTGGGGGAAAGGAATTTTGACGGAGATAACGGCAACTAATCCCTCGCGGGTATCTTCGCCGGATATACCAATACCATCTTTTTCTTTAAGTAAATTCTTGTTCTTGGCATAGGTATTCACCGCACGCGTTAATGCCGAGCGAAAACCAGAAAGATGGGTTCCACCTTCGATGGTGTTGATGCTATTCGCATATGAAAACACGGTTTCGTTATAGGTATCGTTATACTGCATCGCTACTTCCACAGTTACCTTGTCTTTTTCTTTTTCGAAATAACAAACCTTGCTATGCAACGGTGTTTTATTGTGTGACAAATGCTCAACAAAGGAAACGATCCCGCCTTTAAACAAGAACAGCGTTTCCTTAGGCTTATCCCCTCGCTGATCGATAAGCTTAATTGAAATGCCTTTATTTAAAAAAGCGAGCTCTCTTAATCGCTTGGCTAAAATATCATAGGAAAAAGTTTGAACTTCTTTAAAAATTGTTCTATCTGGCTTAAAGGTAACCTTGGTTCCTGTTGTTTGGGTTTTACCAATTGTTTCTAGTTTAGAAACGGTGTTGCCGCGCTCGAAACGCATGTGATAAATTTGCTTATCGCGCTTAACTTCTACTTCAAACCATTCAGAAAGCGCCACGACGCAACTGATACCCACCCCGTGCAAACCACCTGAAACAGCATAGGTATCTTTGTCAAATTTACCGCCTGCATGCAAGGTTGTTAAAACAACTTCGACGGCAGGCTTTTTTTCAGTTTTATGCATGTCCACCGGAATGCCGCGGCCATCGTCCGTAACTGACAGTGATTCATTTTGATGAATCACCACTTCTATATTATTACAGTATCCAGCTAAATGCTCATCAATGGAATTATCAACCGCTTCATACACCAAATGGTGTAGACCTCGACTAAAGGTGTCGCCAATATACATAGCAGGTCGCATGCGGACTGCTTCCAAACCTTCCATGACCTTGATATTACTGGCATCATATGAACCTTTTTGTTTGATTTGCTTTTCTTCTGTTTTCAAGATTCTCTGTTCCTTTCTTTGCCAAGGTTCCCCTTGGGTGGTACGCCTATGGCGTTTGTACTTTGAAACTAATTTTTACGATCGATGGGAATTCTTTTTGAAGTTCTTTTAAAAGAGCTTCCCTGTTTAAATTTAATTTAACCAGCCGCATCGATGAATCTGCGCTGATCGTCAAACAACCATTTTTAAAATCTAAAACCTTACTTCCTGTATCTAGTGATAACCTTGCCCATGCCGACTGGATATCTTGAAAAGAACCGCCTTTTCCTGACGACATCCGACCCATTACCCCTGATATGATGTCTTTAATTGAATCCATTCCTATAGTCTCATGGGAAGAGCTAGGTATAAATATTCTTTTAACCGCAACACACAAGGCTTGTCTGGTCCTAAAAATTCCATTGGCACATATTCATCATTAATATTTTTAAGAACATCAATGAAAAATTGCGGGTTAAAACCAACAATTAATTCCTGCTGCCCATATTCCACCACCACTTCTTCCCGGGATTCCCCAACATCTGGTGTAGTTTTTGAAATTACTAATTTATCTTTGAAAAGCTCAAACTTAATCGCCTGAAAATCTGGGGTAGAAAGTAAATTTGCCCTACGGATCGCCGCTAATAAATCCTGAGTACGGACTTTAGCCTTATTATTTCCTTCTTTAGGAATAACTTGTTTATAATTAGGGAATTCTCCCTCAATAATACGGGTAGCAATCAAAACCCCATTGATATTAAATAAAACCTGATTAATTCCATTAATAATACTTACTTGACCCTCATCTTTTAAATTACGATTGATTTCATTAATTGCCTTAACAGGTATAATGATATGAAAATCTTTAGGTGCTGGTTGAATTAATTTCTTTTCAATTTTTGCTAAACGTCTTCCATCAGTGGCCACCATCCGTACCACATCTCCTGCCACTTCCAACAAAAGACCATTTAATACATACCTTGATTCCTCATACGAAACAGCAAAATTAGTTAAACGGATCATTTCCTTTAAATCCACCTGTTTAATCAATACCGCATCTTTATCTTTAAATTCAGGGAATTTTGGAAATTCTTCTTTAGGTAATCCATTTAGTTTAAATCGACAATTTAAACCTTCAATATCAATTTGATTATTTTTACGGGCTACAATAATCACATCCCCATTAGGTAATTCACGGACAATGTCACTAAAACGCTTAGCGGGTATTGTAATCGCCCCTTGTTCATACACATGCACAGGCAATTCACAAGATATACCAATATCTAAATCTGTTGTATTTAATTTTAATAAATCATCCTTTGTCTCTAACAACATGTTGGATAATATAGGAAGGGTTGCTTTAGGTGAAACAATATTACTAACTGTTGCAATTGCTGCTTGAATTTCTTCTTTATTCGTCTTTATTTTCATATTCACAACCCTCTGCTTTTAGTACTCTTTGGTTAAATTTCAAAACAGCAGTAATCGTATTAGTACTTGTGGATAAGTTGAATTAGGAATAAATCTTAATTAATTTCAATTAGTTATGGCTATTAACACCTGTGTATAACCAGGGGATAAGAAAATTTCTTATCCACATTTGTTTATTGCAAAAGAATCGCGTTTAAATGATCAACCCCTTTTTTAACCTCAGGATTGGTCATAAAATCTTTTTCTACCTTCTTATAGGCATGTAAAACAGTGGTGTGATCCTTGCCCCCAAAGGCCGCCCCTATTTCTGGTAAAGAATGGGTAGTTAATTTGCGGGTTAAGTACATCGCCACTTGCCTGGGAAGGACCACATTTTTATTACGTTTCTTGGTTTTTAAATCAGCCAAGGTTACATGATAATAAGCAGCCACTTCTTTTTGGACCATATCAACACTGATGGTCTTAAGGGTCTCTTTGACCATGTCCTTTAAAACTTGTTTGGCTACGGCTAAAGAAATTAATTTATCTTCCAATAAAGAATAAGCCACCACCCGAATCAGCGCACCTTCTAGCTCACGGATATTGGTTTTAATTTCTTGGGCAATAAATAATACCACATCATCTGGAACTACTACAGATTCTAATTCTAATTTTTTTCGCAAGATGGCCACACGTGTTTCGTAATCAGGCGGCTGAATATCTGTGATTAATCCCCAGGCAAAGCGCGACACCAGGCGTTCTTCTAAATTTGCAATTTCTTTGGGCGGCCTATCCGAGCAGATAATAATTTGTTTGTGATGATCATGCAAGGTGTTAAAGGTGTGGAAAAATTCCTCCTGGGTGGATACTTTCCCGGCGATGAAATGGATATCATCGATTAAAAGGATATCAACGTTACGGTATTTTTGACGAAAAGCTTCAGCCGAATGATGTCGGATGGAATTGATTAATTCATTGGTAAACTGTTCTGAAGATAGGTAACAAATTTTAAGATTAGGATTTTTTCGTTGGGCCTCATGCGTGATCGCTTGTAATAAATGGGTCTTCCCCAAACCAACTGGCCCATAGATAAAAAATGGATTGTAGGCTTTAGCGGGATTTTCTGCGACCGCCTGAGCTGCGGCAAATGCAAAACGATTACCCGCCCCCACCACAAAATTTTCAAAAAGAAAACGTGGATTTAAATGAATATTTTTATCAGTAGGAGCAAATGATTTTTCAATCTGATTTAGTTTTTGTTGGGTATTTTTATTAAGCAGTTCAGAGTTAACCGCAAATTCAATGGCGATCTCCTGCCCTGATTCCGTGCGCAGGCAGCGTTCGATGATTGTTCGGTAGCGTTCATCGATCCAGTTTTTAAAGTATTCATCAGGGGCCTGGATGGTCAAGATTCCAGGGGTAGTTTCACAGATTTTCAGATGTGAAAACCAGGTATCGTAAGAAGTCTCGCCAATGGAGGTTTTGATAGGGTTTTGAGCTTTTTGCCAGACGTCAGTTAGGACCATGTCAGACGAGATCACAAGTTATTAACAGCTGTGGACAGGCTAAAACAGCCCAATCTCGTGGCTGTGTTAAGGACTTATTAAGTAATGTTGGGTCATTATAACAAAGCTTTGTTTGATTGCAACGGTTTTCTTGATGTCCACGCATAAATACTTCAGATTATTGACTTTTTTGTCCTAAAAGAAGGATTCTCCCTATTTTTTGAGTTCCTAAAAAAGAGCATTTCTTTATTATTGACTTCATTCGATCCTGTGCTATAATTTCCAAACTAAAAAAGCAGCCATAAAAAATGACTGCAAATCTAAGCATTTAAAGAAGGTATGATCTCATGAAGAAGCACTTAAAAACACCAACTAATATTGTTGGGAAAAAAAGACACGGATTCCGTAAGCGCATGGCGACATCAGACGGTCAAAAAGTTCTTAGTCGTCGACGAGCCAAAGGCCGCGCCAAACTTATCCCCTAAAAGACCTCACGGGCTTTTTAATGATACTCAAGGCAACGATATTGAACGGATTAAGCCTTTTGATTCAACGAATCCTGATCTTTGGCATCAAAGCCTATCAGCGATTGAGCCGTGTGATACTTTTTAAAAATTGTCGGTTTCATCCCTCTTGTTCGCAGTATTCCATCGACGCCATTGAGCGTTATGGGATTTTTCGTGGAGTGAAAATGGCGACGTGGCGTATTTTACGTTGTTCTCCAGCGACCGACGGCGGGTATGACCCAGTAAGGTAAATTTAATGGAACGCAATACCATTTTAGCCGTTGTTCTATCGATCCTTGTTTTATTATGTTATCAAACGATATTCCCTGCCCCAAAACATCCAGAATTACCAAATAATTCACAAACAATTGCAGCAAATAGTGTCGGCTCAAATAGTGCCATCCCTTCATCTACAGGCGTGAATACTCTACAATCAACCACTAACGCTGTAGAAAAGACCACAGATTTCGAAACTAAAACCACAACAACAGACTTATCTTATTCAAATGTGGGTGGATCTCTCCACAAAGTAGATTTTATTGGAAATAATCCTTTTCCTCTCACGGATATTTTGAGTATTAACGGTTTGAATAACGCTCAATACATAGGACAGAAGCTAGGCAACAACACGGTACAACTAAGCTACAACGATAAGAATTGGCAAATAAGCAAAACCTATCAAATGGCTGATGAAAATTTGATTAAAGTCAGATTGGAAATTAAAAATGTTTCAGAAATTTCCATTCTGGATAATTTTAGTTTTTCAGCCTTTCAAATTGATGAATCTAAATTTTTGCCTAACCAAAACAATAGAGAATATCCTTTATTTGAGTATTCTGTCTATGCCAACAATAAAATATTTCGCAAGGGCAATGCTGTCAAATTCAACGATAAGAATTATAAGAATGTAGCAACAAATATTAACTGGATTGCATTTAGAGATCACTATCATGCCTTTATAATCAAGCCCAATTTTGAAACAAAAGCCTATACTATTCAACCAATTAGCGAAAAACAGCTAAGCCTCTCTATTAGTCCAGAAGAAAAAAATTTGGCGCCAGGGGAGACGGCTACCTATGATTTTACTGTTTATGCAGGTCCTCAAAACCCTGGGTTAATGAAGAAGTACGGACTTGGGTTTGAGAAAATAGTTGCTTTTAGTAATTTTCCAATCATAGAATGGATAGGGCAGGCGATTTTTTATACTATCCCATTTTTTCACCATATTTTTAAAAGTTGGGGATTGGCAATTATATTAGTTAGTATTTTAATATATGGAATAACGTATCCACTAACATTACAAAGCATGTTATCAATGCGTAAAATGCAGCAAGTTCAACCAAAAATCAAGGCGTTACAAGACAGGTATAAAAATGATCCAGAGAAGTTAAACAAAGAAATGGTAGAGATTTATCGTCGAGAAAAGATCAATCCTTTGGGGGGGTGCTTACCGTTTCTTATTCAGATGCCTTTCTTCATGGCGCTATACCAGATCTTATGGCGAGCCCAATATTTTCAAGGCCAAGGTTTTCTTTGGATCAAGGATTTGTCTCAACCAGATCGTTTAATAATTTTGCCATATTATTTGCCTTTAATAGGAAATGATATTAATATATTACCTATCGTTACAGGCGGCATCATGTTTCTTCAACAAAAGATTTCTAGTAAGAATATGATCATTACAGATGAGCAACAAGCGATGCAACAGAAGATGATGATGTATCTTTTGCCAGTGATGATGACCTTTATGTTTTATAAATTCGCTAGTTCTTGGGCCATCTATTTCATGGTATTTTATATCCTATCAACTGCTGCCCAGTGGAGAATAGCCCAAGCAGGAAAACAAGGCAAGTAATGGGTATGGTAATTAAGCCAGAAATTAGTGAATTTGAGGGCAATAATTTAGACGAAGCAATCAATAAGGCTGTTGTAAAGCTGGGCGTTCCTAAAAGCCAATTGGATATAAAGATTGTCTGTGAAGAAAAGCGGGGGCTTTTTGGAATGCGTGGAGCTAAAACCGCAAAGATTAAGGTAAGGGTTAAGTAGCTTTGTTTCACGTGAAACGAACCCAATCGCCTAGCAAAGAACAGGGAATATATATGTCTAAAACAATCGCTGTTTGTAATCAAAAGGGCGGCACAGGCAAAACAACTACTACCATTAATCTGGCATCAGCTTTAGCAGTTTTAGGCAAGAAAATTCTTATTGTTGACATGGATCCCCAAGGCAATGCTAGTAGCGGGGTAGGTGTTAATAAGAATGAGATTAAAGAATCCCTCTACGATGTCCTTATTCATCGCATTTCAATTTCCCAAGGCCTGATTAAAACCGCATTTGACAATCTTCACATCATTCCTTGCAATATTAACTTGACTGGGGCAGAGATAGAGTTAGTCGGCGTCTTATCTAGAGAAACAAGGCTTAAGAAGGCTATTGAGTCAATCAAAGATCAATATGACTTCATTTTTATAGATTCTCCGCCATCGTTAGGTCTTTTAACACTAAATTCACTAGTTGCTGCAGATTCTATACTTGTTCCTATCCAATGCGAGTTTTATGCATTGGAAGGAGTCTCACAGCTCTTAAATACTATTACCTTGGTTAAGGATGGACTAAATCCAGATCTTCATATAGAAGGTGTTTTAATGACAATGGCTGATTTTAGAACAAATTTAACTAATGAAGTGATTAATGAAATTAAGAATTATTTTAAGGAAAAAGTTTATAAGTCAATTATTCCCAGGAACATACGACTCAGCGAAGCTCCAAGTTTTGGTAAGCCGATCAATTTTTATGATAGCAATTCAGTTGGTTCTATAAAATATAAAGAATTAGCAGAAGAATTCTTATTTGCTAATTCAAGCGCTGGGAGAATTCAGAATGGATAAAAAAGTTTTAGGCAAAGGATTATCAGCACTGATTAACAACAATCCTTCTGAAAGATCTATTAATAAAGAAATTTCCAATCTGGAAAATAATCCAGCTGGAAATGTAGCCTATGTTAAAACAAATTCCATTCTGGAAAATAGATTTCAGCCAAGACAGAAATATGATGATGCCAGGCTTGAGGAATTAAAAGCATCCATTAAGGAAAAAGGTGTTCTTCAGCCTATATTGGTAAGGAAGCATGATAACGGTTTTGAAGTAGTGGCAGGGGAAAGGCGGCTTAGAGCGGCAAAAGCTCTTGGCCTGGAACAGGTTCCAGTAATTATCAAAAATGTAACTGATCGGGAAGCCTTAGTTTTAGCGTTAGTAGAAAACATCCAGCGTGAAGAATTAAACGCCATTGAAGAAGCCCTTGGTTTTAAGCGGTTGATGGAAGAGTTTAATTTTACCCAAGAAGCTGTTGCTGAAGCAATAGGTAAGGATCGTACGACAATTACGAATTTATTGCGTCTTTTACGTCTTCCAGAAGAAATTCAACAACAAGTAGCTGATGCTAAATTATCCATGGGTCATGCGAGGGCCTTATTAAGCCTTGAAAGCGCTCCTGTTCAAAAGAAAATGGCCAAGGTTATTATTGATCGGGGGCTTTCGGTACGCCAGGTGGAAGAATTAGTGAAGAAAGCGCATCAAGGTCAAAATATTGTTCAAGCGGCAGGTAAGCCCAAAAATCGTGATATTGAAATACTTGAAGAAGAATTAAGAAAAATTCTGGGGACTAAGGTTTTTATCGAGGATAAAAAAGGCAAGGGAAAACTGGTTGTTGAATACTACACTCTCGATGATCTTGATCGGATTTTAGGAATATTACGAAAATGACAAAAGAATCAGTTTTAATATTGATCAAACCCGACGGGATGCAAAAGGCAATAGCCGGTGAAGTGATTAGTATTTTGTTGGCCAGTGACCTAAAGCTTTGCGGGATGAAGCTCGTACAAGTATCTTCAACTTTAGCTAAGGCGCATTACGGGCATTTGAAAGATAAATTCTTTTTTAAAGAAATAGTCAATTATCTGATGGGTCAACTGCATGGCGAGAGTCCCGTCGTGGCGATGGTTTTTTCAGGGGATAACGCAGTGAAACGCGCCCGCAGCATCGCCGGAGCTACTAATCCTGAAGAAGCAAACCCAACATCGATACGGGGGAAATTTGGACGAGTAACCACCAAGGGTGTATTTGAGAATTTGGTCCATGTCTCGTCCGACGTTAAAGAAGCTCGTCGAGAAATTACACTTTGGTTTAAGAAAAATGAAATATTAGAAGGGGCAATATGATAACAGGAATGACAGGGTTTGGATCTTGTGAAATTACTTATGGTAAGGTTAAAGGAATTATTGAAATAAAGACAGTGAACCATCGTTATTTAGATTTAGCGTATTATCTGCCAGTAGGATTCTCGTCGCTGGAAGATAAAATACAGAAAATCGTTGCCAGCCAAGTCAAGCGTGGCCGCGTGACCGTATCCGTTAAGATTACGGATAAGCCGCATACGAATATTGTGTTGAATCAAGAGGTTGTTAAACGCTATCTTGATTTTGCCAAAGATTTAGGACAAAAGCATCATATTAAGAATGATATTACCGTCGCTGATATTATGCGGCTGCCCGGTGTTGTTGAGGCTAAGGAAGTTTTTGTGCAAGCCGCTGATCTGTGGCCAGTGCTAGAAAAGTCGTTACACAAAGCAGTAACGGGGGTTGTGGTTATGCGTCGCCGGGAAGGAAAATCCCTGAGCGCAGATATTAATGGTCAGCTCAAGCGCATGCTTTTGCAGATTAGCCTGATTAAAAAACGTACGGGAGCATTGCTCAAAGATAGCAAGACCAAGCTGACACCAGATGAATTTTCTTCTTATCAAAAAAGTAATGATATTAACGAGGAATTAGCCCGCTTGGCCCATTATATCGATGAAGCCAGGGTTCTTTTAAAGCAAGCTGAAGGGGCAGGTAAAAAGTTGGATTTTATCGCCCAGGAAATGCAACGAGAAACAAATACCATTGGTTCAAAAGTGCAGGATAAGGAAGTTTCCGCTGCTGTGATTGCCATTAAGAGTAAGGTTGAAAAAATCCGCGAACAATCGAACAATGTCGAATAAAAATTCCAAGTCCCGTCAGGCAAAGATAATTATTATTTCCGGGCCATCTGGTTGCGGCAAGACTACCTTGCACAAGGCTTTGCTGGAAGCGCCATTATTAAAAGAGAAATTGGTAAAATCTATTTCAGCGACCACCAGGAATAAGCGTCCAGGTGAGGTTTCTGGCAAGGACTATATATTTTTAACAACTAAAGCCTTTGAGGATAAAATCAACAAGGGATATTTCTTGGAATGGGAAAAGGTTTTTGAGCGCTATTATGGGACGCCCAAGAAACAGGCGCTGGATTTGTTAAAAAAAGGCATTAATGTTTTATTATGTATTGATGTAAAAGGGGCCAAGACCGTTGCTCAAGAATTTCCAGAGGCATTAAAAATATTCATCAAAGCCCCATCCTTGAAAGTTTTAGAAAATCGTTTAAAGGCAAGAGGATCTGAAAGTAAGGAGAGTTTAGCCTTGCGATTAAAAATTGCCCGCAAGGAATTAAAAGAAGCCAAGCATTATGATTATGTGGTGATCAATGCGGATTTAACTAAGGCCTTAAGCAAGCTGCAAGAGATTGTTTGTAAAGAAATATTCCCTATCCCCTTGAATTCGAAAGCGTCCAGAGGGAGTGTTTGACAATAGACGTTAGATATGATATAAAAAGGGTTTTCTCGTAGTAAAAAGAGTCAGTTTTTACGTTCCAAAACAGGAGGATTTATGCGTATGGCTTATCAGCCGCTAGAAGAATTATTGCCTAAGGCAAGCATGAGTGTTTATCGTTTGGTGCGTTTAGCTTCCATGCGCGCAACCGAGCTAGCTACGACAGGTGTAAGACTTGTGAATGTGCCTGCTGATCAAAAATTAGCGACGACCGCATTAGATGAGATCCGCGCTGGTAAGGTTACAGAAAAAGGCGGGGATATCTTTACTGCTTATAATGATGCTCAAAAAAAGAAGAATGCCAAATCCTAAAATTAAAAGAATTGTTTTAGGTGTCTGCGGAAGTATCGCCGCATATAAGGCGGGGGATATTATCCGCCGCTTGCAGGACAATTATTGTGAAGTGACAGTGATCATGACGAAAGGGGCAACGCAATTTATTACACCGTTGACCCTTTCTTCTTTGTCTGGAAGAAAAGCTCATACAGATATGTTTGAGGATGATTCTTGGCACATGGCGCATATTGAGCTGGCTAAAGCCACAGACCTCGTTCTGATTGCACCAGCGACGGCCAATGTTATTGGAAAATTAGCAAATGGATTGGCCGAAGATTTGTTAACAACATTTGCTATTACCACACAGGCCCCAGTTTTGATCGCACCGGCGATGAATGATGAGATGTATGCCAATAGCATTGTTAGGGAAAATTGTGAAAAACTTAAAAAACATGGGTTTAAATTTATTGAACCTGTGAAAGGTAAATTAGCGTGCGGGACTGTCGGTGTCG
>Ga0302280_1002506_pt1 | contig 13975 bp, 7 predicted proteins | sample III_Fen_E1_1_FD_198771 | JGI IMG/M metagenome (GOLD analysis project Ga0302280, IMG submission 198771) | Peat permafrost microbial communities from Stordalen Mire near Abisko, Sweden - III_Fen_E1_1 | ecosystem: Environmental > Terrestrial > Soil > Wetlands > Permafrost | place: Sweden: Abisko...
CAAATAGGACATCGATAAACTGAAAAACAAAATGACATTTGATGCTAAAATTGGTCTTTTTTGAGACTAATACTAATAATTGATGCAATATATTCTTAAAATATTTTAATGCCTAATTATTTCAGTTTCACTCATTAACGTGCAAATCTGACTTAATATTACCAGCAAGAGAGATTGTATATTTATTGGTCTGCAATAAGATTTTCTTTTTGAATTCAATATATCTGATATTACTTACATAGTAATTACGAAATGTTGAATACTTTTCACAAAGGCTGTGCACTTTTTAGAGATCAAGGAAGCTAAAAATCATATCAATAGCTTTTTACTGAAGATTTGATGACAATTCTTTAAAACAATCAGTAATGGTGGTTATGTATAACCAAGATAATACAGGTCTGGGAGAGTACGAATTACGACATTGGAAGACTATCTTTGCAATGATGCTTTAAACATCAGTTCTCAAAATTTAGCTTGGTATAATACAAGATATTCAGGCCGGAACCTGAATAGCCACATGATTGAGTAGCTAAACAGCGTTAAATTTATACAACTTCGATGTTTATGCTTTGGTAAAAATAACATAGAAAACTTGTAAATGCTCCAGAATATCAACGCCCCCTTAATCGAGTGGTTATCCTTCGGTATAACTTAAAATAAGCTAGAATAAAATTATATTACATAACTTCGATCTTTGAGGAAGGCATATTTTCCAAATTTAAAAGTATTAAACTTGAGTATTTGTAAAGGTGATATAGAATCCAATCGTATTAGATGTATTGAACTATTTGAACTTAACGCTCCACAATTGGAGAAAATATGCATTGAGTTGTATTGAAATAATTATTCAGCTTTCATACCAACTCCAAGCAGGGAGAATCTATGTCATGGGCATTAAAACTTTAGACGAGCACTCTTTCTATCCTTCGTAAAGAGATATTTAGATAGGATGCCGAAGTTAACATCGCATTTTTAATCCATCGGAAATTATGATATTGAGACGATTTCCAAATATAAATCTTAAGAAATATGACCCTAATCAAATTGACGACTAATAAAATAGCTAGAGTGATCATTAGTGATCTTTACTTCCATCTATTCAATCAGAATTTATTTTTTCATAAAGAATTTTGTTATTTTCAATGTGAGAGTCGGCACCCAGTAATAATAATTGTAATATTAATATCAATAAAAGAAGTATATAAAGAGGGTTGACAAATATTGTCATTTTTGCATAAGCTTTATTTTGATTTCCTCCAAATGCTTGCATACTCCCATATCTTATCTCAAGCACTTGTGGTGAATTGCAACAATTCGTTAGAAATACTGCTTAAAGTTTGAGTACGACATTTAGTTTACCAGATTTACCACTCCAAAATCATTTTGCATAATCTGATAGGGATAGCGTATATAAGAGCAGATAAACTTGTAATGATCAAAATCATTCTCTTTGATCTCCTCTATCAATTAAAAAAATTAGTAGCACACTCTTTCTTGCTATTTACTGAGTTTGTAGGCTCCTTTTTGGTGATTTTTGGTCAGGCTACTCTAATAGTTATAGGCATTCAGCTAATTTTTAAAAAGACAAATATATTTCTTCTGATTTTCAGCAGAGTTATGGACCTTGTCCAGATAATTATCCTCATGCCATTCCTTTCGATCTCTCAGCATTTTTTAATTTCGCACTTTAACTGAACTCAAGTGAAGAGTGTCATTTTTAAATTATTCTGCAGCTGCTTTATTTGGATTTATAGATTTAATGTGCCCAATAGTGGACTTGAAATCATATTCGCTTATCTTGCCCAATAAATTTCCTCCTTGCTTACAGTTTGTGTTTATTTCAGGAAAAACATTGCTCATACTATTGGGCGTAATCTCTTTGCTCTAAGTTCCTTGAGTTTGGTTTCCTTATATAATATTTTGCTCTTATTCACGAACACTAAGATTAGAAGTGTTATAGGTATTCCTCGGAATTTTTCTAAGTTAATCTTTAAACTGGCCATTAAGAGTAACAGAATTACTATAATTATGTCCTAAACCTTTTGCATATTACTTATGTTTCAACATTTCTTTCATCTCCTTCGTCACTTCTTCAATTTTCTCTTTTTCTTATTCCATCTGAGTTTGTGACTATTCAATGAGGCTTTGCTTAAATTTAACAGAGAGATTATTCTTTCTTCGAGAACCTTCATATCTTTAACTATTTTATTTATCTTATTGTTCATTGATAATGTTATTAATTTCGCTTTTTCTGGTGATTTTTTTTAGCGAAAGACGTGGAGATTGAACTAAACTTGCCTGATTAGATTTTGTTTTGATACTGGTTTGGCTTCCTAATTTTTATTTCGAGCTTTTTAAATCAGTTTTCTTGATATGAGGCAAACCCTTGTCATTATTTTCCAACACTTTTAATTTTTTTTTGTTCGAATATCCTTTTTAGACTATTGTATCTTCCTGAATTTGGCTATTGATACTTTATCTCTTTTCTCTCTTTGCACTTCCTCTAATGCTACTATGGGTGCCCTCTAAAATGTTAAAAGTTGTATGCTTTTCAGAGCCTGCGCCTTCAGATGTCTTTCGATTAAGTTTTAATTGCATAATTTGATTTTCAGTTTTGATTCTTTCTATTTAATCTTCAAGTTTATTCAGCTAATTGTGGTAATACTCGACTCTTGTTTATAGATTACTATTTTCCATCTTCTTAATCTCTACTTGATGCTAAAGGGAGTGCACCATTTATTGTGATTTATCTAAATGCTACTTATAAACAATATTCTTTCGTTTAATTTACAACAAATCCGCATTGGTTGATTGTACAGTTTGGATACCCTCGTCTATTTGTTTATTCTAGGTTTATCTACGATGGTAGACCCAAAAGAGCGAAAACATTTTGCTAATCCATGGCGATACCTTAGAATTGAAGGTTGTTTTTAGTTGTCTCTGCATATCCTATTTTGCTGCTGTGACCCATGTCGCATCGGGCTGAAGTAAAGTCTCTTCTGGGAACATATCTTTAATTGATTGAATTGATTTTAATGCTGCTAAAGCCTCCTATTCGTATCTTGTCATTGATATTTGATTCTTAATAATTTATCCTTGCCGCATGCTTAACAAATCCTAAGTTATCACAATAATACATTAACTTGGGCAAAAAACTGCAAATCTTAGTCCTTGGTCGGTTGCTGCTAATCTTAATGATCTCCAATCTGGCTCAAATCTGCTTCATTTAAAATATATTTGCGTAAACGACTTACTTCTGTTTTTTTAATTTCCGCAGCGCAGTTTACGCACAGTCCAGAGTCAGAAATGCTTTTGATTTCTTGTTTCATAAGTTTATTTTGACTTTAACTATACTTCAAGAATAGTTGTTAGAACTTACCAACTGTGTCGTTGAATAGTAGACTGAAGTCATCAAGGATTACAGACACCTTTTGAGGAGCGACAAATATAATATTTTTGCAGTAAGAACTGATCAAAAATGAAATTTATCTGGCAAAATGGGCAAAGGACCCCGTTGCCTGTCCGAGGACCTCGCGATTAAGATAGGCGGATTTATATTTACGAATTTAGCTGGCTATAGCAACTTCTTAATTAGCTAAATTGAGCCTGTATACTTCTTCCTTAATCTTTGCTTAGTATTCACCGAACATTATTATATACAATTCCATATTTCCATTTCGAAATCTGTGTGTAGCACAATTGGCCATCATACAATAACTTTAGAAGCTATCATCATCAAGGATATTCTTTAGTTTGATACAAACTGACGGACTAAATGTATTTCTGTTTTATGAGCTCAATGAAATCGAACGATAATGAGATGTATAAATTCAAATACGCAATCCAGGACTGCATGATTTGATATCTCGGATGAATTTATGAATCTGATGAGAAGTTGATATTATAAGATGTTTATTAATATTTATTTAGAATTATTTGTTAAAAAAAAATCATTCTTTGAGATAATGAATGTTGCAAAAGGGAAGTCAACCGAAAATACAAATATGCTTCTTGCATACTGTCCGCAAAAATAATGTAGTACAAACAGGCATTCTGTTCTGTATCCAATGAGCCAAGGAGTTGATGATTGCATTGATCCTAAGATAAATCGTCAATCTTGCGGAGAAGAGTATCGATTCTTTAAGCCAAGCCACGACAACTCTTTATTCAAGTGATAAGTTGTTTTTGTATTCAGAGGAGAGATATTTTGTATTGAAGAAAATCAATAATAAAAATAACTTCTGGGCGTAAAGTAAACTTAAACCAAAGGAAAATACTCACAAATGATAGCTGATTAATAAGCGATGACAAGACAGCGCCGCCTGTTTAAAAATAAAATCCAATCCTAAATTTAACTGATTTTACGAATATATAGAAAAATAAATGATAGAGATTAGCTTCAACAATACATTAAGAATGAACTGATCCGTGTTGGTAATGGAGATTAAACCTCAAAAATATAATAGATCTATAAAGAATAAGGTAGGAGGCCGCTCGATGCATCTCTTAACAGTTTAGCAGGTAATTGCAGGGGTTGAAAATAAAAATCAATTAATCATTGTTATTTGACGTTTTTCGGAGAGGACTCAATCGATTTTTCAAATATTGATAGTTTTTTTTATCCAAATTACATTTAAAATAAAGAGTTTTATCAACTTATCCTTATTCTTGGTTGATGGAAGGACAATTCATAAGCATATTAGTCATCATTATTTTGTTTTTAATCCAAGGATAATATCCTGTTCAATATTTGAAGATTTAATTCTTTCTGGATGTGATGACTTTAAATAATTATCCCGAAAGTTTTAGTTGGGCTGATTTGGAGAATTTTTTTTTGGAAAGGCTTGATCAGAAAAGATCAGATACTATCTCCTCTAGGCATTCTTTTTTTGATAGGTCAAGTTTGATGATCATCTTAGAAATTAGATTCTTGACATTCTATGAGTGGTCACATGTCCTATAAAATAACAGATACTTGTTTTGTTTTATCGGTTATTTTAATTTTTGATGATTCCGCAGGTGAATTTTCTAAGAGTTGAGTATAGATAAGTAATCTTATTTTATATGATGATGCTACCGGCCAAAGACTAACTTCGGTAAAATGGTAGTTTGGGCGTGTCGCCGAATGTCTTTTGCTTCTCCTAATTGTTTTGCAAAGGGTCGTAGTTGATTGAGTCTTCAGAACACTTGCATTCCCTTATTTATTTTCTATTTAAATATAATTATAAGGGTGATTTCATTGAGTTAAAACAAACCCATAAATAATTGAGATCCATAAACTTCTAATCGCGCTAATAAAAATAAAAATTATTGTTCTTTATACATCAATGATAGCGCTCGTTTTATGTGTTCTATTCATTCTGGGACTCGGATTTTCGATGAGGCTCGTTGTATTCTATCCTCGAATGAGAAATTTGTAAGATGTCATTTACTGAGATTGGAATCAGGGAGTAACAATGCTATAAACGTAGAGTAACTATTTTACGAATTAGATGCATTAATTTTATTGATTTAGAGTTACCATAGAAAAAATTAGAGGTATCAAAAATATTGATTCAGCGTAACTATAAAATGAAGCAGATGTATTCTTTTGTTAATTTAGGGTTATTGAATAGACAATCAGAAGTATCAATCAATCAATTTAGAGTTAATGTGGATAAAATTAGTGGTTTGAATCTTATTTATTCTGTGTAATTATTCAATAAATGAGGCGAACTAAATATCTTATTAAGTGTCATTATTAAGTGATTTAGGCGTAAGAATAGCATTAAATCAGCGTAATTATTACGTCAATCAGAAGCATCTGCATTAATAAAATTAATTTAGCGTAAAAATAGCTAAAATAAGAAGTATTAGATGCGATAATACAGTATAAACTTGCAAAAACTCAGGCGTATCAACAACATTATTTAGGGTAAGCTATTTAGTAACTTAGGAGCACCAATAATTTGATTTAGGGTGATTGCTGAGAAATTTAGGAGTATTAATAATATTAATTTAGTGTCAACATTGAGCAAATCAGATGTATTATCTTAAGTCATTTAGCGTTATTATTTTTTAAAATTAGACGTATTAAAATCAATTATGAAGCGTAACCATCTTGTAAAATTAGGAGTATTAAATGCATCAATTTAGTGTAATTTTATGAAAAAAATAGGCGTATTAAGAGCATTTGATTTAGGGTAATTTTATGAAAGAATAAGAGGTATTAATAGATTATATTTTAGGGTAACTTTATGAAATAATAAGATGTATTAAGAGATAAAATTAGAGTAACTTTATGAAAGAACAAGACGCATTAATATCATTGATTTAGTGTAATTTTATGAAAGAATAAGTGGTATTAATAGCATCGATTTAGCGTAATTTTATGAAAGATTAAGAAGCATTGATAGAATCAATTTAGGGTAACTTTATGAAAAAATAAGGCGTTTAAATAACATCAATTTAGAGTAATTTTACAAAAGAATAAGACGTATTAATAACATATATATAGGGTAACTATAGGAAAAATAAGGCGTATTAATAACATTAATTTATTGTGATTTTATGAAATAATAAGACGTATTAAAAGAGTCAATTTAGTGTAAAATTATCAAGGAATCAGGCGTATAATTATCATCTCATTCATTGTATTATTTGAGAAAATCAGGCGCATCAATTATTTTTATTTAGGGTAAATATTTGAGGAATTAGACGTATCTAAAATATAAAAAAAGAGTTATTATTCATGGATTTAGAGGTATCTAAATTATAGATTTAGAGTTATTATTGAGACATTCAGACGTATTTATAACATTTATTTAGGGTAATTGTTGAGAAAATAAGGAGTATCAAAGATATTGATTTAGGGTAAAGATGAAGAAAAATCAGCTGTATCAACTAAAAATATTAAGGGTAACAATGTGAAAAATCAGGCGCATCTATACATTTTATTTAGTGTAATCTTTGGAAAAATCAGGCGTATCAATGCTATTTATTCAGTGTATTCGTCGAGTAAATCAGTTGTATTAATAACACTCATTTAGAGTACATATTAAAAGAGATAGGCGCATTAATTTTATTAATTCAGTGTAATGATTTTAGAGAATCAGATGTAATATTACGAGTAATAAAGTGTATCTCTTGAGAAATTGAGGCGTATCTATTATTATTATTTAGTGTATTGAATAAATAATTAAGGAGTAATGTCCACAAAATAAAGAGTCCTTCTTTGTTAATAAAGCCCATTGATTCTCAAACAATCCTAACTCAACTCATAATTTGATTGTTTTTAACTTATTCTCTTTTATTTTTTAAATTATTTAAATCATAAACATTTTTTAACAAAATAAGTACCTCGGATATATAAAGTCAGGTACTTTACATCGAATTATTTGTCTAAAATGGGCAAAATTTGATAGAAATATCAATTACACTTTAATCATATCAACACCTCAGATAGAGAGTTGAGCAGCTTAAATATTAATAAAATCCGCTTAAATAAATGACTTGATCTAACATAAAATTTAATTAATTAATTAATCACGAACTTTCCTTCTCCCGAGTCATGATTAGCGGGTTAAATCCTTACAAATTTTAATAGCTGTTTATATATCAAAGAAATCTGAACTCTCAGATATAATTTATGTAGCAGTTCAGCAGAAGGGCTGCTTGCTATTTTTTTCTCAATGTCTTTTCATGAATTTTATGCAAGTATTCAATTAAAAATTAATCTAAGAGCGATAAAATCTCATGTAATCTTAATATTTATGGAAAAAAGGCTCTTAGCAGCTTTGATTCTCTTCAAAGAATCAAACTTAGTGGAAGGACCTCTTTTTGCCCAATATTTTGTTTGATTGTTAGGAGTCGTTATCCAGCAAATTATTTGACTTACCAACTGTGTTAAGTAATCTCCCTTTAGTCCCATCGCAAACACTGATCCTGCATCGCATTAAAAGCACTGATAACCTATTATTTTATAACATCATTATTAGAGATAATAATAAGAGTTACTTTAGCGAACAATGTATTCTTTTTGTAATTATTTAAGTTTTGAAGTCTAACATTTATGCGATGGTTTTACTGGTTTAATGTAATTGGCGATTTATACAATTATATACATCAGACCATTATCTCATTTGCCTTTGGAGAAAGTGAGAAATCCATATGTATGCCTGTTGAAGACAGAGGAGAACCAATTTCCTTTTTTCCTCGACTTTTAGCTTTGCTAACCTTGGCTATTTTTTTTTTCTGCGTGCTTTTTTTCTTTTTTTCTGGCTCTTCAACTTAAATTTTATTGAACAACGTGCAGAGTTTCGTTATGGAAGTTAAGAATTCAGAGCTATGCATTAACTGTTGATGTCTAGGCATGTTGACATGCTAGCATTAATCAAAAATTACAGTAAGGTAATCTTAGAAAGTGGCTTTGCAAATACAGCAGAAACTGTTGCTTCTAGATGGCTTTGCCACCAGCTGAATTATACAAAAAATACAAGCTCAGTTTTCTCTATACTTAACTCTTCTATCTTCTGTTAGTGAAGACTCAAATAGCTTTCGGAGTTTGTAATATATTTGTCCTGTATTAATAAGTAAATACTTTATCGGTTGGTAACGCAAAAGCTGGCGTAAAATAGCAAAAATCATTATTGTAGATTGGAAGGAAGGAAGTAGCCTTATCTTTCTGCAAAAGGGAACAAGCTTAATTTTCTTGGTTTGATTGGGAGAAATCAACCTCTACGGAGGGGCAAATTGGGGTGCTTCCCAGTCGTCTGAGAAGGAAAGTGTTTTAGACCCAACTTTCACTTTTTTCCATACCTCTTGTTTCTCCCTTTTACATAAAAATATTATCATTAAATATAATCAATATTCTTTAATTTAAAAATGTATTAATATTTTCCTTATTTTTTATTGGATAGCTCCATGAGAATCTTCCTCTCTAAGGTTTATTGAAGTATAATTTATCAATTTAATCTTTTAGTATCCAAATACAAACTCTGGGAATAAATGAGACAAAATAACACGATCAAATTATTAACAATAGAATATGTGAGCAGGAGGAAACATTTTGAAGTTTCAAGTTTGAATAATTTTTATTTTATTATTACTGAAGCGGTTTGATTAATGATCAATGATATAAGGAATATAATTAACTAGCTTTTAATATTTTACTAATGAAAGCACGTGAAAATGAAAGATTAATCACTTGCGAAGTTAACGAGATTACAACTGAATTGTTAATGTGCGGCGTCTGTGATTCAAATTATAAGGCTCATTATCAGTCAACTATTTTGGTTGCGGGTTGATGCTGTTCAGAGCGCACACCTGTTTTAATCTGTTTTTGATGTTGCTATGACTAGATTTTGGAGTCAATGCTTCCACTTTTTTCAATCTAATCTCAGAAGTATTTTTCATCATTTTTGGGGTTCTGCACAATCCTTCTCTTTTTTTGTCGTCTTTTTTAAAATTAGTATAGTTGAGGAGCATACTGTTGTTTTAGATATCATTTTGACTCTCTCTTCGGCATTATTTGCTCATCATTGCTGATTTATTTTAAATAACGCGACTCACAATAGTCTTACTCCCCATTGACATCATTGGCTCATTACTCAAGCTACTTAAGCCATTATCGGTGATTAATGGATGCTAAAAAGCTTATTACCAAGTGATACGCTTTTCTTAGTTAATAACCAAGCATTTAGTGATGAAATCTTTGGACAGATTAGAGATAAGTTTACTATAAGGTACTTTTTGAGAGTGGATAGCATTTATGAGTTGGAGTTCATTTGTAGCTTGCCATGGAGTTCTGCCATGCAACATTTCGTAAAAAATCAACCCAATTGACCATAGATCCGATTTGTTGCTATACTTTTGTTTTTGCAGAAGTTGAGGACACATATATAGCGGAGTCCCTACAATGGACTTTAGTAGACCTTAATCGTCATCCACACTTCTTGCAAATCCAAAATCGCTGATTTTACACTATCCATCTTTTATAAGTATATTGGCAGGTTTTAAATCGCGGTGTATAATATTATGTGCATTGAGATACTTAGCTCCCCGCATGATTTGCCGAAGGTATTAGATTGCTTCATGCTCACTCAATTTTCTGCGTTCTTTGAGTAGGTGATAAAAATCGCAATCACATAATTCTGTAATGATATAAATGTTATTATTGGTTTGAAAGACATCGTGCAATCGTACAATATTACCATGGCTGACTTTTTTCATAATATTAATTTCACATTGCAGGTTCTTAAGATTAAAGCTGGAAGTAAATATATGCTTATCAATTACCTTGACGGCTACCAGTTCGTTTGTATCAGTAATCCTGCCTCTATAGACGCTAGCGTATGAGCCTTGTCCGAGTAATCGTTTGAGACTGAAGTGATATTTGTCAATGCGTTTCTCACTCTACATTATTTTTAACGGCTACTTGGCTAATATTATAATTATATGTTACTGTCTAAGCTAATATCATTAAATTCCACTTATTTTTAATAATAATATCTGCTAATTTTTATTCATCATTTTACTAACAATATCAATTTTAGTTGGATTCTACCTTCTGGAAATTTCCTTAGATGTTTATCAACTCGAAAAGTTTTTAATTCTATGATTTTAACTCTCGCTTACGGTTGTCAGATAAATTCTTGAAAAAATCAGACTTCCTCACAGTTTAGGCAACACCATATTCAGACCTGTGCTTTTCTAATTCTAATTGAAGATCAGAAAGCCTAAAAAGTTCCATCGGACTCAACCTATTAAGAAAGCCTTCACTGACTTTAAAAAGCTTATCAAGTTCTACAGATTTGTTGAAGTTGAGTTACTACCGATGGAGATGAATGTTCTCAATTCTTTTTTTTTCCTCTTCCTCCTTCATTTTTTTGAATTTCTGTTTGATGAGATTTTCCTAATCATCTGTATCCTTTAATTTAGAATAGATGATCTATATTTTTCGTCGAATACGCTCGTAGTCATCTGACTCCTTTTGGTTTATGTAAATTTTAAGTGCATTTTATAGACTAATGATTGAATTATTAAAATCCATGATGTCTAAATATAGAAGTCCTAATTTTTCAAATACTTCACCCACTTCTCTCGAATTATTTCCATACTATTATTCATGAAGCTTAATAGCAGTAAGCATCATATCAATTGCCGCATAGATACGCCCTTGTTTTCTGTATAGTAGACTAATATTCACATAGCAATCCCCGCCTTTCTTATTACGGATACTTGCTGATTTGACGAAGCAAGCGATGGCTTTAGTATTTTAGTTGATCTATCGATAATAGTTGCCAACACAGAAATAGGCATTGGATAATTAAAAGGATTCTGGTCCGAAAACAAATTCAATGTGGTTTACATAAATCTGATAATATTTGATGCAGTTTACTTTCAACTAACAATATATGTTGGCCACAGCGGATATAAGGGCTAATTTCTTTTATAAAAATATCTTGGCCCTGGCTGTATATTCAGGCATCTCTTTGAGAGTGGGAATATTCCTTAAATCTTCTAAAAAATGAATTCTTTCCCTCATATATTGATCCATCTAATGTTTGGCTTCGTTTGGTCTACTAATGAGTAAATAAGTTCTGCAAAGTAAGCAAACAGCAATTCCATACTAAAATTAATTGAATATTTCTTTAGTTTAATCAATGTGATTCCTCTCGAGAACAAATAATTCTTGAGCAATCAGTATGCATTGATCAAATATTTTATGATTGAATCGCTCAAAATATCTTTTTCTTATTTACATTCTGTTTTTGAAAACTGTTTGTTACAGCTATCGATTTCTTTGGTTTTTAATCACTTTACAATGTTATTTATGTTTGGGCCAGTGTTAGTTTCTATGTTAGACGGTACAATATTTGGACTTTTTACAATCGCTGCAAAGATACACTGCCTAACGATCACAGATCTAGCAAGTCTCACTTTATGACATCAGCAGATTATATGAAATTCAAATTAGGAAGAGCTATAACTACATTCTTATTTTTCTTATAAAAAACAGAAAAAATATAAAAATCAATCAATAGTAACTGCTGCGAAATTATCTATAGCCAGTTAACTACTTTCGCACATCTTCTGGACTGTGCTATGCCAAATTGTTTAAAAACAATCCAAGAATATTCAGTTATTGATCCAAGGGATCATCGCCTCTCCATCCCTTAACCTTTATTCCATTGCTCTTCTGTAAAGCAAAGTTTTCTTACTAGTTGTCTATGATAATAGTCTTCTATAATGAACGGCCTAGTCTCATTAAATCTTTAACATTTCTATTGTTTACTCGAGTACAATGATAACGAAATAATTTGTGAGTGATGAACGGAAGCTAAGAAATTAATCTTTCCGAATACTGAGGCATAGATGAAGTGAAAATCACAATCTCATAATTTTACGCTAGTATTTAAAGAAATTCCTTGACAAAAGGTCTCAATAATACCTATAATTTTTGTTTATTTGATATTGTATAAATAAGGGTTTCGTCTAAGTCAAGAACAAGTGTATAAGCTTTGCTTGAAGGTTTAGTAAGGTATGGAGACGGGCAGGTGGCAAAAGTACGAAGGAGGCCAAAATTTTTCTCAATGATGGTCTCGTGATTATTGAGGTAAATAGCATATAACTTAAGTAGCTCGTAAAAAGAGCGGTTGATAGTTACACCTCTTTCTTAGAACTCATTGATGAGTACTTTCACTTGATTCAGTATTATGAAATTGGTTTTGAGGACGATGAATAATTTTTTTTGAATAAATAGGTTTGTCTGTTCGATTTATTTTTTGAAATGTAGACTATGTTAATGCATCTTTTTCTCAAATATTAACATGTATTATTGCTATCTTTCAGATTGTTGCCTCGTTTTTTTGAAGACATATACAAAGTATAAATAGATGCCCATTACACTTATTAAAATTTGGTTTATTTAAGTGCTGTATTTATGTAGTTATTTATTTGAGAGTAAATCAACTAAAATTATTATCAATATTCTTTCACTAAAGACCATATTTTTTAGATGCTTTTTATTATTTTCTTGTAGATAAATTTATTAAATATGCGAGATATCATCACATATAACTTTAGAAAGACTACATTTTTTATTGCCCAACACATAGTATTTCAGAGTCTTAATTAAGCCTTATTCACTAGTTTTATCTTATTTCTCATGATAGTCCTTCAATGACTCAAAAATATTCATCAATTTTTAAATATGAAAGCATAACTCTGCTATCTTTGTATATTATGAATTTATTTACTTTATCTACTAACACAGATACTTTTCTTTCTCATACTAATTGCAAGTTTAAATGGATTTTATCCTATTTTTTTTCAATATTTTTTTGGAAATGTTTAATTTTTTTGTTGATTTAATTTTCATCATTTATTTATTATACATTCCACTTTCATTTTTCTACTCAATGGCCTCTAATGCGGCAGTGGGGTACCTCAATCTTTTGTGGAAATTTACAGAAGGAAATTTTTGTCTTTTTTTGTTACAGTCATAACTAGTTTTACATTGATTAGCCTCGAGAGAATGGTTACATTCTTTTTATCGATAAGTACTGATCTTTTTTTATCGTGTATTTTAAGGTATTGTTTGTGATCTCATCTCTAATTTTTCTCTAGTATACGAAAAACTGTCATTATTTGTATTTTTAATGTGCTTACCAATAATCGCAGTGAATTGCTACTGGTTTTAATTATTATTAAAATCCTCTCTTTCTTTTAAAATGAAAGATTATTTTCTCTTTTCAATATGTCTCGTCGAAAGATTAACTTTAAGTTTATTCACTAACTGCATATACTCTTGCGAAAAATCAGTCTAATCCTTTGACCAATTGCGAGATATTTATTATTTAGTTCTGTATTAATAAGGTTCTGTTTGATGACAGCATGTGGCTAAATTAGTCTTTTTAAATCGATTTGTTTTATGCTATTACTATCTAAAATGTTGTGTTCTATCGAGATTGGACTCTTGCTTGTCCAAAGGTTT
>Ga0302280_1002507_pt1 | contig 13975 bp, 11 predicted proteins | sample III_Fen_E1_1_FD_198771 | JGI IMG/M metagenome (GOLD analysis project Ga0302280, IMG submission 198771) | Peat permafrost microbial communities from Stordalen Mire near Abisko, Sweden - III_Fen_E1_1 | ecosystem: Environmental > Terrestrial > Soil > Wetlands > Permafrost | place: Sweden: Abisko...
AAACCATGTTTATGAAGCCATTTTAGTATCTCAAAATGACCGTGTTTAGCGGCGGTTGAACAGATGTACTCGTCCCAATAGGGACATTTGTGTTCATACAACCATTCTATGATCTCGAGATTCCCATATTCTACAGCACCTTCAAAAGTCATATCGTTCCAGGGACATCTTTTGTCTTCATCGAATAACATCAACCATTTAAGTACCGCGAAACGACCATTCTTTGCAGCAGTAGTCCAGGTATCTTTGCCCCACGGACACCCTTTGGTATATAGCCAGTTGAGCATTACAATATCACCATTTCCGGCAGCTGCAGCAAAAGTATGTGTGTTTAGACATTGATCACAATTGTTTGCATATAACCATTTGAGCATTTCAAACTCACCACATCTGGCTGCAACCGCGCCCGCATTAAAATCCTGTGGATAACCATTTTCAATTAAGTATCTCAGAATCTCCAAACTATTTGTATTCAATGCATGTGAATACAAAAGTATCGTTTCAGATCTGGTCCGAACATCTTGTTTCGGTATTACCCATCGAAATAAGTTTATGTATTTATGGTCGATTACATCCATGATCACATCTTTGAATGAAGTTTTATTTGAGGAGATTACGATGTATTGAGAATGATGAAACTTTGATACACATCTTAAGGAAAATTTAGATGATAGATCTAAAAATGATGATATCAAGTGTAGTAACTCCAAAGGAATAATAGACAAGATACTCATCGTGTGTGTGATAAATATATAAATATATATATAGAGCATTTCAGAACTTAGTAAATCAAATTTTTTGTAACTATGAATGATAAAAGATAATTTGGTCAATCTCATGATATGGCGTAACGAACGTAGTGAAGAGCCACACATTGCACAAAGATAATTCGTACAAATTATCTAACACTGATGACGCGTGCTCGGATGTTAAGAATCTATTAAACGACAACGAACGAAGCGTCACGTAGTGTAACGAAGGCATTGATTATATCCGATCCAATATCAGTTATTTGTTTACTTTACAAACCCGTACAATGTTTTTCTTAGGTTTTGTGTCGCATGATGGTTTCTTATTGGCAGATTTTTTCGCATTTCTAACGATCTTCTTTGGTTCATCAGATTGTCCGGAATCACTGTCCGACAAGTTCGATGGATTGATATCGATCAAACTGTCTTCCTTCGATGCGTCGGATTCCCATTTGATAACAAGTTTGTACCCGAGATCCCTGATTTGTTGGTCTCTTTTCATCGTGTTGGCGTATAGTTCCCCATAGGATTTTTTCCTGATTGGATGAATGTCGTTGTGATCAAATACTTTTGGATCACCATGCCAATAGGACCCGTGAAACTCGAAAATTGTAGTCGTTTCTTTGCAGTAGCCATCAACTTTGCCTACATTTGGGATCTTGTACTCGCCTTCAGGTTTTAGCGCATGTTGAATGTAAATTCCTTCTCTTTCTTCGATTTCGGTGAGCCATTCGATCTGACTAGCAGAATATCCTCTCGATTTTGCACAATGAGGACAACCAGTGGCGCGTTTGCCCGTTCTATCGGATATGGCAGCAGTCCATACATGCTGTTTAATATTATTACATCGCCATTTCACTCGTTCCCCTGAGTGTAATGCAAATGAATCCATAGGTGGATTCGCAGGATGCCATTCTTTTTTCAAATCAGGCCGAGCAACTTCCAGATTATTACCAGCGTCGATTTTTTGATTAGAACAGAACGGACAATCATTCGCACGTTTACCTGTTCTATTCTTTATAGCAGCGGTCCATACGTGTTGATTTTTACATTTCCATATGGCTTTATGACCCGAAGACACCGAGTAAGAACTCATTGGGAGTGGATTGTCGGAATGCCATTGGTTTACAAGATCCGGCCTTAACGTTTCAAGATTGATATGTTCACATGGTTTACCTTTGCAAAATGGACATCCGGTGGGATTAAACGATCTTGTTCTATGATAAATAGGTGCTGTCCATTTATGACATTCACACTCAGCTTGACTGCATATCCATTTTACCGACTTGTGAGACCCCGGAAGATAATCGCTCATTTGACGTTCATTGTCGGGATCCCATTCCGGAACCAGTTCGGGTTGTGATGCTTCTAGGTTATTATGGGGACAGACATACCATTTGCTTCCTGGAATTTGTTTCCCTTGGTCGCATTGTTTACCATCACACATGATTATTTCCTCATCGCTGTCTTCTGTACTCATATCCTCAACTGATACGTTCTCTTCCATGCATACATTCTCAATTGTTGTTTCAGCATTTGGAATTTCATCTGTATCGATCGAAGTTTTTGAATAATAACCAGATTCAAATAACTTCTGCATTGTTTTGCGACTTAAAAATTGACATGTTGATCGGATATCGTCATGTATTGCGATCGGGTTCTTTACTCTCATGTGGTTCGACATGACTGGGATACTATACATAAACAAATATATTTTTAATTTTATAAAACAACATTGAATCGATTGTCAGTTCAATTGTAATTAATTTTGTCCTTCAGTCGGCGTTTCAGTTCGCTGGTATCTGATCAATCATCGGATAAGATATCGAACGGAATATTGATCTTTTAGTTCATCATTTACTGTGATAACCATTCGAGATCGCGACGTTCATGATGTGTTTGATTTCGAAGATCATAGTTGGACGAATATTGTACTTGATGTAAAACGATTTCGACACATAACTCAATGAAAACGTCGTTGCCGGATCCAGAAATGATACCAACTGTAGTAGCTCCGAAGGGATCGAAAATAAGATGTGTGTCATGTGTGTGATATGTACGTATAAATATAGGAACAGTTTTGAACTTAATAAATCAACTTTTATAACGCAGAACGTTCAGCACAATACTTACAATTATTTTGAGTACATGGACAACCATTCTCATGTAGATATTTTAGGATCTCTAGATTATTATGCGCTACTGCATTAGAACAAGCAACTTCGTCCCAAAGGAAACCATTTTCATGCAGATACATCAGGATATCTAGTTGATCGTTCAATGCAGCGGCACGAACCGCTCGTACATCTCGAGGACAGTTTGTTTCATGTAGATACTTGACGACTTCGAAATGACCGTTCTCGATCGCCCTCATGTATGCATCTGCGTTCCGCGAACACTGATTCTCATCTAACCATTTTAGTATCTCAATGCTACCTGTTCCTGCGGCGCGTTCGTATGTGTATGTAGTTATTGGGAATCTGTGTCCATGAAGCCATTTTAGAATCTCAAAATGATCATATCTGATGGCGACCGAACAGATATCCATAGTCCAAGGACATCGATGTTTGTACAGCCATTCAATAATCTTGAGATCACAATTCTCTACAGCACCATCAAACGCGTGACTATCCCATGGACATCCTTGCTCCTTCAACCATTCAAGTGTCGCAAAATGACCATTCTTTGCAGCAGCATACCAAGTTTTTCCACCCCAAGGACACCCCTTAGCACGTAACCATTTTAGCATTGTAATGTTATTGTTTCTGGCAGCCGCAGCAAAAGTAGATTTGTCCCAATATTCCGCACATCCTTTAGAATAAAGCCATTCGAGCATCTCGAAATCTCCACATCTAGCTGCAGATTCGCTCGCTCGTGAATCTTGGACGTACCCGTTTTCAATCAAGTATCTCAAAATCTCTAGACTGTCTGTATTTGTCGCTTGTGCATACAATTGATATTTAATCATGGATGGAATGATCGATTTGTTTGGTTCCGGGACAAACCATTTAAACAGGTTTACATATCTACAGGCGATTGTGTCGTTGATCACATGTTTGAATACTGATTTAGTCGATATTTCAGTCGAGTTATCAATTGAAAGTTTATAATGAATTCGACAAAATTTTGATACATTCCATAATGAAAACTTCGACGATAGATCCAAGAACAACATTATCAACTGTAGTAACTCCAAAGGGATATCAAATAAGATGTTCGACATCATTTGTGTGAATGGTGTATGTATTTTTGTATCATGACATACACAAGATATTGTGAATTCAATCTTTTTAAGAGTAAAGAAAATTGAAAAGCGTACTGCCTATGACTTATGATTGATGATCGTTCATTATCAAGAAAGTACTCATGTCGAATCGTCCTACATATGCTATCATGATTGCGAGAGCCGTTGATTCTCAGGGGGAAGAACGTGGCGCATCACGACAATGGATCAAAAAGTATCTAGAGACCAATTACAAGATACCACCAACATCTCCCCATTTGAAAAGAGCAATGAGACAACTACTTAGTGCATCAGAAGGAAGTCCAAGATTGATAACCAAAGGTAAAAAAACCGGGACATATTTCCTATCACCGGAACTAAAATACAAGATTGATTATTTAGTGTAGAACTCAACATATCTGCAGCCGAGATATCCGCACACCAATCCAACCGCAAATACACACAACGATTTATCAAAGATCCAGTTGTAGATCCATCCATCATCCTTATCGATAGGTGAAAGATTCTTGATGGTCGCAACAACTCTTTCTAGATCCAGATAGTGTGTTTCCTTAAAATCGTATAGTGCGAGTACATAAGCTTCGGATATTTTTCGTATCGGTCCATCACAGATATCGATGATCTCAATATCAATATCTGTGACGGACGAACAGATGGCCGCATGTTGGAGTTTGTTATCGACTGCGTACAAAATGATGTCCCCCTGAATCGGTTGTTCCTTTTTGGTATATTTTACATCGAACAATAAGGGTACTGCTTTTAACAATTGATCAGAATGATAGTACAGTTTACAGATGTCAGATCTGTCAATGAGTCTTGCTTCGTACATACATAGTAGAACAAACTGCCAACAGTTCATTGTCATGGTTTTGTTTATATACGATCGCAGAACTTCTTGTTGAGAGAGTCCGTTAGAATAATCAGCGAACATAATCATGAACTCGGTAAACTTATCGCGATTAGTGTCGTTCCAATCAATAATGCCCGGTTCGATCTGCCATTTACCGTGACCGATCCATGATTCGGCGGCGTTTAGTAGTTGTGTGGCCATCTCTAGGGATGAATTTTGTTTTAGGGTGGAATATCAGATAATTCACAGTTCAAATTTTATTATAGCCTTTCCATTTTTCATTTGGACTCGTCTATCATTGCATTTAATTAAAAGTTTGACCCTTGCACTTGACAGGGACCACTATGTAAAATGTCATCATTGGATCACATGGGTAGTACTGATTCTTGTATAACCAATGAACATTGTGGAGTCAGATGATCATAATGTGATAAATAAAATAAGAGCATTGCTCGCAGAACGGACAGTGCATATCGATAAATGCAATAATTTTGTTTAGTCATCATCATCATCGTTTGTAAAAACATAGTTAACATTATACTCCTCTTCTTCACCATACACGGCCGACATGAGTCTGATTTTCTCGGTTGTTGAAACATGTAAAGTCTTCATGTGTTTGAGTTTATCGATGACTGTTTGAGTAAAACGGCAACAGTCAGGATTCCCATAATCACTTTCATGATAAATGTGTGTGTCTCGTAGTAAGAAATCACACAGCTGTTCAAAACACTTTGCGATATCAGTCGATAGTTTGACTTTAGTTTCAAGTGCTTGTATCGAGGCATTAGTATGGAGTGGATTGATTAAAAAATACGCAGGTGAGTATTTAGATGGTTCCGTGTTAATTTTTTCTAAATCATCAAGAAGCTCTACATATCGAGGTTTGGAGAGTTCAATGTAATGATGTTTAATCTTGTCGACATAGTTTGCCTGTATCGGTGGGGGTAGTTTCTTGATTGCTAACAACTTGTGCAAAACTCTCTCAATCTGTCCATAATCAGTCGATGTTAGAGGTGACTCAGTTGTCAAAGGGGAATTGTCCATTGTTAGGGTCGTATCCATGATTGTATTGTATTGTTAATCAGATAGATAAATAGATATGTCAATATATTCACAATTTCAATCTTTTTAATCAGGCGGTATACATCCATGATCACTGAGCCATTCAACGATTTGATAGTGGCCTTGATGTAGAGCCGATCTGGCGACATTTGGGATTAAGGGACACCCATTTTCGTATAGATATTTTAGCACTTCAAAATGTCCGTTTCTGACAGCCCCGGTAAAAGCATCCCCGTGCAGCAGTCTGGGACACCCGTTATCATACAGATACTGTAGGATTTCTAAATTACCGTAGTGAGCCGCATGTAAACATGTAGTCCTGTTCCATGGACATCCAATAGTATGAAGCCATTTTATATCATCGAGTTGATCATGTTGGACCGCGTAGATAAATGTATTCTCATTCAGGGAACATCCGTTCTCTCGAAGCCATCTTAGAATGTCGAAATGGCCGCGATCAGCAGCAATACCGGAGGACGAACTATCAAAATTTCCCAATTTATTTTCATAGAGCCATTTGACAACATCCAGATGACCATTTCTGATCGCCTGATTAAAAGAGAGCGAATCAGGTTGATCATTTGGAGGACATCCGTTAGCATAAAGATATTTGAGGGTATCCAGATGACCGTTTGTAGCAGCTCTAAAGTAACAGTTTCGAGTCCATGGAAACTCACGTTTGCGTAACCACTTCAAAATATCTATATGTCCAGCTGAACTCGCGCTTGAACATGCGTCTTCATTCCATACACATTTGATTTCGTCGTACAGATATTCCAAAACATCAAGGTGTCCTTTCTTGGCAGCTCCTGCATAAAAGTTCGCATTCAGGGGATCTCCATTCTCATGTAGCCATTTTATAACATCCAAACGTCCTTCCTCAGCAATATTTTGACTGAGATACGTATCAGATAGGTCCACATGTCGGTAGACGTTTGTATGTAACCATTTTATGACATCAATGTTGATCTCCGGAATGTTGATGTACGTATGCTCGTTCTTTATCGGACACTCATTCTCGTGAAGATATCGTAGCATGTCGAAATCACCTTTTTTGATTGCGAAAACCCATGCATCGGAACACCACGGGAATCCTTTTTCACGAAGCCATTTCAAAGTTTGTAGATCATTTTTCTGGATTGCAGCATTACAAATATAATGACCCCGCGAAGCGTTAGTTTCGTATAGATACTGTAGAATGTGAGTGTGGTCATGTTCGATAGCACTATTGAATGCATTCGAAGTCAAACTACAACCATTGGCTATCAGATATTTTAATAACTCTAGATTACCGCTCGCCGCGGCGTTCGTACACAAGTTAGGTCCGTTCAATTTGTCAACTTCGAATGGGATCCCTTTCGTATTAAGCCATTCAGTCAACCATGTTACAACATCGAGATGGCCGAACCTGGCGGCATTTTCACACGCTGATTTGTGAATACCAAATCCGTTCTGATGAAGCCATTTTACAATCCCTAGATGACCTCCTCTCGCTGCCGCCGTTAAGATCGTATAGTCCGCATAACGATGATCAGGATTGGTTTTAAGGATGTATTCGAGTATATCGAATTGATTATTGAATGCTGCGAGTTCACACAGTTTTCGTTTGGTTGATTTTGAGAATTGATGTTTATTTGGTACGAACCACTTGAATAAATCGATGTAGCCATTCGAAACAGTATCCGATAGAACATCATACGTATCATCAAGTTGTATCAGATGTACATTCGAGTATTTGAAACAGAATCGTGATACTAAACTGATGGACTTTTTCGAAGATGTATCCAGATAGGACACAATGATCAAAAACAGTTCGTTTGGAAGACACGATAGAATGTTCATTTTTACTGATATGAATGAATACGTTATGTGTTGCCAGTTCGATATTCAACATTTTTTACGAATCCACATATAAGGCAATCGATAGTCAAACTTAGTTCTTCTTAAACCAATCTAGTATGATAGGTTCGCAGCTTGGTAGATATTCATGACCGATACCCTCCTTGATGATCAAATCAACATGAAATCCCTCATTCGCAAAGATGTTTTTCGCAACCTCACAAGGTACTCGATGTAGATCGTGTTCACCAGTATAGAAAAGGATCGGTGGTTTAACATCGTCGGATCGTAACAGATTAAAATTCAACTGTAGACCAGGATCGTAGCCGAGTCCTCCCATATGACTTACGATACCAGTAAATAGATTTGGTACATATAATGCCAACAACAACGCAAAAACACCACCATTACTGTGTCCTATCAAATATGTATTGCGAATTGGATACTGATCTTTCATATCACCAACTAATGATCTAGTGTACATGATGTCTTCTGTCAGCTGAGGATGACCATGTCGGATCTCCCAGTATATCTCTCCGAACGTAGCTGAACCGTAGTTGGGATCGATCTTTGGTTTGGATACTACTCCTGACGCCTGACCGAACGCAATCAGGTATTTTTTATCAAGAGTGCATAGTTTAGTGTACTCTAGAATTTGGGTCCAAGCGATACCTCTGGATCCATGATAAAATATTATCAGATCATATGTATCAAGGTCTGTATCTTTAGGGATGGTGTGCAGATAGTATCGATCATCAAACAACGGTTCTTTTACAATACCATCGACAGTTATGGTTGATACATCATCGTATATGGGATTGGACATGATTCTTTGTGTGATCTCACGCGGTTCGTCTGATCGAGTACGTAACAAACTTTCATATGTGATCATGATCAATATTGATAATGTAAACTTTATTTTGGGGGGTTGATAATATGACAATTCAAAATTCAGTTTTTTGATCAAAAATTGAAATAGACAACATCTTAGAAACCCATCTACGAATATGAAAGTACATATTCATACTATTCATATACATGGCATTTAATCCCGATAGTACATCGGTAGTATTACCATTCGTAACTATGTATCTGGATATGTCATCGATATACTCGCTCAGTTGTGTATCCAAATTCTATTCTAACACCACATACAAACTGGATTCGAACAATCTACCAGTTCATCATGACAAGGATGACAGTAGGTGTTTTACTTTTAATGATCTAAGGAAGATAGCTTTCGATGCAGTATCTAATGGATATAGCAAGTTATTCTTTGAGTTATGTGTACCGATCGATCTGTCTAGAATCTCTATGTTTTATACGAACCGATTTTGTGTTAAGGCAGCTTCTATCGGATCGATCAGTTTTGATATTTTGAAAACAATGCACAATTCGAATCCCTCCATAATAAACAACCGTAGTGTTGTAAATGCAGCAGCTAAGAACGGTTGGTTAGATGGTGTTAAGTGGCTTTGTGAAAATGAATGCACTCGTACATGCACACTTGATAGTTCAACCAGTAATTTTGCGGTAGAAAGTGGGAATGTTGATGTTTTAAAATACTTAAAGTCTCGCAACTGCCCATGGTATGAGGGTACTACATTATGTACTAGTGCAGCCAGATACAATCATCTAGATATGTTAAAATATCTACATGTTAATCACCGTGAATGGGGTGAAAATGCATGCACAAATGCGGCCCAAAACGGTAATCTCGAAATGTTAAGATATCTTCATGAAAACGGTTGTCCTTGGGATGGATCGTCCTGGCCCTTTATTATGCCTGATACATTACAAACTAATACATTACAAACTAAAGCATCATACGATGAGATAGTAAAATATCTACGAGAGAATGATTGTCCCTGTAATGCCACATCTTGTGCCAATGCCGCGATTACCGGAGATTTGGACCTAGTGAAATGGTTTCATGAGAATGGATGCCCTCTGCATGTGAAGCAGTTCATAGGACAGGGAGATAGGTTCGTATGCAATAATGCGGCTGAACACAAACATTTTGAAGTTCTGAAATACCTTCATGAGAACAGATGTCCATGGAATGCCACTGTATGCGCATCTGCCGCAAAAGGGGGTGATATTGAGATTCTTAAATATCTACGAGAAAACGGCTGTCCATGGGATATACAAACTTTTTACATTGCTACCAAACACTGTCATCTCGATATCATCGAATATCTATACGAAAATAAATGTCCATGGGATGAATGGGTCTTTACTTGTGCCATTGGTGATATTTACAACATCGACAATACACATAAAACTGATAATACCTACATCGACAGATTCAGAATAGTGCAATTTCTCCATGATCATCAATGTCCTTGGGATACACATACCAGTACAAATGCTGCTCGTCATAACAATATGAAGATTTTGACATACCTTTTGGAAAACGGATGTCCTATCAATACAACGGCTTGTCATAGAGCAGCAGAAAATGGTAACTTAGAGATGTTGAAATATCTGTATACACAACAATACGTCAAACTTTTTTGGGACTCCAGAACATGTTTGTATGCTTTAGAACACGGACACTACGATATTCTGCAGTGGCTTCGGGATAATGTGATTCCACGAGGGGATGTATATGTATCGGTATTCATCGACGCTGTAAAGAGCGGACTTCTGGACGTACTAAAATGGTTACATAGAAATGGATATCCATGGGATGAAAGTGTATGTGCCGAAGCCACAAAATTTGGTTATCGTAGCATCCTAGAATGGCTTCATGAAAACGGATGTCCATGTGACGTAGTAGACTGCAAATACTGTATGATGTACGTTCAGTCTTTTTAAGATACATTGAGTTGTATTCGATGCCATTCTACGATCGCATAGTGACCGTTTTGTAGGGCTAATCTGATAGTATTTTTTATCAAAGGACAGTTGTTTGCATAGAGGTATATGCAATCACAATCAAAGACATAATAACCCCCCCCAATCCAGCCTAAACAAACCATCCAAACTATCCAAACTATCCAAACTATTCAAACTATTCAAACTATCCAAAACGAAACAAAATAAAAAGAATGGATGTGTTATTTTTTAACTTATTGTAATCATTTTGTTTAAATAATTAAAAGATACTGACGAGATCCCAGTCTTTATCGAGTGGCAATGCCATCATTTGGACGAGTTTATAAATGAGAGCTTGGAGGTATCTGTCACTGCCACGTACAAGTGCTATATGACCCTGAATCCAAGCTTCTTGAGTGTGTTTATCATCTCCTCTTAAAATGGTGCATAGTTCTTCGAAATGACGTTTCAATACACATAGCGTTTCCAATGCATCGCCGGTTCCCGCTTTGGTAGTCTCATAATCCACTTGTCTAGTACTGCCGAAAAAAAAGTACGATCCAGAATTCTGCGATTTTTCTAAGTCATCCAAGAATTTTTTCCATGCGTTGTAATTGTTGTCAAACATCATCTTGAAATGTTGTTCGATCTGTTTAACGTACAGAAGTCGCATTGGATCTTTTTCATTTAGAATGTTTATTAGTTTTTGCATAATCACTCTAACTTTTTCATAACCTTGCCATGTCAAAACTGGTTCAATTGCCTTCTGGAGAGCCGCTTCGCTTATTTTCTCTGTGATCTCGTCTAAAAATTGGAGCGATTGAAGTGATTTTTCCAATGATTCGTTTTGTTGTACAGTAGTAGCGGTAGTAGTAGTAGTTACATCGGAAGGCTTGTCAACAGATTGAAGAGATATCTCTGATGGTTCGTTTAGTTGGACCGTTGTTGCATAGAGATCGGGTGTTCGTTCTACTTCGTCGTACTGTAAAGTCAAACCATTTTGTTGAACTGGAGTTGTACATACATATTGAAGTGATTTGCAAAGTTCATATGCTGAATCATCAACTTTATTGATAGTATCAATGATTAAATTATTTTGGCTCATTGTTGATTGTACTTTTGATTGATGAATGATAGGTCTAGATTATTAGAGGGACTCCAATATGTTTACAATTTCAATTTTTTCTGATAGGTTTATGAACGTGGATGGTCTGGTGAATGGTCAAGATAATTTGGTCCTAACAATGAGCGGCCGGGGTAGACCGTAGGTCGAGGGTGGGCAAAAACGAACGTAGTGAGGGGGGAGGCCGCTGTCCGAATGATCGTTCCTAATTATTCATTTAGATTCATTTGCTGCAACATGCATTAAATAAAAATTTGAAAATCCTAATTATCTAAACGCTTCAATCGGTAAATAATTAGTACATACCGTTAAAAATGGATATTATTAAAGAACGATTGATATATTTATCACTGAAAGAACAATTACCAAATGATCTTATAAGAGTGATATTCAAATATATTAAAACACTAAAAAAGTGTTGGAATAAATCTAAAAGACATACGAATGAGTGTATGCTTGGAGAGTGTTCTGACGGTGAATGTAATTATTATGTTTCTTTTGTGAGTCGTCAACCATTGTTAGATATGGATGATTGGGACTATAAATTAGGAAATATCATGTGCAAAAAGTGTTGTTCAAAATGGAAATCCGGAAAAGTGAAGTGTGATAGATGTAGTAGTCCAGCGACTGAATATATGTTTAATTACAATTACTATGGAGAATTTTCAAAATATTGCGCCTGGTGTATTTAATTTTATGATTATTTGATATTTTGATACGATCGTGCGAGTGATGACTTTAACTGAGGCATATGAATAACAAAGATAATTTGATTTTAACAATGAGCGATCGGGGTAGACCGCAGGTCGAGAGGTCGCTATCCACATGGTTGTCCCTTATTATTTGTACACATTCATCAGACCCTTTATCAACATAAACTAAAAAGCAAAATTTTCGTATTCCTCATTCAATTTTGATTGTATTCGTATTTGTTATCATAGTTGGGAATCGTTCTATGATCATTGCACCCGCTAACACTGGAGGGATAATAATAATAGCTGGATACAACGTGATACTACCTACGAGACTCGCCGCAAATCCATAAATTACCCCGTATAATGTCATTCTTACCACGGTACTCAAAGGCGTTTTGGCGAGATCGTTTGTAGTCACATTTTGTTGTACTTCGTAAATGTATCCGGATGTGAATACTGTCCTTTCATTTCCTAAAAAAGATATCAATTTTTTCGGAAATCATCAATAGAGCCCAAGACACACATCAAAAAAAGAGCAGTCCATCCACCAGTCACTGGAATATTTTTGTCCCGTAGGTACGAAATAAGTTCTCGATGATTCGATTCAGATGCATGAATTTTCATCAAGTTGTCATCCCGAGGTAGATTGTTCTCATAAATGTATTTTACGATATTAAGATGGCCGTTTTTAGTAGCGATATGCGATGAGTTACGATCCATTTGGCACCCTTGTTGATGCAGATATTTTACAACCTCCAGATATCCTTTTCTACAAGCTCCTTCGTACGCATTCGGATCCCAAGGGCAGCCGTTTTCGTGTAGATATTTTACGATCTCTAGATAATTGTTTTCATCATATCCATGACCCTCACACGCATGAAAAAAGGCGAGTTCACTCCATGGACATCCATTCTCATGAAGATATTTCAACATCTCTAAATGACCGTTACGAGCAGCCATCGCACACGTCACTTCGTTCCAAAAAGGGCATCTTTCGTGAACATATTTCATAATCCCGATGTCCCCGCGTGCTGCAGCGTATGCATGGGTGTGATCGGTCCAGTAACATTGGTTATCTCTAAGCCATTTGACAATCTCCATATGACCTCCCCCTGCAGCATGAGCTAAAATCAAAGCGTTTTGGTGTACAGGTGAAGCATTTTCGTTTCTACTACATGCCTCATGTATCCGTTTGAAAAGAGCAAATCGAAATTCGTCAGCTGTTGACTTGAAATACATCAGTTTCAGAATATCCAAACTGCCACAAAATGCTGCTAGTTCACAGTATTTCTGTTTTGATGCTGTTGTAAAACACAATGATTCACTGTATGAACTAATATCAATGTTGGATCGAAGTATCCATTCAAATAGATCGGTGTATTTATTGACTATGATATCAGTAACTACAGTATCATTTGCCCTTTGAATATGTTGTGTGAAGATTAGCATATGGTGAAAAAATTTAGACACATGTTTTAGAGAGAAAAGTGATGGTATGTCTAATAAATGTAGTGCGATTGATAATAGTTCCTTTGGGAGGTTTGTTAAGAAGTCACTCTTATGATTGGATGACATGTCAAGAGTATTGGTATG
>Ga0302280_1002509_pt1 | contig 13971 bp, 10 predicted proteins | sample III_Fen_E1_1_FD_198771 | JGI IMG/M metagenome (GOLD analysis project Ga0302280, IMG submission 198771) | Peat permafrost microbial communities from Stordalen Mire near Abisko, Sweden - III_Fen_E1_1 | ecosystem: Environmental > Terrestrial > Soil > Wetlands > Permafrost | place: Sweden: Abisko...
CGCAGCGGAAATCCTGCCCGGCAGAGCCGGGGGTAGCGCCGCAAGCGATGCAGCGGAGCTGCGCGGTTGTCCCTATGTTTTTAACGATCGACACTTTTCCTCGTCACCGAACCAGCAGCAAATGACAAGTACATCATACGGCGAACCAGCGCGCAGAGATTCTTGGTTCTTTCGCTTCCCTAATTTCTCTGCGATCTCGGCGCAACTCTGCGGTTCAGCTCTTTCTCTACCGCAAGTAGGCGTCGGTTTTATTGATCCAGTCGGCGCGCGGGGGATTGAAAATGTCAAACGCAAGAGTATCGGCGATCGCCTCGGCCCAGTGCGGCATGTGGGGCGGAATCGCCAGCACTTCGCCCGCGCTCACGACGATTTCTTTGCCATCGATACCAAACTTCAGAGCGCCCTCCAGCACGCAGCTGATCTGCTCGTTGTGGTGGCTGTGTTCGGGCACAAAGCATCCCTTCTTCAACAGAATGCGGGCGACCATGACATTCTGGCCGACTACGAAACGGCGGAAGAGCAGCGGGTTCAGTTCTTCGTTTTCGATTGCGCTCCACGCGACGTGGCGCAACTCGGCCTTTGCCGGCTTGCCTTTTACCTCATTCTTGGCCCGCGTGGTGTTGGTCGTCTTCGTTTTCCTGGCCGCGGATTTCTTGTGGGCAGAAGCTTTCGCTTTCTTCTTTTTCATAAAAGTGGCTCGATGAAGAATATTACAAGCGCCTTGCCCCGGCATAGTGGCGCAGGTACTCTTAAGACATTCCGGTTTGGTCAGGAGAGCTTTCTTACACAACATGGCAGCCGCTCGTTACATCTGGATCGGTGATTCCTTAAGGCCCGCCAGCGAAGGCGTGGTCCCGTTCGTCAGTGCGGCCGTGCAGTATGGATTCGCGGTGTTCGAAGGCATCCGCTGCTACGCGACCGACAAAGGTTCGGCCGTCTTCCGAATGCACGAACATGTGGAGCGCCTCCTCGATTCCGCGCACATCGTCGGCTTTCGCGAACTACCGGTTACGGCCGAACAGGTGCAGACTGCGATCAACCAGACGATTGCGGCCAACGAGTTTTCGTCGTGCTACATCCGCCCCATGATTTATCTGGATGGCGCCATGAGCCTGACCGTCGAGGCGGGCGAGCCGCGTTTCGTGGTTGCGGTATGGGAGTGGAAGGCGTTTCTCGGAGCGGAGGCGAAGGAACGCGGCATCCGCGCCAATATTGCTTCCTTCACGCGGCTGCATCCGAACATCATGATGACCAAGGCCAAGGTCTCGGGAAATTATGTCAGCTCAATTCTGGCCAAGACTGAATCGCAGCGCGCCGGGTTCGATGAGGCGATCATGCTGGGGCCCGATGGCTATGTGGCCGAGTGCACGGGCGAAAATATTTTTGTCGTTCGCAACACAGCAGGCAACAAGACGATCTACACGCCGCCGCGGGCGGGGATTCTGGAGGGGATCACCCGCGACAGCCTGATCACGCTGGCTCGCGATTCGGGCTACTCCGTGGTCGAGGAGCCCATCTCACGCGATCAGCTTTATATCGCCGACGAAGTGTTTGTGTGCGGCACCGCAGCCGAAGTCGTCGCGCTGCGCGAAATTGATTTCCGCGTCATCGGCGAAGGCCAGGCGGGGCCCGTAACCCGCGCCTTGCAGCAGGAGTTCGACAAAGTAGTCAGCGGAAGGCACGCAAGGTCGGCCCAGTGGCTAGCGCCCGTGCCTGCATTGAATGCGGCGGCTCTGAAAGACTAGGTTCTAGCTCGATCGGGCCGGGAGAAGAATATGAAGAAGCATCGATTTCGCCGGGAAACCGAAGCCGTTCGCGGTGGCACCGACATCGGCAAGAAAAACGGACCGCTCGCCACGCCGATCTATCAGACCTCAACCTTCGAAGCCGCCGACATGCAGGAGCAGGTGCGCGTCATTCCCACCGACAGCTTCTACACCCGTTACGGCAATCCCACCAATACCGTCGTCGAAAATGCCATCGCCGAACTGGAAGGCGCCGACGCCGCCCTGTTGTTCTCTTCCGGTATGGCCGCGATCACGACTTCGATTCTCTCGCTGGTGAAGGCGGGAGACCACATCGTGGCGCAGCGCGATATTTATGGCGGAGTCATCAGGTTCCTTTCGACTTGGCTGCCCAAGCTGGGCATCGAGACGACATTCGTCGACACCAACGACATCGAGCAGCACGAGCGCGCCATTCGCCCCAACACCAAACTCCTGCACATTGAGTCGCCGACCAATCCCACCCTGCGCGTTGTCGATCTGGAAAAAATCGCCGCCCTGGCGCGCAAGCACAACATGATTACCACCATCGATTCCACCTTTGCCACGCCCATCAATTGCCGTCCGGCGGAGTGGGGCATCGATCTGGTGCTGCATTCGGGGACAAAATATTTTGCCGGGCATTCCGATCTGATTTGCGGCGTCGCCGCCGGCCGCCGCGATTTGATCGACCAAATCCTTCCCACGCGCACCACGCTCGGCTGCTGCATGGATCCGCATGCCGCCTTTCTGCTGCTGCGCGGCATCAAGACGCTGGCCGTCCGCGTCGAGCGCCAGAACCAAAGCGCGCTCCGGATTGCCGAGTTCCTCAGCCGGCATCCTAAGGTGGCGCGCGTGTACTATCCAATGCTCAAAGGCCATCCGGACTACGCCATCGCAAAGAAACAAATGGCCGGGGCGGGCGCTGTTCTGAGCCTGGAAGTCGAGGGCAGCGGTGCCGACGCCTGCCGTTTAGCTGAAGCGCTCAATCTGTTTACGCTCGCTCCCAGCCTCGGCTCAGTCGATTCGCTGGTGACCATCCCTCTGCTGACCTCGCATTACCGAATCGATCCGGCGCTGCTGAGCAAAATAGGCGTGACCGAGCAAATGATCCGCCTGTCGGTCGGCATCGAACATGTCGACGACCTGATCGCCGATCTGGAAAAAGGGTTAGCCGTACTGAGCCAGGACCGCGTGCGGGCGGGCGTTGCGGATTGACGATCGGTTGAATACTCGCGGCAAATCCCACTCATCGCAAAAAACGCGATGAGTGGGGCACTCGCCAATTGGTCAGAATTTAAACCGTGCGCCAAACTGGAGCTGGCGCGGAGTATTGACGTTGTTGCTGATCACTCCGAACGATTCGCCTTCGCTAGCCACGCCGACTACGCTGTTCACACTCGGGTATCCGTACTGCGCGTAGTTGGTCATGTTATAGCCCGAGATATCGAAGCGCAGCGCCTTCGTTTCGGTGAACTGGAACGTTTTGTAGATGGAGAGGTCGAGATTGCGCGCCCCCCGGGTGCGCACATTGTCGAGGTAGGCGGGAGCAGTTCCCGGAATGTAAGGATTCGGATTGCCCGCGTTTTCGGTGCCAGGCTGCACGAAGCAATTTATGTTGAACCAGTCATTCACCGTGTGCGGAGCCCCTTTCGAGGGATCGCAGATCATATCGGACCGCTGATTGAAGGGGGTCAGCGGATTTCCCGAGCCGGGAGCGTGGATTGGAACCCCTGTACTGAGATAGAGAATGGTGTTCACAGTCCAGCCGCCCGCAACGGCGTTGGCTACTCCATGCAGATTGACTGCCTGACCCTTGCCAATGGGTAGGTCGTAAGATGCCTGCCCGGTGAACGAGTACTTGAGGTCTTGCGGGCTGATGGCGTGTTCGTAGCTCAGATTTCTCCAGTCTTGTACCGATCCATTGTGGCTGCCCACGAAACCCAGGGGAGGATTGCCGTCGTCAGTAATCAGCTTAGACCAGGTAAAAGTAGCCAGCGTGGTGAAATGGCCGGTCAGGCGCTTCTGCACTTTCGTCTGCAGCGAGCTGTATTCAGAGTCTCCCGCAGGATACCCGGAGGTGCCGACGCCGGTGCCGAAGCCGCCGCTGCCGAACTGAGGATATTTTTCGAGCGCCATCCACTGCGGCACAGTCGATTGACCGTAAAAGGCGTTCGTCGCAGGCAGGATGGGTTCCCAGGTGTTGGGTACCGCGCAACTCGGGTTGAATATGAAGCACAACGAAGCGCCGTAGTGTGCAATTGTGCCGAGATCGAGCATGTTCTGATCCACGCTGTTGAAAGGCAGAAAAAGTCCGCGGCTACCCACATATCCAGCGCTCACCACTATCTGATGCGGGAGTTCATATTCCAGACCAAAGTTGAAGTTGTAGGTGGTGGGCGTGCGCTGAGCATGCTGCACGGTGTTGAGGGTGATTCCCAGGTTATTGGCCAAGCCGGCGGGTGCTGTTGTGAAAATGGGGATGAGCCCATTGGGATAGGGATTGCTTAGCGAATACGGCTCGGTGAAATTATCGGCGGGGAGTACAGGGCCCCCTGAGATGGTACACGCCGACGAACCGTAAAAAACCCAATTGGTATCGAGGTTTGGGCAGTTGGAGTTCTGAAAGGTGCTGGAAGAGAATCCGTCGGTATTGATGAAGGCGCCGGCCGTCATCTCGGTGCTGGGCCCATAGTAGAAGCCGACGCCGCCGCGGATTACAAAATGGGTGATGGGCTGGAAAGCAAAAGCGAACCGGGGCCCGAAGTCATGCATGTTGGTTTTGAAAGGAGAACGGTTGCCGCTGTTATTGAAGATTTCCGCGCCCGTATAGGAGACGCCGTTGTCGGTGTTGGTCGCGTTGGGATCAAAGTATTCCTGGCGGTTAAAACGCTCGTTGCGCCCACCGAAAATGTCCCAGCGCAGACCGGCCGTAATCGTCAACTTCGTCGTGGCGTGGTAAGTGTCTTCGACAAACGCCGCGTAGTAGGGGTTGGATTCGGCGGCGTATACGGGTCTGTCGAACTCGCCACCATCACCCATGCCGATGAGCATGGAAGCGTAGTCGCTGCCGCCGACTAGATTGCCTGAGGCGGGCGAGGTTTGTTGATCGGTACCACCATAACCAAAACTGTAGGTGCCGGCAGGGGCGTAGGGCTGGCCTACGTTGAAATAGCGTTTCATCCATTCGAAGCCGGTGGAGATTTGGTGTTTGCCGTAAATTTTCGTCAAGGTGACGTTGGCGTCACTATTCTCGCTGGCATCGACGAAGTTGTTGTAATCGGCGGTGCCGCCAACTCCGCCACCGTAGTCGTCGAAAAGCATGAACGGAAGCTGTTTGACGACCTGCTGCGCAGCCAGCGCGGCGGGAAAACCCACCGTAGTGCCATTTACGGAGCCCAGGTTCGTGATATCGGTGTTCAAGTACGACGGCGGACCTCCTTGCTTTTCGTAGCGGCGGGTAAACGAGTAGCGCAAGTTCAGGACGGTAGAAGCATTAAGGGTCAGGTCATCCGCCACCAAGGCGCTGCGGCCGTTCGTGGTGTTCAGGGCATAATCGGGGTCCCAGCCTGGGCTGGGAAAGACGTTGGCGGTGGAAAACTTCAACTTGTCATAGGAAAAGCGGGTGAAGAAGCGCTGCCTTTCGCTCTGGGCCCAATCCACCCGGACGTCGAACCGGTGCGCTTTGAACGGATCCAATCCCGGAACGGCGTAATTATAACCAGTTACGGGGTTAAGGTCCGTCGTCGCCTGATCGCAGGTCGACGGGGTGGGGTAGTTGCACTTGGGCATATTCGCCAAGTAGAGCAAGGCGATGGGGTTTGGATTCGGGATGATGTTGCCGGGGAAGGCTTGCCGCGTACCATCGGGATTATCGGGCTGAGTAGGATCGTAGATGGTAAACCCCATCTGCGAGAAATTGCCCGTTCTTTCCAGACTCGTGGGGACGTTGTAAGTCTTGAGCCCTTCGAATTGTTCCTGCTGCGTATCCTCGTAATCGCCGAAGAAAAACAGCTTGTCTTTCTTGATTGCTCCACCAATCGCGCCACCTTCCTGATAACGATAGAAAGAGGGTGGGGTATTGGCTTGGCCGTTCGCTATTTCACTGTCCTTGTTGAAGCCGTCGTTGGCGGCCAGTACGTCGGGACGGAATTCGCCAAAAATATCGCCGTGGATTTTATTGGTGCCAGACTTGGTGACCAGGCTGATGACGCCTGCACCGCCGCTCTGATACGAGGCAGGCGTATTTTGGGTTTCGACGCGAACTTCCTCCACGCCATCTTCGGGAATTTCCATGGCGGGAATAATGGCGGCGGAGTTGTTTTCTGAGATGCCAATCGGTGCGCCGTCGACCATGTAGTAGACCGAACCCACGAGCGATCCGTTGATGGTGTCGGCGGAGACATCAACTCCGGGACGTCCAACTGAAATATTCTGAATGGACTGCATCGAGTCGCTGGAGTTGGGCGAACCGTTGACAGCATTCACGCCCGCACTCAACTGGATAAGATCGAAAACGTTGCGGGCCACCAAAGGCACGCGGTCAATCGCCTCGGCCGGGATGAGCGAGCCGACGGTAGAGTTGCTGGCCTCGACTAACTCGACTCCCTCGGTGACGGTGACGGTCTCGGTGGCGGCGCCGACTTGCAGAGTGATATTGACCTCGGTGACCTGATCGACGCTAACCGTGATTTTTTCCTGGGCAACGCTCTTGAATCCCGTCTCGCTGGCGGTGACTTTGTAGACGCCGGGATTGAGGGAGAGGAAGGTGTAGAGTCCCGCGCCGCTGGTGACGGTGTGCTGCGTCACTCCGGTTGCGGGGTTCAGCAGGACCACCTTGGCTCGGGGAATGAGAGCCCCGGCTGGGTCGGAGACCAAGCCGCTGATGCTGCCCCTGCCGGCCTGGGCAAGCGCGATCGAACCCGCGCAGAGGAGAAGAACACACATAGCAAGAAAATTACGCACTGTCGTGGCCATTGCATTTCTGCGATTCATGAACAGCCTCCTAACCCAAAGTCGCAACGCGACATTCAATAGCGCCGGTGTGGTCATGCACCGTGCCGGCGTTCCATCCTCAAAAGCAGCCGAATACCTTTATTAAAACGTATCAATACTGCGTCAGGTGTCTGGCGCTGTCAAGAGAAAACGCGATGCGTCCAGGGCCACTACTTCAAGCTGCGCGTCGACTCGCGCACGATCAGCTCGGGAACGATGCGGCGGTGAGTGGCGCGGACGGGCTGCTTTTCGACCGTAGCATTGGCATCGGATTGAGTATGAGCATCGATCGCCTCCAGCACGATCGTCGCCGCTGCCGTTCCCATACTCTCCATCGGCTGGCGCACCGTGGTCAGCGAGGGAGTGTAGATCGCGGCCGGCGAAACGTCGTCAAAGCCGACCACCGAACATTGATCCGGAACGCGAATCCCGGCCTTGGCGAGCGCGCGAATCGCCCCGAACGCCGTCATATCGTCAAAGGCCATCAGCGCAGTGAAGGAACGCCGCCGGCGCAGCAATTCTCCCGTCAGCTTGTAACCGTCCTCGAAACTGGAGAACGGGTCGCGCGACTCCGGCAGGTCGACGATCAGCCGCGGGTCGAGTTCGAGGTTCCGTTCACCGGCCATCGTACGTACGCCGCGCCATCGCGGTTCGGTGTCCGACAACTGGCGCGGACCGCGGATAAACGCGATCTTACGATGGCCCAGCGAATACAAATGGTCAAGCGCCGCTCGGGCGCCCAGATTGTTGTCGACGATCACCGAGCTGATGTTGTCGTTTTTCAATTCGCGCCCGACCACCGCGGTCGGAATGTTGTGCTTCTCCAGATCGGCCAGCAAGTCGATGTCGACGAACAGCCAGTTGGCGAGGACGACGAGCCCCTCGATGCGCCGGTCCAGCAACATTTCCAGATAGCGTTCGAAACGGCTCCGCTCGTTGTGAACGTCGGTAAGAATCGGCAGGAACGACGACTGATAGAGAGTGTTCTCGATGCCGCGCAGCACCAGCGTGCAGTACGGATCGGTCATGTCGAAAACCATGACGCCAACGGTATGGCTGCGCCGCCCGCGCAGCGAGCGCGCAAACAGGTTGGGACGGTATCCGAGTTGCGCCGCCGCGCGCTGGATGCGTTCTTTGGTGGTGTCGGGAATGTAACGCGCGAGCGGCGCGTTGTTCAGAACAATGGAAACCGTGGCGGAAGAGAATCCGCTGCGTTCGGCCACGTCGCGTATGGTGACCGCGGCTGGCTGCGACCGCTTCCGCGAAGTCTCGCTCGTCGAACCTCGACGGGACTTGTCCGGCGAAGCGCCTCGCGCTGGCTTTGAATCGGCAGGTTCCATGTCCCTTGAGACGCGCTCCTTGTGTTTCGCCCTCTTGCTGGGCGGACACTACAGGACGGTGAATCGAGTGTCAAGCATCGGAGATTAACAAGCAGTCGCGGAAACGAGCGGCTTCAGCGGGCGGCCCGCACGCACTCCATGATTTCCGCTTCGCTCAGCGTGTGGTCGCTCGCCTTGGCGCATTTGTAGATGCGCTCGACAACTTCGTCGCTCGCGGGCAGCCCGCGATGCTCCAGCCAGAACAGAACGTTCGATTTCCCGCTCATCGGTCCGATGTCGATGATCTGTTCCAGACCGAAGTAGTGCGAAGGCACGCCGGAATACACGGTGTTCGCGAGTTCCGTGTCATTCTTCTTATAGGCCTTGATGAGGGCCGCCGCATGCACGCCGGTCGCGGTGCGAAACGCGTCCTCGCCGACTACCGGATAGTTCGCCGGAATCGGAACGCCCGTCGCGACTGAAACAGCCTCGCAATATTGCTTGAGCTTGGTCAGGTCCTGCCGGTCCCAGGGCGCGATGCCCATGAGCTTCAGATTGACGAGCATCTGATCCATCTGCGTGTTGCCGACGCGCTCGCCGATCCCAAGCGCGGTCGCGTGGATGCAATCCGCGCCCGCCACCAAAGCCGCCATGGCGTTGGCGGTTGCCAGCCCCCGATCGCAGTGTCCGTGCCACTCGACGCGAATTTTTTGGCCGGATGGCTTCACCACCTGTTCCAGCACAAACTTGACCAGCGCCACCGTGCCCATAGGCGTCGCGTGTCCAGCGGTGTCGCACAATACCAGAGCGTGCGCTCCATAATTGATGGCCGCGGCGTTCAGTTGCTTCACCGTTTCCGGATCGCAGCGCGTCGTGTCTTCGGTGGTGTACATGACTTCGAGGCCGAGCGAGACCGCGTATTTGACTGCCTTTTCGGTGGTTTGCAGCAGGAAATCGCCATTCCAGCCCTCGGTGTAACGGCGGATGGGGCTGGTTCCAAGAAACGCAGCGGCCTCGATGGCAAGGCCGGTTTTCTGCACGATCTCGGCAATCGGGCGAATGTCGTTTTCGTGCGTGCGCGCGGCGCAGTACGCCGTGATCTTCATTTTGTGGGCGACAATCTCTCGCGCCAGCGCCGTGACGTGCTCCACAGCGCGCGGACCTGCTCCCGGAAGCCCGAGGTCGAGCGTGTTGATGCCGAGCCCTTCCATCAAGTGCAGGATTTCGATCTTCTGCTCAATCGATGGATCGCGGACCGAAGGCGATTGCAATCCGTCGCGCAGCGTCTCATCCGTCAGGCGTACAGGCCCCGGCGGATGCAGCGACTTCGGATACAGAGTATTCCAGTCGTAGATGAGTTCTGAGATGTTCACGGGAAATCAGGTGTCAGGTCTTAGGTGTCAGGTCTTAGGTGTCAGGTCTTAGGTGTCAGGTCTCAGGAAAACCGGGTCTCGATCCTGAAACCTGAGACCTGACGCCTGCGACCTCTACTTCGGCTTCTCTTCCTTCGGAGGAATCGTCAACCCGAACACCGAAAGCTGACCTTGCCCCGCGACGTTCATCCCGCGTGGATCGTCGGGACTGGGCAGATAGAGCGTCTGACAAAACTCGCAGCGATAGACTTCGGCATCCGCACCCCAGGCCTTCTACACGCAGCCGCATTCCTGTTCGAGCACGTCCACCGCGTAGAACCACCGTTTCAGGTGTCCCCCGCAGAACTTGCCCTTCTCGTTTTTCTCGTTGCAGGCACGCTGGCCCGTCTTCTTGATCTTGACTTTGTGGTTGGGGAGTTGCGGAGTCGTGCTCGAAGCCGCGATTGCCGTTTCGCCGGAAGCCATGAAATCTCCTGCGCGCGTAGTGAAAAGCCGCTTCCGCTATTTTACTCAGCCTCGCCCTTCGCACCAAGGCCAGCCCGGCCTGCGGCAAAGGTGTCGTCGAAAGGGTATCGGCTTCTGCCCGATTCAGGAGCGCCGAGCGGCGCCCGCGGAGCTGGTGACTTGGTGCGCCCAGCGCATGGCTTCATTCGACGTTTCCGCCACAAACGACAGCGACAGCTTGAGCTGTTTCCCCAGGTGCGTGACGCGTTCCCAGTCGCCGGCTTCGCGCGCCACCATAAGGTCGTAAACCGGCGAAAGGGGCGTCCGCTTGCCCGTCTTGGCACAGAGCAACTGGGCCTTGATGTCAGGGGCAAGACTCAACTCCTCGATCACCATCCCAATCGGCACCGCCAGAATCGCATCCATCAGCGAGAGCATCCCCATCAGGAACAAATCGGTTGCGCCGTGTTCGACCCGGGGTGCAACCAACTCGCAGAATCGAGCCCGCACCAGCGACGACAGAACCAGGTCGGAAGACTTTTCCTGACCCATGACCAGAGTCGTCGCCATACGCAACCACCGGACCGACTCCCGTTCCCCCAGCAGGTTCAGCGCATGCCGAATGGATAAAACGGGCGCTGGCAACCCGAGCAGTGGAGAGTTCAAATAGCGCAGCAACCGATAGCAAAGCGCGGGCTCCCGCTTCACCAAATCTTCAATCTCCGTAAAATCCACTTCGGCCTTCGAGATCGCGCTCAGCAGGCGCACGTAGGTGATTTGGGTGGCGGAAATCTGCCGGGCTTGCTGAATTTCGGGACGACGAAAGAAATATCCCTGAAACCGCGTGAACCCATTGTTCTTGGCTACCAGAAAAGTGTCCCGAGTTTCCACTTTTTGCGCCAGCATTCGGCAATGCTCGCTGCCATGGAGAGCGATCAGAATCGCACTCTGCTCCGGCGTCACCGTCCTGATGTCGACTTTGATGAAGTCGGCATAGGGAACGAGCGCTTCCCGGTCGTCGCCCGCAACAAAATTGTCCAAAGCGATCGAATATCCGCCCCGTTTGAGCCGCTTGCACGCCTCCTTCACTTCTTCGTCGGCCGCCACCGTTTCCTGAATCTCAACCACCACCTCGTTGGGCGGCAACAGCGCGAAGTATTCGGTCAACAACATTTGCCGCGAACAATTGATAAACGCAGGGTGCCCGTCGCATAACACATCGAGCCCCACCATATTCAGCGCGTCAATGGTCGCCGAAGTGGCGCGCTCGGGGTCGGAGGTAAACCGATTCTGTCCCGGACCCTCGCGAAAAAACAATTCGTAGCCGACGACCTCCTCGTCGGACGTCAGAATCGGCTGACGCGCGATGCAGGGACTGGTTTTTTCCACTGAAGCCGTTGGAGCGGGAGTATCCATGCATGCTTCTCATCGGCATTTGGCCTTACAGACTTCATCCCGTTGCATGCCACCGAAGGATGTGTCCCTCTTACCGTTGAGATGCCGGGCAGGGATGCTCCTTTTAGCCGAACTCCTTCCGCGGCGTCGCCTGATCCGCGCCCACGCGTCCAACCGTCATTTCGGCGACGAAATAGTTTTCGCCCTTCATCGGGACGCCAGCCATCCGTCGCAGCATCGCGATCTGGCCGACGTGGGTGAGCGCATCGGCGATCGGGCCCTGAAACAATTTTTCGGCGGGGGCTTGCAGCGGCTTTTCCGATGCCAGATAGTCGTCGAACTTCTTCAAGGCGGCGAAAAAACGCTCGCACTCTTTTTCCCACGCGAGCGGAGCGGAATCGTGCCATTCGCGGCGACCGTCGGCCATCGAAAGAGCCCAATCCATCAGGTCGCCCATGTGCGCGAGAATCTTCCCCGGCGTGCGCGACGTTTCCGGCGAGTCGTGTTCCGCAAAAGCAGGCCCAGGATTGCGAATGGCTTTTGCTCCTCGATACGCGAGGGTAGCAAGGGTGTGGCGCAACAACGCGCGAGAATCGCTCATGGATATGCTTCCTTCTTGAGATTCGAACTTCGCTCATCATTTTCATCCGGAATGGCGTTTCTTGTCATCCCCCCGAGCCGCAATAATGGTCTGTTTTTGAGATCTGAACCCCTGATCGATCATGTTTGGAATTTGTGAGGATTGGTGAGACTATTGGGTCAGAGAACGGCAGGAGCGGCGGCATGAAAAACCGAATTGCTATGTGGGCGAGTGCAGGCTTTCTTGTGGCAAGCTTCTGGGCGCTTTATTTCTCTCCCCCCGCCCCAACTCCGATAACTTCAGCCGGGCTGGCTTGGACTCTCGCCCGTGTAACTTGCCCAGTTGTGTTTGCCAGTTTTTACTTTCATTTCCCCCTCGGTGTGTATTGGACCTTGTTTGCGAATGCTGCGACGTATGCTCTGGTCGGTCTGATCATGGAAAGCACGCGGCAACAACTAAAGCAGACGAAATAATTCGAAACAGCCCACCCCTCGACCGGCGGATCGTCGTCGACAGCCCAATCAGCCCGACAAGCCCCGCGTTGCCGACTTCCCCGCCGCTCTGCTACTTTGAATGGTTCTGTCCGCCATTTGCGGACTCCGTGGGGAGACGAATATGCCAGCCATCAAATTCCGTGGTGTGGATTTCATCGAATTCGACACGTTGCTGAACGACGACGAGCGTCTAGTGCGAGACACTGCGCGCAAGTTCATCGAAGACAACCTCGTCCCGATCATTGAGGAGTGCAACCGCGCCGGCCGCTTCCCCCGCGAACTGGTAAAGCCCATGGCCGACCTAGGATTCTTCGGCGCATCGCTCGAAGGCTACGGCTGCGCCGGTATGTCGAACGTCGAATACGGCTTAGTCACGCAGGAACTCGAACGCGGCGATTCCGGCGTGCGCTCGTTTGTCAGCGTGCAGTCGGCGCTGGTGATGTATCCCATTTACACCTTCGGGTCAGACGACCAGAAAAACACCTGGCTCCCTGCCATGCAGAAAGGCGAAAAGCTCGGCTGCTTCGGCTTGACCGAACCCGATTTCGGATCGAATCCCGGAGGCATGAGAACGCGCGCCCGCAAGGTTGGCAAAGAATATGTATTAAACGGCGAGAAGATGTGGATCACCTCCGGCACCATCGCCGACGTGGCCGTGATCTGGGCCAAGGTCGAAAACGAAGACAATAAAGTGCGCGGATTTCTGGTCGAGACCGACCGCCCCGGATTCAAAGCCGACGACATTCACGGCAAGTGGTCGCTGCGCGCTTCGGTGACGTCGGGCTTGTCTTTGCAGGATGTGCACATCCCCGAATCGAACCTCCTGCCCGGAACGGGCGGATTGAAGTCTCCGCTGATGTGCTTGAATCAGGCGCGCTACGGAATCTCATGGGGCGCAGTCGGCGCGGCGATGGCGTGCTACGACTGCGCGCTGCAATATTCGCTGCTTCGCAAGCAGTGGCGCGATCAGCCCATCGCCTCGCATCAACTCGTCCAGCAAAAGCTCACCTGGATGATCAACGAAATCACCAAAGCGCAATTATTAGTGCTGCAAGTCGGACGATTGAAAGATGCCGGAAAAGTGCAGCATCAACACATTTCCATGGCCAAGAGAAACAATGTCTGGATGGCCCTCGAATGCGCCCGCCTCTCACGAGATATTCTCGGAGCGAACGGCGTGGCCGACGATTACCCCATCATGCGGCACCTGATGAACCTTGAAAGCGTAAAGACCTACGAAGGCACGCATGACATCCACACGCTGATTATCGGGGCCAGCGTGACAGGGATTGACGCGTTCTAGAGACAACGCGCGGGCGTCGCTGCCCGCATCGTCTCATCAGGCTGAATACAACTCCCCCAGCAACTCATACGCCCGCCGCAGGTGCGGAATCACGATCGTTCCTCCCACCACCATCGCCACGTTGATCGCTTCTTCCTGCTCCGCGCGCGTCACCCCCAGTCGATAGCACTGAATCGCGTGATAGCTGATGCAGTCGTCGCAACGCAGGCATGCCGAGGCGACCATGCCCATCAATTCCTTGGACTTCGCCGTCAAAGCGCCGTCCATGTAGGTGTTGTGATCGAGATTGTAGAGGCGCTTAACCA
>Ga0302280_1002514_pt1 | contig 13956 bp, 5 predicted proteins | sample III_Fen_E1_1_FD_198771 | JGI IMG/M metagenome (GOLD analysis project Ga0302280, IMG submission 198771) | Peat permafrost microbial communities from Stordalen Mire near Abisko, Sweden - III_Fen_E1_1 | ecosystem: Environmental > Terrestrial > Soil > Wetlands > Permafrost | place: Sweden: Abisko...
AATTTGTCAGCCACGGCTTCGACGACGATGAACCGCTTGCCGGCGACACAGCACTGGCCCATGTTGTTCATCTTCGCCCAGACCGCCCACTTCACCGTCTTTTCCAGGTCGGCGTCTTCGAGGACGATGAAGGCGTCGCTACCACCCAGTTCCATCGTGGATTTTTTAAGATTTTGTCCGGCGCGCGCGGCGACTCTTTTGCCGGCATCCACACTGCCCGTCAAGGCCACGCCTTCGACCCGTGAATCGTCAATCACGCGGTTCACCTGCTCATAAGAAATGAGGAGGTTGGTGTAGGCACCGGCGGGCGCACCCGCTTCCAGCCAAAGTTTTTCAAAGGCGATGGCGCATTGCGGCACGCAGCCGGCGTGTTTGATCATCACGACATTGCCCGCCATGAGATTTGGCGCGGCAAAACGAGCAAGCTGGTAGTAGGGAAAATTCCACGGCTGGACGCCGAAGAGCACACCGAACGGTGTGCATTCAATCACGGCCTCGCCCGAACTCGGCTTGAGTGTTTGTGGCGCGAGAAAGCTCTCGGCGTTCTTGGCGTAGTAATCGAGAATGTCTGCGCTCAGTTCCACCTCGCCGCGTGACTCGGCGATGAGCTTCCCCATTTCCAGCGTCATCGGTTTGGCAAAATCGTCCACGCGCGCCCGCAAGATCGCGGCAGCTTTGGCGACGACAACTGCCCGCTCGGCAAATGTCTTAAAGCGCCAGGTGTCGAAACAGATTGCGGCAGTCTTTAGCGATGTCTCCAGTTGTTTGTTGGTGATTTCCTTGAACTTCTTAAGGACTTTGCCGGTGGCGGGATTGACGCTTTGATAACTCATAATTGCAATTGTATCCTGCGGTGCGCGAGAGAAACATGGGGTGAACACCCCATGTGAAGATTGGTTTGGGAAGCTACGACCCAGACGCCTACACGTTCTCGAGCTCGAACGATACCAACCTTTAGTCCCAAACTGTGGATGAATATCAGACTGCGATCAAATCGGGTTACGTTGCTCGCTCAGAGCGCAAATCGAGCGTATCGATTTGGCACGCAAAGCGTCTGATACATTCCGAGCCACTTCGGCGGTGCCAGTCTTTGAAGTGGTCATTTTTTGATGCGGTTCCCAGAGCGGGGATTTCTAACCAGCATTCGGTTTCCAACACAACCGGAGGAGCATCCTGGCTTTTCAACTGTCTGAAATCTATGGGGTCTTCACCCCATTGTCCTGCGTACCAATCAAAGCGATTCTATTAAGGCCTAAACGTGGTCTGCACCGCCAGTTCCATCGCAGGAACAATGCACCATTCATGTGGAATCTAAATACATTTCGAATTCGGCGACCACGGCAAAACGATGCATCGGAAGTTTTGACGGATGAGCAGCCGTTGCGCGGCGAATTGTTGAGCATTGATTTGCTTAAACAATCCGCCCGCAATTTGGCGCAAAACCGTCGCGTGGATAGTGGCTACGGGCCCAATCTGCTGCTGCCGCGACTGGCATTAAATGAAAAAATCCTGCGGGATTATAACGAGCGGACCTTGCAGGTCGAAAAAACGCGCCACATCACCCCGGCGGCCGAATGGTTGCTGGACAATTTCCACCTGCTTGAGGAGCAAATCCGCACCGCGCAGCGCCATCTACCGCGCGGCTTCAACCGTGAACTGCCGCAATTGCTCAACGGGCCATGGACGAACTATCCGCGCGTTTATGAAATCGCGTTGGAGATTGTTTCCCACACGGACGGTCGAATTGACGCGTCGCACCTGACCAGCTTTCTGGTCGGTTATCAGGAAGTTGATCCGCTGAAGCTGGGTGAGCTCTGGGCGATTCCCATCATGCTACGGCTCGCGCTGATCGAAAATTTGCGGCGCGTGGCGGCTCAGATGAACGTGGAGCGAAAGGATCGGGACGCGGCCGGAACCTGGGCGGACAAAGTTTTGCAGGTGGCGGAAAACAATCCTTCCAACTTGATCATTGTCGTGGGGGAAATGGCCCGTTCCGAGCCGGCTTTGAACCAGGCCTTCGTGACGGAATTTCTGCGCCGCATTCAGGAAAAATCGCCGTCTGTAAAACTCGCGGTAGGCTGGATTGAGGAGCGCCTGGCCGAGGATGGCCTGACGGTGGGACAGCTGGTTCAAAGTGAAAGTCAATACCAAGCGGCGACCCAGGCTTCGGTCGGCAATTCCATCTGCAGCCTCCGGTTTCTCGACACCTTGGACTGGCAGGAGTTTGTGGAAGGCCAGAGCGTGGTGGAAAAAACCTTGCGCACCGACCCGGCCAAAGTTTATGCGCGGATGGATTTTGCCACGCGCGATGCTTATCGCCACACCGTCGAGCGCATCGCCAGGTTCAGCAAAAAAACGGAGCTGGAAGTGGCGGCGCTGGCGATCGGTCTGGCGCAAAAAAATATCAACCAGCCCGACGACCGGCTATCACACGTTGGTTTTTTTCTGTGCGGCCAAGGCGTGAAGATTTTAGAACCGGCGGCCGAAATGCGAATTCCAATCCGCAGCTTCCTGCCGCGGTTTGCCCGGACATTTCCGCTGTCCTTTTATCTTGGCGGCATTCTGGTTGTGACGGTGGTCGTGCTCATTCCCTTGTTGCAGCTGGCGGCGGCGTGGGGAATGTCAGCCTGGATGTTCGGCTTGGTGGTGCTGCTGTCGCTGTTGTGCATCAGCCAGTTGGCCGTGTCTCTGGTGAATTGGTTCGTCACGATTTTTGTCCAACCCGCGGCCTTGCCGCGGCTGGATTTTTCGGAAGGCATTCCGTCTGCCGATGCGACACTGGTGGTGGTGCCTACCATGCTTGCCAGCCTGCGTAGCGTCGAGACATTGCTGGAAGCGCTTGAAGTCCGTTATCTGGCCAATTGCGACGACCAAGTTTACTTCGCGCTTCTGACGGACTTCTGCGATGCGCCGCAAGAGCGTAAAGCCGGTGATGATGAATTATTGGAGCGCACGAGCGAGGGCATTCAGGCGCTGAACCAAAAATACAAAAGCGACCGGCCTTGCATTTTTTATTTTTTCCAGCGTCCGCGCCGCTGGAACGTCGCGGAGAAAATCTGGATGGGCTATGAGCGCAAACGCGGCAAGCTTTCCGATTTGAATCACTGCCTGCGCGGCGGTGGGGTGGATCATTTCTCCAAGATTGTCGGTGATCTTGCGATGCTGCCCCACATTAAATATGTCATCACGCTCGACACCGATACACAGCTCCCGCGCGACGCGGCGCGGCTTTTGGCGGCCACGATGGCGCACCCCCTGAACCGTCCGATTTACGACGCCAAAAAAGGATTGATCGTCGAAGGCTACACGATTTTGCAGCCGCGCGTCGCCGTCAGCCTGCCGAGTGCCAGCCGATCGCGGTTTGTAAAATTGTTTTCGGGCGATCCCGGAATTGATCCTTATACGCGCGCCGTATCGGATGTATATCAGGACGTTTTCCACGAAGGCTCATTCATCGGCAAAGGCATCTATGATGTGGATGCGTTTGAACACGCGGTCGGCGGAAAATTTCCGGAGAACCGGATATTAAGCCACGACCTTTTGGAAGGCAGCTATGCGCGCTCGGCGCTGGTCAGCGACGTGCAGCTCTTTGAAGAATTTCCTTCGCGCTATAGCGCCGACACCCGGCGACGGCATCGCTGGATGCGCGGTGACTGGCAGATCGCGGCGTGGTTACTGCCGCGCCTACCCGGACTGGACATGCGCCGCGTGCAAAATCCACTGACCGGTTTATCGCGCTGGAAAATCTTCGATAACCTGCGCCGCAGCCTGGTGCCTTTTGCGCTGGTGGCGCTTCTCTTGTTGGGCTGGTTGCTGTTCCCCACCAACGCCGGCGCTTGGGGTTTGTTGATTTTGTCCACCATCGTGGTGCCGTCACTACTGGCGGTATTCACGGATATTCTGCGCAAGCCGAAAGACCTACCGCTTTACTTGCATTTCAGAAATGTCGGACAAACGCTGGCGCGTCAGGCGGCGCAAACAATTTTGACGGTTGCGTTTTTGCCTTACGATGCCGGCATCAGTCTGGATGCAGTGGGGCGCACGTGGTGGCGGCTGATTTTCTCGCGCCGAAATCTGCTGGAATGGCAGACCTCCGGGGATTCCGAATGTGACGACAACAACACGCTGCAAAGTTTTTTTGCCGCGATGTGCAGCGCGCCGCTGCTGGCCGTGGCCGCCTCCGGGTTGTTTTATTTCCTGGGCTACCCGCCATCCTGGATCGTCTTCGGCTTTCTCGCCTTGTGGGTGGTCTCACCGGCAATGGCCTGGTGGATAAGCCTGCCTATCGCTGAAAAACCCGTGGAATATTCGACGGAACAAATTCACAAGCTCCACAAGCTGGCGCGTCGGACGTGGAATTTTTTTGAAACATTTGTCACCGCCGAAGAGCACTGGTTGCCGCCGGACAATTTCCAGGAATATCCGCATGCCGTGATCGCGACGCGCACCTCGCCCACCAACCTTGGCCTGGTCCTGCTGAGCACGCTGGCCGCGCATGATTTTGGCTACCTTTCGCTGCGCGGCTTGATGGAGCGACTCGCGCGCACCTTGGAGACAGTGGAAAAACTAGAGCGCTATCGCGGCCATTTTTACAACTGGTATGACACGCGCACACTCGAACCGATGATGCCACTTTACGTTTCTACGGTGGATAATGGCAACCTCGCCGGGCTGCTGCTGACGCTGCATTCCGGCCTAGTTGAATTGGTGGATCAGAATTGGAGCGCCGCCAGAATTCTACCCGGCCTGCGCGATACGCTCGGTGTTTGGAAGGATCAAACCCGCGGTCCCGGAACCACGGGCGATTTTGAAGTGCTGGAAAAATTGCTAGCGCAAAATCCAACTTCGCCGGCGGAAACCTCCCAAATGCTCGACCAAGCGATCGCGGCTGCGATAAAGCTGGTCTCCGCCAAAATTGAACCTAACAACGAATTTGAAGCTTGGCGCAAGATTTTTGAACAAAGTTGCCGCGCACACCGGGAGGATATTTTAGACACTTTCCCGTGGCTGAAATTGCAGCAAGGGGGCCCCTGGCCGCCGAACTCCGCGCCAGAATTAGAAATATTCTGGCTGCAGCTTAACACGCCAATGAGTGTGCGCCGGCTCGCCGATGAGTCAGACTCCCTCCTCGCCAAGTTGGATGAACTGCTGGATGCCGACCGCACTGCTCCCAAAAACGCAGAACTCTTAAAGCTGAGGTCAGACTTGCACCCCATGCTGGCTACCGCCGGAGTGCGGGCGCTGGCCACGCTAAATGCTTTGCAAAATCTGGCGCAACGCTGCGATGAACTGGCCCGCATGGATTTCACGGTTTTGTATGACCCGGCGCGCGAATTGTTTTCCATCGGTTACAATGTCAATTTGCACCGACTCGACCCGAGCTGTTATGACTTGCTGGCTTCCGAGGCAAGGTTGGGAAGTTACGTAGCCATCGCGTTGGGCCAAGTGGGGCAAAACCACTGGTTCCGGCTAGGACGTTCGCTGACGACAGCGGGCGGCAAGCCGACCCTGATTTCCTGGAGCGGCTCGATGTTCGAATATCTCATGCCGATGCTGGTGATGCCCAGTTATGAAAACACGTTGCTCGATCTCTCGTGCAAATCCGCCGTGGCGCGGCAAATACAATATGGTAAACAAATTAAGGTGCCGTGGGGAATTTCCGAGTCGGGTTACAATTTGCGAGATACTGATGCCAATTATCAATATCGCGCCTTTGGCGTGCCGGGCCTCGGCTTTAAACGCGGACTGGCGCATGACATCGTTGTCGCGCCTTACGCAACGGTCATGGCCTTGATGGTCGCGCCGGAAGAAGCCTGCAAAAATCTCAAAGCGCTACGCCATGAAAATGCCGCGGGCAAATTTGGTTTTTACGAAGCCCTTGATTACACCGCCTCGCGCGTGCCAAACGGCCAGACGCACGCGATTGTCCGTTCCTTCATGGCGCATCATCAAGGCATGAGTCTACTTTCGCTTGCCTACACTTTGCTCGATCGACCCATGCAACGACGTTTCGATGCCAGTCCGCTGCTCAAATCCGCCGAATTGTTGCTGCACGAGCGTGTGCCACGCGAAACTTCGGTGCTATATCCGCACGAACTCGAAGCCAGCCGCGAACGCGAATCCGCCCCGGTGGTTGAAGCCACGATGCGCGTCTTCACTGACCCCAATGTCGGCCCGCCAGAAGTACATCTGCTTTCTAACGGCCGTTATCATGTGATGGTCACGAACAGCGGCGCTGGCTACAGCCGCTGGAACGACACCGCGATGACGCGCTGGCGCGAGGACGCCACGCGCGATTGCTGGGGTACGTTCTTTTATCTGCGCGACGTGGACAGCGGCGCTTTCTGGTCACCCACCCATCAGCCGACGTTGGAAGCCAAGGCCGGTTATGAGGCAATTTTCAGCCAGGGCCGAGCGGAATTTCGATCGCGCCTGCACGAGATTGATTCTCACACTGAAATCGCGGTTTCGCCGGAGAACGACGTGGAAGTCCGCCGCATCACGCTTACGAATCATTCCGACGAAGCGCGCAGTATCGAAGTCACCAGCTACGCGGAAATTGTTTTGAACACGACGATGGCGGACCTGGCGCATCCGGCATTCAGCAATCTTTTTATCCAAACGCAAATCATTCACTCGCAAAATGCCATCCTGTGTTCGCGACGTCCGCGCGCGTCGCACGAAAAATTGCCCTGGATTGGACATTTGCTTCTGGTTCACGGCATCGAGGTCGGGACGGCTTCGTTTGAAACCGACCGCGCGCAATTCATCGGTCGCGGCGGAAATTTATCTTCGCCTGCCGCGTTGAATAATTCCTCGCCGCTGTCGAACAACGAAGGCTCGGTGCTTGATCCAATTGCGTCAATCCGCCGCACAATCCGGCTTGAATCGAAGGAAAGCGCCACGGTCACGCTGGTTTCTGGCATCGCGCCGACGCGTGAGGAAATTATCGGCCTCATGGAAAAATATCAGGATCAAACCATCGCCGACCGCTGTTTCGAACTCGCTTGGACGCATGGCCTGATCATGTTGCGCCACCTGAACACGACGGAAGTTGAAGCGCAGCTTTACGGCCGTCTCGCAGGCGCACTAATTTACAACCAGGCCGCACGTCGCGCGCAGCCCAGCGTGCTCGCACGTAACCAGCGCGGTCAGCGCAATCTCTGGAGTTTTGGCATTTCCGGCGACCTGCCGATTTTGTTGTTATATGCCACGAATGTTGACCGCATTGACGTCGTGCGGCAAATCGTGCAGGCCCAAGCCTACTGGCGCTTGAAAGGCCTACCCGTGGACCTCGTGATTTTGAACGAGGACGACTCGGTCTATCGCCAGGCCTTGCACGATCAAATCCTGAATCTCGTTGCAGCAAACAGCGGCACGCAATTGCTCGACAAGCCCGGCGGAATTTATCTGCGGCGCGTGGATCAATTTTCGCCGGAAGATAAAATACTGCTGGAAACCGCCGCCCGAATTGTGGTGCACGATGATCAAGGCACCTTGCTGGAACAATTGTCCCGCCGCGTGCGCACCGAACCGCTGCCACCGCAATTGCGCATCCGTTCGCGCCCGGAAATTGAAACCGCCTTCGAATTGCCGGCGCGCGATCTGGTTTTCTTCAACGGTCTCGGCGGTTTCACGCCCGACGGACGCGAATACGTCGTCACGCTTCTGCCGGGCTCAAACACCCCCGCGCCGTGGGTCAACGTGCTGGCCAATCCGAATTTCGGCACGCTCGTTTCCGAAAATGGCGGCAGCTACACCTGGAGCGAGAACTGTCATGAGTTCCGTTTGACGCCGTGGAACAACGACGCCGTGACCGACATCAGCGGCGAAGCTTTTTACATCCGCGATGAACATACCGGTAGATTTTGGTCGCCCACGCCGCGGCCCGCGCGCGGCGAATCGCCCTATGTCGTGCGGCACGGTTTCGGCTACAGCGTATTTGAGCATACGCAGGATGCCATATCTTCCGAGTTGTGGATTTATGTTTCCCTCAGCGAGCCGGTGAAATTCGCCGTTCTGAAGCTGCGAAACAATTCTGATCGCCGTCGCCGCAGGCTTTCGCTGACCAGTTATTCCGAATGGGTTTTAGGTGAGTCGCGGCAAAAATGCGCCAGGCAGGTGGCCACGGAAATTGACCCGACCACCAGCGCCCTTTTCGCGCGCAATCCCTTCAACACCGACTTTGAAGGCCGCGTGGCGTTCGTGGCCAGCAGCGAACTGGCGCGTTCGTATACGGGCAATCGTGCTGAATTTTTGGGCCGCAACGGAACGCCCGCGCAACCGGCTGCGCTCCGGCGTTTACGGTTCTCGGGGAAAACCGGCGTGGGCCTTGACCCCTGCGCGGCCTTGCAGGTGCAGGTTGAACTTGAACCGGGGCAGGAACGGGAAGTTGCCTTCATTCTGGGCGCGGGACAAAATCCGGGGCAGGCGCGCGATCTGGCGCAGCGATTTCAAAACCTGCAGGCTTGCCGCGAAGAACTGGAAAAAGTCTGGGCCTATTGGGGACACACGTTGAGTGCCGTCCGCGTGGAAACGCCGGAGCCGGCGTTAAATCTGCTCGCGAACGGCTGGCTGCTTTACCAGACAATTTCCTGCCGGCTATGGGCGCGCACGGGCTTTTATCAATCCGGTGGCGCGTTCGGTTTCCGCGATCAGCTTCAGGATGCCATGGCTCTGGTTCATTCGCGCCCGGAGTTGTTGCGCGAACAATTGCTCCGCGCTGCCGCGCATCAGTTCCGCGAAGGCGACGTGCAGCACTGGTGGCATCCGCCGCAAGGTCGCGGCGTGCGCACACATTTCTCCGACGATTTTCTCTGGCTGGCGTGCGCAACCAGCCGTTATGTCGAAACCACCGGCGACACAGGCGTGCTCGATGAAAATATTTTTTTCCTAGAAGCACGCGCAGTCAAGCCGGATGAAGAAGCGTATTACGATCTGCCGAATCGTTCCACCGAATCCGGCACGCTTTACGAACATTGCGTGCGCGCGATCAAGAACGGTTTGAAATTCGGCGAACATGGATTGCCGCTGATGGGTTGCGGCGATTGGAACGACGGCATGAATCTCGTCGGCGAAAAAGGCAAAGGCGAAAGCGTCTGGCTTGCATTCTTTCTTTACGACGTCCTAAAACACTTTTCCATTCTGGCCGGAGGACGTGGCGACAAAAGTTTTGTCGAGCTATGCGAGATCCACGCAAAAACCTTGGGCGAGAACATTGAAAAAAATGCGTGGGACGGCCAATGGTATCGCCGCGCATATTTTGACAGCGGCGAACCGCTCGGCTCCGCTACCAATCCCGAATGCCAGATTGATTCGTTGCCGCAAAGCTGGGCCGTCATCTCCGGTGTCGGGAGTCGCGACCGCGTCCACACGGCGTTAGATGCCGTGGCCCACCGGCTAGTGCGGCGCGAAAGCAGGTTGATTCAACTGTTCGATCCGCCTTTCGACAAATCGGCAATGGAACCGGGCTACGTAAAAGGCTACGTCCCCGGCGTCCGCGAAAACGGCGGCCAATACACTCACGCGGCCATCTGGACGATCATGGCATTTGCTCTCGCCGGTGAAACTTCACGCGCGTGGGAGTTGTTCAAGCTCATCAATCCAATTTTGCACGCGCAGGATGCCACCGGCGTCGCGCGTTATAAGGCCGAGCCGTATGTCGTCGCGGCGGATGTTTACAGCGTGGCTCCGCACACGGGCCGCAGCGGCTGGACGTGGTATACCGGTTCAGCTGGCTGGATGTATCGCCTGATTCTGGAAACGCTTTTGGGCGTGGAGCTGGCCGTGGATGAATTACGCTTCACGCCCAAAGTTCCGCTGGAGTGGAAAACGTTCAAGCTCGATTACCGTTACCGCGAAACCGTCTATCACATCAACTGCCTCAATGTGTCCGGCGCCTGGAAAGTTCCGCCAAAAATCTTTCTTGACGGAACTGAACAGCCCGGTGCCGTGTTGAAACTGGCGAGTGATCGCCGGGAACATTTCGTGGACGTAAAGTTCGAGCTTTGAAGTCGCGCCCGCCAGTCGGCGCATCATCTGAAAATAACCGCAAACAAAATGATTGAATGAGTGACTTTTACATTGCCCGCTAACAATTGGCCATGTTGCTGGCCTTCCATATTATTTTTGCAACTCTGGGCATATCCGCCGCCGATGATGCCGAGCCGCACCGGAAAACGCTTCGGCGCGGCCAGTTTTTCAATTTCCGCAGCGTAGGTCTCGGGCATAATCAACCGGTGCTCTTCATCCCCGAAGCCACGCCTTTGACGGTGAGCGCCAGCAGACGGCGCAATTGTTCGGTGCGTTGCGCCTCGTTTGCCTTGCGCCAGATGGACAGAAAACGGATCTGCAAGTAGTTCAGCGGGTCAACATAGGGATTGCGGAGTCGAATGGACTGAGCCAGTGTCGGCTGGTTTTCCAAAAGTTCCTTGCGCTCGTTGATGTTCAAAACCATTTCAACCGAACGCGCGTATTCCTCCTCGATCAGGCCAAAGATTTTATTGCGAACCTCGTCGGATTCGACGAGCGCGGCATACTGGCGCGCGATGCCGAGGTCAGTTTTGGCGAGCGACACTTCGGCATTGTCAAGCACGGTGCGGAAAAACGGCCAGCGCCGATACATTTTGCGTAGTTGTTCGAGTCCGTCCGGCGTCTGTTCTGAAAATCCCTTCAGCGCCGAGCCGACGCCATACCACGCGGAAATCAAATGTCGCGATTGCGTCCAGGAAAACACCCACGGAATCGCGCGCAACTGCCGGATATCAGCTGTGGCCGCGCGCCGCGCCGGTCGGGATCCGAGCCGGAGATGTTCGATGAGATCAATCGGCGTGGCCTGCCAGAAATACTCGGCGAACTCGGGCGTTTCATAAACCAGTTTTTGATAATGCGCGAAAGACAATTTCGCGAGCCGGTCGGCGTGCGTTTCCCACTTCGGCAATTCCGCCGTCTCGGTTTCCGGCAGACATTGCACGACGATCACGGCCGAGGTGAGTTGCTCCAGATTTCTTTGCGCGATGACGGGATTGGAATATTTCAGCGAAATGACTTCGCCTTGTTCCGTAATTCGCAAACGTCCGCCGTGCGCCGCGTGCGGCTGCGCGCGAAGACTGCGATAACTTGAACCGCCGCCGCGGTCAATCGTGCCGCCTTTGCCGTGAAAAAAACGGAGCTTCACGCCGCATTCGTCGGCGACCCGCGACATTTCTTTTTGCGCGCGATATAAAAACCAGTTCGCCGCAAGATAGCCGCCATCCTTGTTGGAATCCGAGTAGCCGACCATCACTTCCTGCACACGACCGCGCGCTTTTAGATGACGGCGATACTCGACATCGGACCAGAGATCGCCGAGAATTTTCGAGGAATTTTCCAGATCTTCAATCGTCTCAAACAGCGGCACCAGATCGATTTCATAAACGCCCGCGAGCTTCGACAGTTTGAAGAGCCGCAAAATGTCATCCGCGCTGCGCGTCATACTAACGATAAAGTGGCTCGCGGCCGGCGCGCCGAATTCCTTTTGGATCTCGCGGATGGCACGAAATTCTTCCAGCAATTCCGCTTCGGCATTATCAAGCTTGCCGCTGTGATCGCGGAAATCCAATTCCGCCAGATGCGCGCCAAAAGTTTTCACCTGAAGCAGCAGGCGACGGATACGGCCATTCGCGGCGCGCGTGGCTTTTTGTTTGAGCAGACCTTGGCGAATTTCTTCGAGCGTCGCAATGAATTCCGAATGCTTGTATTTGCCTTCGCCCAACTTGCGCCGCAGCGCGCCGATCTGGCTGCGAAAAATCTCGTAAGGTTGATAAGTCCCCGGCGTTTGCGCGCGGTTGTGCGGCACGGCCAAATCTTCGCCGGCATCGGCGTGGGTGATTTCCTTGCTCAACTGTTCGCATTCGCGCCGGTAAAAATTCATCACCGCGTCATGCTGCCGTTGCATCGCCTTGCGGCTGATTTCCGGCGTCACAAACGGATTGCCATCGCGGTCGCCGCCCGCCCAGTTCGCGAACGTCAGAAACTGACGCGAGCGCTTCACGCCGGGAAAATTCTTTGCGAGTTCAGCGTCAAACGTCTCGTAAAAATTTGCTGCCGTCTCAAAGATCGTGCGGTTGAAATAATACAGCGCCGTGTCCACCTCGTGCAGCGGGCCGATTTTTTGCTCGCGGATTTCCTCGGTCTGCCACAGCGCCTCCAAAACTTCGTCGGGATTTTCCCATTGTTGCGTGAGCCGCGATAGCTGGTTGAGCACGGCGCGCCGCTTTGCCTCGGTCGGATGCGCGGTGAGCACCGGCTCGATCTCCAGCTCGTTCAAAACCGACTGCAATTTTTTTTCCGTGATGCCCGCATATTTCAATTCGCGGAATAAGGCGGGTAGAGACATTGCCGCCATTTTTTTTGACTGGAGATGGCGTTCGCGGGCGCGCTCCTCGCAAAGATTGACCAGTTGAAAAAAAAGGCTGAAGGCGTGAGCTAGTTGATACGCCTCCTTGGTGTCAAGGCGACTCAATAGCGCGTGCTTCATCTGCAAGCTGGTTTCACTGCCAAAATGGCGAGCGCGCTTCGACAGCTTGCGCACGGTGTCGAGATGGTTGAAAACTTTTTTGCCCGCCTGTTCCAAAATAATTTTGTCCAGACGGCTGACGAGTTGCTTGATTTCCGCTTTGAGAATTTGGCTCATAGACAATTGCTATTCGATTTCCTCCATAAATTTTTTCGCCGTAACGCCAGAATCGTTTACCAGACGCGGCCATGACATACAAGTTAATCCAGCCATGTTCGACCAACTCCCGGACACCGGGCTGTTCCTCTTCTTCTCTACTATCGTTTGTTCATTCATGTTAACACTCCATTTATCATTGGAGTGTCAACCGCTTTCCTGCTTAAATCAGTCTCATGAACTGGTCGTTAGCACAGGCTATTGGCGAAGGACATGGATTCCGCGGGTTCGCGGGATGCCAATCGCCCATCTGGGCATCGAAAGAGGTGGGAGAACCCACCGGTTTGGTGGACAAAAGGTAATCGCGGTAGGTTTCGAAGCGATTATTACAATTGGAGCAAACCTTGGGGAATTTTCCTTCCAAGTGCATGCGGATTATCCGAATGACTTCAATTTCAGTCATTACATTTTTGCAATGGCACTATGGTTTGGCAATCACTCATTCATCAACATACTGCACTTAATAGAAATGTGTGTGCCAAACTCACCAATTGTTTGCGAAAGCCAGTTTCAACCAATGAAAGTTTTAGACTAGAGGCCAACCCTGAACGCCTGTCGAAATGCGGCAATGTCTGGAGAAACTATATTAACACTCTAATTGCTGGCTCTTTGGCGGGTGTGAAGTTTTCGGACTCGGGGATAGCTGACGCTCCGGCTCAACAATTTCCCTGTCGGCAGCTCCGCCAAAACTGACATGAATCTCACCTTTTGCAAACAAATGGAATTTGGGATATAAGTTTGAAAGCCCAAGTTTTTTCAACTCGGCTTTTTCGGCTTTCTCCCTCGCGGTTTTGATCTTTGTTTTCATACGAATCAATGGCGTTGTCCTGAACCGAACAGACAAAATCTGGATGGGGTGCCTTGGCTGCCAATCATTTTATCTTATGGCTCTGCATCTGGATTGTCGAGAAAATTTTTAGCGCCAACCCTTGGGGATGGAAGGGTCGAAACCGCAAGGGATGGGCGGGGGCTTTGGGGCAAAAGACGCCCCGACCTAATTTCGCCCGTGCTCCCTCACCCGGCTGCGCCACCTCTCCCGTTCCCACGGGCGAGGGATAAGCGGAGCGGCGGCGTTGGCGTGAAGGATGCCTGCCAGCTGGCGCGGGGCGTGCCGCCCGGGCCACCGGGCGCTGGACGAATGCGAGGTCCGGGTAGCACGCGCCGTGACAGTGCTGCGGCGGGATTGTCACACAACGACATATTGTGCGTCATTTACTTCCAGCACAGGGTCTCGGGGTCTCTGA
>Ga0302280_1002515_pt1 | contig 13956 bp, 18 predicted proteins | sample III_Fen_E1_1_FD_198771 | JGI IMG/M metagenome (GOLD analysis project Ga0302280, IMG submission 198771) | Peat permafrost microbial communities from Stordalen Mire near Abisko, Sweden - III_Fen_E1_1 | ecosystem: Environmental > Terrestrial > Soil > Wetlands > Permafrost | place: Sweden: Abisko...
CAGCCTGCTATACGCTTCAGAGATGGATTAACGGACCCATAACAATGTAAAGGAATACAAGCCAGTGGAAGGCAAATCAAGTTGGACTATACTGTGCTGGAAAACAGGAAAAGAGTGATCATTGGAGTAAAAAATCTTGGCTCAACGGAGAGTCACATAAGACTTTGAGCTGGCTTGTAAAATAACTCTAAAGTTGGAATTTTGGTAAATATTCGTTTTGCAATGCAAACTGCCAAGATTTTTCGGAATGGGTCTACGGATTTATTGTTAATCCTGAAATATCTCAAAAAAGTAGGTATCCTTGCACAGCCTTATTTGGTGTATTTCCTCTCACTGGAGCAAAGCAACTGATATATAAATGATTGACTATTTTTTTATTTTTTTCTGATTAGTTTGCTGAAATTCTCCCATAAATACTCATAATAAATTATTTATCGATTTTAGCATTTATATAAACATGGGAAATTGTCCTTGCCCCAAAAGAAGTGATGCAGAGAGAGTCGAAGTTTAAGAATAAAGAAAAAATCTTTTCCAAAGAACAAAAGAAAATGCAGCTGTCATAGCCATGAAGCTAATATCTCAAATAACATAAAAAGCGTCATAAGTTTTTATGAAATTGTCTATGCTGGGTTCAATCAAATTACTAGACCATTTCAAGACAATGTCTTCAACAGTTCATACATTTTAAGTTATGAAGGCATCCTTAAAAGTTGCTGATTTGACTGATGACATTGTAGGCGCAATGACTCCTAAAATGATGAAAAATATCAAAGAAATTCAAAGTTATTATCTTTCCAATGCTGATGACATTGCTAATTTGGCAAAAAATGGAATAAAATCCACTTCCCGGCTAGGAAGTGTCTTTAAAATGGTTTCTAAGACCTTACCATTCGTAGCGGCTGGAATATCTCTGTATTCTGCAAGGTAGTGCTTTAAAAAAGGATAAAAACTAAACTGCGCCTTGCAAGTTGTAAATGGAGTAGCTGTCTTTACATATTGGCCCGTTTCACTGGGAGTAAGTGCAGCAGTTTTAGCAAAAAATATTTACGATATCCATCAATAAAAAAAGGATGAATGAATGATGTGTAAGATATGTATGAGTCGCGAATGGAATTGAATATATTTGTTGTGTTTAATGTTATTGTATAATTTCTCATATATACGATAGTGAATCTGAACTTTTGTTAAATGGTTTATTTTAGCCACAGCTACTACTTAATATTTCTCTTGAGATTAATGCTTAAGAGCTAGGAGGAGTAATTTTTGGTTGAGTAAATAGATTCATATGCCAAATATAATATGCATAGAAAATTTTATTTAAAGATTAATATGTAACTGAGTAATTATTGAGATTATGCTATTATTTATGTTTTTTAAATTTCGTTCGAATTACATAACCTCAATGAGAAAAAATATGAATATATCTAATCGTTATTTTTTGAGTCAGTTCGTCTAACTTTATGATTAGATGGAAATGGGTGTATTCCTAATAATGAATTTTTCAACTTAAGCTGGCTTTTAATTTACCTAAATGCTATTTAGTTATAATAAGCACATTTTATGAAGAACCAAGTATATATGATGTAAACCAGTCAAATTAATATACGAAAGTACAAATACCATATTAAGTTAATTTAGCAAACCAATTCGTTTTATTATTATCTTAGACATATTTTACCATCCAATGATTTGAATTGACTTCATCTCAAAAAATAAATTAATAGTGACTGATGACAAATTTGATAGGATCTCTTCAATTGATAACTATGTAATGCCTCATTGCTGTTACTATTCCTTTGAAACTTCATTAGTAAAATTCAAATAATCTTGATTTATATAATAAAATTGAAGTTATGCCGAAGAATTCAGATAATATGGATGAGTAAGACTTTGAACTACCTGAAATGACTTTGCTTTAATCTCCCAGTAGCTCAATCTAACAATTTTTTTTATAGGGTCGAGTCAAAACTGTCCACAAGTAAGAAAACACCAATTTTGGTCTGCTGATCAACTTTATTTGCTAAAGTCTCTGTTTCGCTCACGTCTGGGTGGTCCAACAAATCTTATCAGGGGAGCAATGCTCCTCTTTTTTGGTATAAATATTTAATCCGTCGAACTCAGCAATTTTATATCGAATTCTGCAAATCTACAGTATTATTATGAAGCTATTAATTCTCCAGTTGATCTATGTCGAAGTAGTTTGCGGCTCTGAAATAATCTGGTTTAGCTGGCTGAACAAAAAAATTTTAGAATCTTTCTATATAGTAAAAAAAATGGACTTCGTAATATCAGGGTATTTGCTTCTGTTCAGTTGGTCGGAAAATATAGCTATCTATGCTGTTTCTTTGGGAATATAGGTCTTCTATGCACTTTATATGCAAAATTACATTTTCCGTAAAGATGCATTCTATGTAACCTCATCTATGCATTATATTTTATGGATAACAATCGTTTCCATTTCGTATGGCATCAACATTATCTTATTAAATCTTGGTAATTATTTTTATTTTACTGTTAGTCATCTAATATTGGGCCCTTTGGTACTGATATGGTACAGTAGATGGGGGAAGGAATTATTCGCCAATAACATTGTCAAAATTAGTTATCTGTTTCTGTACTCTATATATGGAAGTTTCTGTCTTGGCTTAGCTGAACACTTGTTTTTTGGGATTCCTCTTTATACAATTAAAACCATCTATAAATCCATCTTTTCATTTCTTTTCATTGCCGGAGTGCTGAAATTTACTGAAAGCAGGTAGAGCAGATTTATCAAAGAACAATATAAAGGACATTTAAAGGAATACTAGATATTTGCATTAAATTTATTAGAGGAATCATTTATAAATAAAGAGGCTTAGTCTTTGCTGATGGGTCTACTCTATTCGCATCTTTGCGTCCAGTGTATCAATAAGCAATGCCCTTTCTTAAAAGACAAAATATTTGATCCCATCATTAAAATGGAAATTAAAACCAGAGAAATCCACGGTCAGCGAGACAGCGCCTTAAGGTTATACTTCAAATGTTTGTATGAATACGAAATATCTCAAAATCCGTACCAGAAAAAGATTCTGTTGGACTACAGTGAGTTCCTCTATAACTAGACTGGCAACATATATCTCCTGATGAAGTAATTATAGAAGATATAAAATCTGCACCTCAATATTATTGAAAAGGTAAAGATAAGCAAATTGAAAATTTTAATGGCCGAGGAAAACATGAGATTAAATGATCAGCTCTATGATGGAAGGCTTGATTTGGAGCATATCATTGAATCCGAAGAAGTTTTTTCTATCATTGAAAGAGATATCAAGTAATACATGTACGGAAATTTAATGATATGGAAGAGCTTTTCATAATCCCTAATAGACATGTCCGTTCTGCGGATTAAAATTTCAGATAACTTCAAATTAATTGACAGCATCAGCGAGTGCTGGAAGAAGATATCGAAGCATCTCAACATCCACAAATAGTGGAAATTTTTGTACTTGAATTTCATGTTGTTCTTTAAAAATGACAAGGGGAAGCAGAAATAACTTGATTAGTCAAAACAATCTCCCAAAAATGTTTTCCATAATAATAAGATATTTTTTGAAGAAACTAAATTTGATAAGGATATCTTTATGCAGAGCCTCATGTATGACAGGGAAAGCTTTTGTGTGAAAACTGTCCTTTAGAATAGTAACCTGATCATTAAGGATGTTAGCAAACATTTTTAGAAGAATACGCACTACAATTCAGATGAAATTAAGGGAGTACATCTGAGTTCATTGATGCCAGAGTCAATTCGAGAACCGCATGCACAAGCTGTAATGAAGTGGATCGAATAAGGCCACTAGGCTGATTTTAACTCATATTAAGTTAGATTCACATGTTTTCTCAATAAGCAAGGAGAATAATTTCCTGTCCTTAAATTCTATAAGATCTTCTGCAACGTCGAGAATGGCCTGCTGGAATTTATCTGTTTGCTGAAAAAAAATATGAAGACTTAAATTGACGATCCAGTCTAAAATACTCAAAGGTAAATAGCATATATTAAAAAAATGTCATCAGTTAGTGGGATGGTTTCAGCGGTCTAGTTGTAGTAAGAATTCAGCCCTCCTTAAAAATCAAATAAATTTGTATTAGCCAACAATATCTTTATCAAGGAATAGACTCTATTGCCTTCCAAACGATTTTAAGTGATATAGCATTTTAAATTATCCTCCAGAATATTTACTAGCATAATTCTGGCTTCGATTGTAATTCTGGCCCTGATCAGCAGCAGTTACGGGAATAATCTTTTAAATTATGGTGTGCAGTTTATTTCTTTTATGAACATGTATCGATTTCCAATGCTTCTCGGAACAAATTATATTAAGTCTTTTATGAATGTGGGAAATTTATCAGTAGTGCAATCTCAGATTTCGTCAGCTACTTATAATCTGCAATTTTATTCCAGTCAATAATTGACAATAAAGACCCTATTTGATCCTGGATTAAATGCACCTTCGTTATACTATCCTTATTACTCGAACATTCAGATGGGAATGATGCCTTACGATCAAATTGATCTTTTCTATCTCATGCTATCCACCATTTCATCTCTCAGTTCCCCTCCCATTAACAGAACATCATAATCCTTCAAGCAATTCAATGCTTTCCTGAAGCCAGCCTACGACACAATGGTAAATTCAACAAAGTATCAGTTGCAAAATAAATTTGAGTCTATGTTTTAATAAATAAAAATTACAACAATAATCTTTATCATTGTTCAGGCAGTGGTTTTTTTTATTTTCATCATCATCACCTTCTATTACGTTCATAGTGCCATCAAGAAAATGAAAAACATCTTCACGATTCTCTTAGATTTTAGACCGAGCGATGTCGAAAAAATAAATACCTATTGGATTAAGATGAATAAATCTTTCAGAAATATCTTTCATTAGATGGAGGCTCAAAGATTCATACAAATGAAACCATCCAGGATATCCAACTAAAAATCAGTAGATTAGCAAAATATGAAAGCAGCTAGCAATTTTAAATTCAAAGTGGTTGAGGGCAAGATGCGGGAGCAGTATTAATTTAGATTGAGAGTACTTATCATTTTTATGACAATTATCATCATTCTGCTAGCTATCAGTATTGAGATTAATATGATGATAGGCAATCAAAATCTGTCTAAGTTAGAGGTAGACGGCTTTTATTTTCTAAAATACTTTCCTGTTGGTCCCATCGTGGGCTATGGATGCATGTAAAAATACTATAGCCTTAATTATCCATCATAGATTCAGTTCAACCCTAATCGGTACGCTGATGATTTATCAACAATGTTTATCTTTGGTCATAGTGATTACATAGGTAGTGTTCAAGATTCATCTTCTGCTTATTACTCGAAACAAAAGAATTATTTTTATGGAAATCCTTGCGTTTATAATCCTGCACCTTTGAATACTACGACAGTTAACGTTTCAAGTTGCCAAAATTTGAGTCATGGGACATTTAAGTAGGGATTATCTGCTTTTTTGCGCTATGGCTACAATCAAGCAAATAGTTATATAAATGGGCGAACATTGATGACTTCTGCTCAGCTTCAATAACTAACACTCAGTTTTACAGTCCTATCAGCCTATGTATTGGATGCTCTTTCCACTTGGTAAAACTAATTTACCAGCAAGGTTTAAGAGGAGTATCAGCTAAGTGCGACACTTTAGATAATAATGAGTATATTAATATGTTTGCTGCATGTGATCGTAAATGAGTTTATAATTGCCAATAGAATTTCAAAGGAGTATGAATTTATCTGTAAAGTATACGAATATATGGTGCCTGAATACATCCTAATGAATGAAAAAGTTATCCGCCAGAAATTTATCATTTAGGGACTCATCAACGAATGATGTTCATATGTATATTTTCATTATTTACCTCAAAACTTACATCCTTGAGCATAATTTACTTAATTCAATTATATTTGCTTTACTATAAATTATCTATTTATTTATTTGAATTTAAATAATCTCCATAAAGGATTCATATCAATTAACTCTTGATTGAATTATTAATACAATTAACATCTTGCTTTATATTTATCGTCTGAATTCATCATCATTGCCTCAATACTTCTGGCCTGCTGGAAAGACTGACTCTTCGTACAACTTGCCGCGAATATAGTCTTAATCAACTTAAATCTACGCGAAGCATTATCCACATAAATATTGTCTGTAAGAGTGCTTAACTCAGCTTCTGGATCAGCCAATGCCAGCTAGATCTCCTTCTTCACATGCTCATCTGCCTCCTCTTCAATTTTCTAAATTCACTCACATGTACATTAAACTCTTCTTCAGTTGCTAAGTTGAACTGCTTTCCTATTTTTTTCAAAAGCAGAATGGGATCCCTCGTCTTTCTATATTACTGAATTTCCTCTCTATTTCTGTATGAAGTTCCAGGGTCAGACATCGAATGGCCATGATATCGATAGCACATCAACTAGATAAAGAGAGGACCATGGGACATCGCATATGATTTAGCCCATTTAAAAGCCTATTTGACTTCAAAAACATTGTTTCCATCAATTCTAAATCCTGGAATAGCATCACCACGTGTATAAAAATCTGTGTTCATGGAAGAACGAGCCACGGAAGTACCCATGCCATATTTGTTGTTTTAACAGATAAAGAGAGCAGGCAAATTCCAAAGTTTAGCCATGTTTGCAGCCTCAAAAAGTTGACCTTGATTTGCAGCACCATCACCGAACATAATGCTGGCAACATTTGGCTTTTTTTGATACTTGAGCGCAAATGCCAGACCAGTTCCGACTGGTATTTGAGCACCAACGATACCATTTCCTCCGTAGAAATTGGTAGACTTCTTGTAATAGTGCATTGATCCTCCTCTACCTTTAGTAGCTCCGTTGCCCTTCCCAAGCATTTCACTTATAATTTGCCTGACTGAGTATCCACGTTTGTAGGCTTGACAATGAATTCTATAAGCTCCGATAAGAGGATCATCAAAAGTAAGAGCAGCTTCCATGCCCTCTGGGATGGCTTCCTGAATATAAGAATAACTACCTGTCCATCATAGAGGTGGCAAAATCCTCTAATTTTCTTATCCTTATAGAGGATATCACAATTAATTTCCATTTTGCGCATGACTTGCAATTCGCGAATATGCTTCAATAGTTCATCTCGGGTGACTTTGGTGGTAATAGGGATGGAATCTTCAGCAAGTTTGAAGTAATGGGGCTTATCCTTTGTACATCAAAGAGTACGAGCTCAATAGTAGCTTCAGTGGCAGTTGCGAAGGACGGCATAACTCTACGCAGAAGTCGTATCATGATTATGATATGTATATATTATTTGAATATGAGTGACGAATATTTTATTAATATTGTTGCTAATTGAACAAGAAGGTTGGAACAGCATCATCATTGGATTGTAATCCTTTGATTTGAAATTGCCAATTTTTTGCAATAAACCTAATTGCTTAAACTCTATATTATTACCGTGATATTGATGTCCACCTCTAAATCTCAAAAAGAGAAGATTCTTAGCTTGTCCATTAAGGACAAGAAACTATCAAGACTATTCTTCTGCTCTGACTTGAATGAACGGGACTCTCTCTTTCTCAACAATGTTTATTAAGAACGAAACTCACTGCACTTTAAGTATTGCTTCATGTTTCCCTTATTCACTGCTATCGTATGTAAATGGGGCCTCTTTCGATCAACCTCAACTTTAGTGCAGGGCGTCGTTATGGCATCTATTTTCCTTGGAACTCATCTGTACTGGTCTTCTCATATAAATCGCAGATTTGAGTTGCTCACAGAGCCTTACTACTAACTGTACGGCATTAAGTGAAGGATGATTTGTATAATTTAATAGCTACCCTCAATCAACAAATACCATTTTCTATAATACTCCAAAGTAGTAAAATATCAATAAATCGAGGGAATAATTCGATGAAACAGTGTTCTGAGAGAAATAATCAAGAAAAGGTTTTATTTTCCATATTTTAGGAAGACTCTTTCCATTTATGCAGCACAGCGTTGCTACTGCTAATTGAACTATTGGACTGGTTCATGGACTGACACCTACTTAATTTATCCTTTTTCCAGGCATCTCTCTCCAGACTATCATTGCTGATCGCTTGCTTTAATACTCTACTGTTCTTATCCTTCTTCTCCCAAAATTTATGAAGTTCTTCCTTGATTTTTTAGTTCGTGACGACTTCCTTCTTGTAGGTGGATTCCATAAATTTGACCTGTTCGGCCAAATCCAAGAGTTGTTCCTTAATAGTATTTTTGCTTTATTTTTCGTTATCATACTCGGCAATCAGATCTTACTGATACAAATTGAGTGTTTTTATATCTTGGTTTAGATGATCGATCTCCTCTTCTCTCTCTTGGACTATCATGGCCAAATGATTATTTTAATTTGTCACCATTTCGAGGCGTTTGCATATTTGCTGATAGTCTTACATTAGAATATCTTTTTCTTCCATGGACTATGTCCTTTCTTTCCTGGTTTGTTATAGTTGTCCCTTTAATTTTTACGTTTGAGATTTCATGAGTTCTATCTAGTCTTTGACTTGTTAATTTTCTTTGGTCAATCTATCGACATCCTTCAGCAATTTTTGATTTTGCTCACTATTCTCTTTGATCTTATCGGAAATGTCGAGACTGATGTTACTATTCTCATTGACTTTTTATCTGATTAAATCCAGTTCGCTGGAAAGATCACGATTCTCTCTTGCGACTTCGATTGAAAATTGATCAATGGCCCTCATATTCTATAATATACTCTCCAGTTATTTCTTAATTGCTGCATTTTCCTCCTCTATATTCTAAATTTTAATAAGCAGGGTGGCCTATTTTTATTTAAGAATGGCTATCTTCTTCTAATTTGAAGTGTTTTTGCACCCAATTATCTCCAGTAACTTCTATCTCTATAGCAGCGATTAGTTATGCTTCTGATTGATGACTGTCAGCCGGATGTTTTCACTTTTAATCAATTTATAGTTTTTTTTAAATTACTACTGAGCCTCGTTCGTACTACATATGTACTCGTTCATATAGTTTTATAACTACTTGTATTTCTGCTGGTAGTGAGAGTCCAGCATAAAATTCTTATTCGATATCTGCTTCTCCAAACACTCAATTATATTCAGATTGTTCGTTTAGGTCTGGCAGAGAGTGCGAATAGCCTCCCTCTTCTTTTCCAGAATTTATTTAACTTATAACAGCTACTCCTCAAGGAAAGATGCATTCCTCTCCATCGACTCTATTTTTTGTTTATTGTGCTCGTTCTATTCGATCTCCTCTAGAAATAACTGAATTACTTCAAAATGATCAATGCCCTTCAGCTATTCATAGATTGATGAATATTTTTTTAACAGTTATGGATTGCTTCGCATCGAGTCATTCGATACTTGCGAACTTTCAGGCCGATAAATATGATTTTAGCTGGGAGTTAGGCTGCGAATTGACCTTTACGTGCCTTAAATATGATTAAACGAATATTCTTCATTGTAATTACCAATGCTCTGACTGCTCGCTTCGATTTGTTCTAGCGATTTTTCGCTACGATGACTAAGATGATCTTTGCTTTGCGAATGAGAGTTACTAAATTGCTGTTCGGGGTGTTTGTTGATTGGTTTTAAGTTTAATCTTAACCCTTTCATTATTGATGGATAAAACGGATATAATGATCAAAATGTATTGACTATTCAATGAATCATTATCATTTAATATGAGCAAGCTAATGATATAAATTATTGCAATAACAAATGTAGTCAGTTACAATATGAAAAGTATGGCTCTCAAAGCTTTCCTTATTTTTACAATTTCTTTTTCATCTAAAGCAATGATTTGTATTATTATTTTGTCATTTTTATGGTGAATTTCAACTCACTTTCACGCTATTCATTTGATTCAAATTCATTACTGGCCTCCGACTCGAAACTTGGAGTGCTCACCTGCCTTATTGATGCTTTAGTGAGAGGGATTTTATTTGATTTCTTTGCTTTATTATTCATTCCGTTTGTTTCAGAAATATTGGATTTGGAAGGCAGTCTGGAACTTACACCCATTTTTTCCTCCCTTTCATTTGCTTTATTTACATAATGCTCAGCTTTTACTGAAGTCGTCTATTTGACAGGAGAGGCAATTTTTTTCTTCGGTACGTTTTGAGTAATAATTGGTCTGCTACTCTTTATATTCTTTTATTTATCCACACCAACTCTCACAGTCTTTTCAGTCTCCCACCCCATTTTTTTGCTGACTTTGCTGCCTACTTTGCTAAGCGATTCCTGTTTGTTGGAATCTTTCTTGCTCTCCGAGAATTGACTGTTACTATTCTTCTCAAGAGTGCTTTCATAGTAAGTAAAGAGGGGCTGCTAAAGTATTTTAATTTAATTTTCTGGAAAAAGCTAGTCATTATCATTCCTAAACGACAAATCCGTGAATCGAGAGGTTTCCTCCATTTTTGGGTTCACCCTGAATATGGTTCGCTCTAGCTTGATCTTTAACATGTGAAAAATGGAAATGTTATCCTCGAGGGAATTCTATTTATAAAAAGTATCCAGCTGACCAATCCGATTTTTAAATTACGATCGAAGCTACATCAGTTATAACTCGTCTTCTCTTTTATGGGCAATGGATACTCTCGCAGCTAAACCTACATCGGGTAACTCTTACTTTCAAATACTTCGATAGCTCGATCAATTTATAAAGCAATAATAGGTAAGTTTTTTGTTTTGATCGCTATCCATTTCATGTATTAATTTATAAATTATGAACGAGGAGTCGGAATTGCAAGTCAACTCTTTTCTAGAAACTGAATTCTTCTTCTATTTACTGCCGTGCTACTACGGAGTGGTTGCCTTGATCTGGAGATATTTCAAGGTCATGGAGATAGAGCCTACCTTCTATGCCCGTAGAATTACTGGAGAGTGGATCTTGAAGCACATATAAAGTGAGTAATAACGCAATCGGAACAGCGATAGTCTCACCTACAAAGTAAATCTCTCCTAATTAAGGTACTTCCGGCCAGTTACGTAATTAAATCAAAGCTATCCTTGTACAATTCCTATCTTTATCTCTGTATGATATTCCTCAGCTTTGTGAGTACTTCTTCGATGTTTTACTCGGCTGGTCATAAACTACACAGTAAGATAGCTTCGACTTAGGTTTCCTCTATCTTTTCGGATTCATTTCTTGGTATATGGCCGCAGTTGTTTTACGAAGATAATGCCAGAGAAATATGCCGCAATCCATCTGGATTCACCGTTTGTTTTGGATACTTGCTGGCACTTTTTCAACCTACAAGATGTTTTAGGATTACTTTTTGCCTCTGAATCTGATCTTCAACATTCTTTTCATCGCAAGTAGCACGCACACTATTCAGGCAATCTAATTTTAGCCATCTACGGCATTTATCGACCCGAAGACTCCGATACCTTGGAAATGTCAGTAAGCAATGAGGACATTCCTGGATTTATCAAAATTATCTTCCAAAAAATAGAACTTAATGAGACAGTTCGATACTTATTAAAGATTGAAGATCAAGTTAGCGATACTATAAACGTTGACGACGGAGATATCACGAATGCAAACATCGATCAGCAAGATCTAATTTAGATTGGCAAGACATTCAAACACTCAGCCGAGACAATTAAAACTGAAATAAATCTCCTTAACGAACTTCCTCGTAGAAACGTTTTTGTTGATAAAAAGATCAGGTACATCCGCACGAACGATAAATACAAAAGTTGCTACTTCATACTCACTCAAATTGGTAACAGTCGTTTTGAGGCTGAAAGGACTATCGAATAATTTAAACAACTCTATGTTGTACTCAAGTAAATATTTACTGCAGACAATTTCCCGAAACATGCGATTCCCAAATTAATAGAAACTCAAATCAGCACTGACGATGCAAATAATAATGGACAGAATTATGTAATTGGCGATCATTCCAGTAAATCTGAGATTATATAAAAATGGTTGGATGAGGTCTTCAAAACTCCCATTTTTATCACAGCGGATCTGTTAAAATTTCTCAACGTGGGTAAATAGGAATCTGCACCGTTTATCACCTATTTTTAAAATTCATACAAAATGTTTTGCAGTAAACATTTTCTGGTGATAATGCATAACAAGCAAAAAAAGGTAGAGAAACCAACCGTGGCAACATCTGAAATAAAGGAACTTGCCGGATACTATAATAAAGAGATTCGTCAGAAAGAAGAAACAGACAACGATAAATTTCTAAAGCATATTAAGAATAAATTTTAGTTTTCAGTTTCAATCGATAAGGAAAACGTTGGATAAAATACGTTTGGGTTTATATTTGTGTGCGTTGTCGATAAGAAAGTGAAATTTAATTGGAATCTCAGTAAAATTGAAGAGAATATCCTATCACTAAATGAAAGAATTGAGGAGGAATGCAATTGTTCAGTGCCGTTCTTCTATAATATGGTGGGAACCAAGAGAAAGGGCTATAAGATCAAACTATAATCATATAAGACGTATATTGAAATGCTCCTCAAAAATAGTAAATACTACTGCGCCAGTCTTTTCTTTTTTATACGATTCGATCCCATCAAACTCGAAATCAATACATTGGGAAATCTATCTTTTTCCACAATTGAGAAGAAAGATTAGCGAAAGAGTAGATATTTATCATAGTACTAAGATAAAGGAGCATTCATTTAGGTCCTTAGACTTGATAGAACTGAAAAAAATATGAAAGGGGAAGATATTTTTAAGTTTAAACTCAGGAGAAAAGATTTTGTTCTGACCAAGACTACAGAAGACATCAAACTTTTACGCAAAAAATTAACTGCCATTTACAAAGGAGTCAGCTTCATTCCTGAGCTGTAATTCAAGGACTGTCATAAAGTGGAAGTTAAGAATAAAGTGTAGTCATTTTTGTTGAAGATAGAGAACTTGCCGAAGATAGAGATCAACCGATAGTACTTGAATTTCTACGAGAATTCCTTAGACGAAAGATGACCAAAATGATACAACTCAAATTATTTTATTTCAAAATTATAAATGATCATTAATAGATTTGTCGCTTCAACAATTGGAGGTAGATTTATCCCATAGCAAACTTACTTCTCAATAATAAGAGGACAATTCATTAATTACTCATTGTTCCAGCACCGAAAGGGGAAATTATTCAAAAATTAAACTGATCATGTTGTTAGTGGTCCGCTCAATAGCACAGAAGTAGGACTAAAGTAAAGAATAATAACTGCTAAATAGATGGAGGAGTTGAAACAATTTCAGTAGTCAGTTTTTCATGAAGATCGTAGCTATCTTCCCTTATTTCTCTGTAAAATTACCAAAATGATGAGCAGCTAAAATTATAGCAATAACAGTTAGTTTTTAAGAACAGTCCAATATCGATTAAATAAAAATAGCTCTTAGTTGTTGCTAAAACCAAATTGTATCGTCATTCTTATATAGAGCTATTAGAGATAATATCATTTCAATATAAACTTAAACTGTTCGATAAGACTAATCCTCTGCCAAACAAAAATGGATTTGAACATAGAGCGACAATGATTGCTTCCAACTATTTGCTAAATAAATAGTTTACTCTGACTTAAGCCGTGGCAATGATGGAAATGCTGACCAAATTAGGAACTGTAAGTTTGACCTTCTACATGAATTTCACTGCATTTTTAAAAACGGAATTTAGAAAATAATATTCAAACAAAAACATTAAAATATAGCATCTAATCACAATATTAAATACACATTTTCTAAAGAACAACCATACTGTGCTCGAAAATATTCTATTTGACCTGACACTCAATTATTTTCTCAGTAACTATGAACATTTCTTAACCAAAGTTAACTTAATAATGAAAATGGAAATTTTACAGATTCTAATCCTTGCTGATTTAAGGTCTTCCTATCTGAGTAATATCAGCATGAGAAATAAACTGATAAAATGGCTAATTGATAAG
>Ga0302280_1002518_pt1 | contig 13944 bp, 12 predicted proteins | sample III_Fen_E1_1_FD_198771 | JGI IMG/M metagenome (GOLD analysis project Ga0302280, IMG submission 198771) | Peat permafrost microbial communities from Stordalen Mire near Abisko, Sweden - III_Fen_E1_1 | ecosystem: Environmental > Terrestrial > Soil > Wetlands > Permafrost | place: Sweden: Abisko...
ACGCAGGAGCGACTGGAAGCTTCCACCTCGGACACCACCGCCTGATCGCATGGAAACCATGACGCTGCTGGAGGTTTTGAAAGGGGCGGCGTCATTCCTCGGGAAGCAGGGGGTCGAGTCACCACGACTGAATGCCGAGCATCTTCTGGCCCATGTTTTGGGAATCAAGCGTCTCGAACTCTATCTTCAGTTTGAACGAGAACTTGGTGAAACGGAACGCGCCCCTCTGCGCGATCTTGTCCGCAAGCGTGGTGCCGGGATTCCCCTCCAGCATCTCCTCGGAACGGTGGAGTTCTGCGGACACACTTTTAAAAGCGATGGTCGCGCCCTGATCGCCCGCCCCGAGACCGAACTGCTTGTGGAACGCGCCCTCACCTACCAGAATAAAAACTCCATCCTAGATGTGGCAACAGGGAGCGGCGTCATCCCCCTCTCACTGGCTCTGGAGCGTCCGGAGGCAGCGATCACCGCCACCGATATCTCTCCGGAGGCCCTGTCACTCGCGAAGGAAAATGCCACCCTCCTTGGCATCACTTCGGTGAAGTTTCTGGAGGCTGATCTCATGCCTCCATCGACGGGACAAGATGACCGCTTCGATCTGATCACCACCAATCTTCCCTACATTCCCTCCGCTGAAATCTCCACCCTCAGCCGCGAGGTGCAGCACGATCCGCTTCTGGCACTGGACGGAGGCCCGGAAGGACTTGATCTCATTGAGTGTTTCATTCCACTTGCAGCAGCCCGACTCAACCCCGGCGGACACCTCCTTCTGGAAATCGGCAAGGGGCAGGAGCAGGCGGTCATGGAGTGCCTGCGCAGGCATAATTATCGGGACATTCTCGCCCTTCCCGATTACCAAGGAGTCTTGCGTTTTGTTGAAGCAATTATCTAAGGAAGTCATCGAATAATGGATAAAATTCTCGTGCATGGAGGGCGCAGCCTAGAAGGCGATGTGCGCATCGGAGGTTCTAAAAATTCCGCTCTTCCCATTCTGGCCGCCACCCTGCTGACAAAGGATCGCTGCGTCATCGATCGCGTTCCAGATCTGAGCGACATCCATTACATGCTCACCATCCTAAGCCAGCTTGGCTGTGAGGTGGAACGCGCCAGCGGAGTCGTTCAGGTACGCGCGGAGAAAATCCGCACCGAGGCCCCCTACGAGATCGTTCGAAAAATGCGCGCCTCCGTCTGCGTGCTCGGTCCCCTGTTAGGACGGGAAAAAGCAGCCAAAGTCTCCCTTCCCGGAGGCTGCGTCATCGGCGACCGTCCGATTGACCTTCATCTCAAGGGTTTTGAAGCCCTCGGTGCCACAGTCACTGTCAAGGGTGGTGACATCCTGCTTGAGGCCAAGGAACTTAAGGGTGCCAGGATCAATCTTCGCGGCCGTCACGGCCCGACCGTGCTCGGCACAGGAAACATCATGATGGCCGCCGTTCTTGCCAAGGGAACCACCATCATTGAAGGGGCAGCCGAAGAACCCGAGGTCGTCGATCTCGCCCGCTTCCTGAGTGCCATGGGGGCGAATATCTCAGGCGCTGGAACCCAGCAAATCGAGATCGAAGGGGTCAAGGAACTCCACGGAGCCAACCACACCGTCATTCCCGATAGAATAGAGGCGGGCACATTCCTCGTCGCGGGAGCCATTGCCGGAAAACGAGTCACCATCCGCCGCGCCGAACCGAAGCATCTTGGAGCCGTGCTGGAGGCCTTGAAAAATGCCGGCTTTGATCTCACTCAAACCGAGGAAAGCGTCACCATTTCACCGAATGGTGCCCGCCGTCCACTTCATCTCGAGACCATCCCCTATCCCGGCTTTCCAACCGACATGCAGGCCCAGTTTTGCGCCCTTCTCTCCACGATGGATGGCACCAGCGTCGTCACGGAGACAGTTTTCCCACAGCGCTTCATGCATGTCGCCGAACTCAAGCGTATGGGTGCCAGCATCGAATTGGACGATCACCGCGCAACCATCAATGGAGTTGAACGGCTCAGCGGGGCCCCGGTCATGGCGAGCGATCTGCGCGCATCCGCCGCGCTGGTTCTAGCAGCACTTCCCGCTGAGGGAATCACCGAAATCAACCGCGTCTATCACATCGACCGCGGTTACGAGGCAATTGATGAAAAACTCAATGCGCTGGGTGCTCACATCGAGCGCATCAAAGTGTAGGGGCTCGGGATCGGATTTTTGCGGATAGCGGCGTTGGACTGCGCTTGCCGTGTGAATCACACTGCGAGCGCAGGGCAACAAAGCCCCGCGCTAAAAGAGCCAGCCCTTAATCAATTGCGCCGACTGCTTCGGATACCTCTCCCTTAATATAATCGCGGTTCAGTTTCGCAATGACACTGGCACTCACGCTCGCGGGGCAGACCGCTTCGCAGGCGTAATAGTTGGAACAGTTGCCGAAGCCTTCCTCATCCATGGCGCGAACCATGGCGCGCGCGCGTTTCTTGGCTTCCGGTTGTCCCTGAGGTAGGAGGTTGAGGTGGGTCACCTTGGCACCAACAAAGAGCATGGCCGAGCTGTTCGGGCAGGCAGCCGCACAGGCTCCGCAGCCGATGCAGGCGGCGGCATCCATCGCCTTGTCGGCCACGGGCTTGGGAATGAGGATGGCCGAGGCGTCAGGAGCTCCGCCTGTGTGTTCGCTGATGAAGCCTCCGGCGCGCATGATGCGCTCGTAGGCGCTGCGGTTGACCACAAGATCCTTGAGGATTGGAAAGGATCCCGCACGGAAGGGTTCAACAAAGATGGTCTCCCCGTCCTTGAATTTCCGCATGTAGACCTGACAGGCGGCACCACGGCCCGGTCCCTGAGGCACTCCGTTAATGACAAGGCTGCAGGTTCCGCAGATTCCTTCTCGGCAATCGCTCTCGAACGCAATCGGCTCTTTTCCATCGGTGATGAGGCGGTTGTTGACGATGTCGAGCATCTCAAGGAAGGAACAGTCAGGAGTGATGTTGGTCGCCTCGATACCCTCAAACCTACCCGGGGTGTCGGCTGATTTCTGGCGCCAGAGTCGGAGATGAAAATTCATAGTCGTCGTGCTTCTTGTGGTCTGGGTTATTTGTAGCTTCGGGTTGCGAGATGCACGGCCTCATAACTGAGGGGCTCTCTCTCGAGTTCGGGCTCGTTCCCTTCTCCCTTGTAAAGCCAGGCAAAGACGGAGGCAAACGTGTCGTCGTGTCTGAGGGCTTCGCCGTCAGGTGTCTGGTGCTCGATCCGGAAATGTCCGCCGCACGACTCCTCACGGGTCAGGGCGTCAAGGCACATTAATTCGCCGAATTCCAGGAAATCTGCCACGCGTCCGGCCCGTTCCAGGGACTGGTTAAGCTCAGCACCGACCCCGGGAACACAGACTTCTTTCCAAAAGCGTTCACGCAGGGCCTTGATCTCGGCGATGGCCTCCTTGAGTCCAGCTTCCGTGCGGGCCATACCACATTTGTCCCAAAGGATGAGTCCCAGCTCACGATGGAAGGTATCGACAGGCACAGTGCCCTTCACCGAGAGGAGCTTGTTCACCCGCTCGCGGACTTCCTCCTCGGTCTTCTTGAATTCGGGGAGATCCGTGGTGATCTTCGGACCGCCAAACTGGGTGGAGAGATATTCGCCAAGGGTATTGGGGATGACGAAATATCCATCGGCTAGTCCCTGCATCAAGGCCGAGGCACCGAGGCGATTGGCTCCGTGGTCGGAGAAATTGGCTTCGCCGAGGACATGCAGTCCGGGAATATTGCTCATCAGGTTATAGTCAACCCAAAGGCCGCCCATCGTGTAGTGGATGGCGGGATAGATGCGCATCGGACGCTCGTAGGCGCTCTCTCCCGTGATGTTCTCGTACATCTCAAAGAGGTTGCCATAGCGTTCTTCGATGGTATTGCGACCGAGACGCTGGATGGCGGCGGAAAAATCAAGATACACACCGAGTCCGCCGGGCCCCACACCTCGCCCGCTATCGCAGGCTTCCTTGGCACTACGTGAAGAGATATCGCGGGGGGCAAGGTTGCCGTAACTCGGATATTTCCGCTCCAAATAATAGTCGCGCTCTTCCTCTGGGATATCCTGGGGTTCGCGGTTATCCCCTTTCTTCTTGGGTACCCAGACCCGACCGTCGTTGCGGAGGGACTCTGACATGAGAGTCAGCTTGGATTGGTAATCCCCGGCCACAGGAATGCAGGTCGGATGGATCTGGGTGTAGCAGGGATTGGCAAAGGCGGCACCACGCTTGTAGGCGCGCCAGGTCGCGGTGACATTGCAGCCACGGGCATTGGTCGAGAGGTAGAAGACATTCCCGTAGCCGCCGGTACAGAGCAGCACGGTATCGGCTGCATGGCTCTTGATTTCTCCCGTGATGAGGTTGCGGGCGACGATCCCCTTGGCATGCCCATTGACGAGAACAAGGTCGAGCATCTCCGTGTGCTCGTGCATCTGCACCCGGCCAAGTCCAATCTGGGCGCTCAGCGCGGAATAGGCTCCGAGGAGAAGCTGTTGTCCGGTCTGGCCCCGTGCGTAGAAGGTTCGGGAAACCTGGGCTCCTCCAAAGGAACGGTTGGTCAGCTCTCCGCCGTATTCTCGGGCAAAGGGTACTCCCTGGGAGACGCATTCATCGATGATATTGCGGCTGACCTCGGCGAGGCGATAGACATTGGCCTCGCGGGCGCGAAAATCCCCGCCCTTGATGGTGTCGTAAAAAAGACGCCAGACACTGTCACCATCGTTCTGGTAGTTCTTGGCGGCGTTGATGCCCCCCTGGGCGGCGATGCTGTGGGCGCGGCGGGCGCTGTCCTGAAAACAGAAGCAATCAACCTGGTAACCGAGTTCCGCAAGGGTAGCGGCGGCGGAGGCTCCGGCGAGCCCCGATCCGACAACAATGACGTTGAATTTCCGTTTGTTGGCAGGATTGATCAGCTTCGCGTTGTTCTTGAAGTTGGTCCACTTCTGCTCGAGCGGACCGGCTGGGATTTTAGCGTCGAGTATCATGATGAGAAGGGGTGCTGAAAAGGCTACTTAATGGACGAAAGGACTAAGTGAAACGTGGGGGTAGCGAAGGATGCCCAAGAGCACCGAGAGCGGGATGGAGGCATACCCAAGGAAGATGACCAAAGCGATGATGCGACCGGCCCGTTCAAAAAGCGGTCGCAGCTTGGCCGTCGTGAGCCCGAGCGTCTGAAAGAGACTGGAAATACCGTGACTCAAGTGCATGGCCAGGAGTCCCACAGCAAGAAGGTAGAAAGCACTGACAAAGGGATTGGAGAATCCGGCAATCACCATGCGGTAGACATCATGTCGACCCTGGGCGTCAATCCATGTCCGGGTCACAGGATTGAATCCCTGCCAGGTGAACTGCGCCAGATGGAAGATAATAAAAGCAATCACCACCAAACCCGTGAGGCGCATCGAACGTGCGTAGATGGTGGTCTGCAGCGTATTGGTCACCGCGTATTTCTGCGGGGTGGCGGCGCGATTTTCCATCCAGAGCTGGATCGTGCAGGTGATGTGAAGCCCGACGATTGTCAGCAAAACGAGGCGTATAACCCAGAGGAAAGGGCCGAGGGATTGAAGATGCTCAGCATACGCATTGATCCAATTCGGGCCGGGATAGATCGTCAGGTTGCCGAGCAGATGCCCGATGACGAAGAGGATCAGAAGGATGCCCGTGATCGCAACGATCCATTTGCGACCGATGGAGGAAGAAAGCAAGGGGCTGCTGCAAGTGCAACAGGCACTGCTTTTGCCGGAGGGTTTGGAAGAAAGTGAAGAAGTTCCTGTCGATTCCTTGTTGGCGGTGCTGCTCATCGGCAACGAGAGTAGCGAGGAGAAGTTTGGAATTCAAGAAGGTTTTATATTTTTTTGTCCGAAAAACTCTTGCATCTTAAAAAATCAGACTTTCCCAAGGAAAGATTTCCCCGGCGGCACGGCTCCTGCTAGAAACCTATGGCACACATGACCGCCGAGCTGGAGCCCCCTCAGAACGATGATTCCGAACTGGTTGCCAGAACTCAGGGCGGTGATCCCTCGGCCTTTGATGAGTTGGTTGTCCGCTACACGCCGCGGCTTTACGGACTGATCTACAACATGACCTCCAACCACGAGGACACGAATGATTTGCTTCAGGATGTCTTTTCCAAAGCCTACCGCTCCATTTGCAGCTTCCGGGGAAAATCCAGCTTCTCAACCTGGATGCACTCGATTTCCGTGAACATGACGATCAATTTTCTCAAGAAGAGAAAACGGCGCCAGCACCCCAGCCTCAATGATCCCGACAGCAGCATCGAAAACGACCCCGATTTCATTGCCGCAACCAGCCAGAGCGATCCGTTAAACGCGATTTCTATCCACGAGTTGCAAAAAAAATTGAACGCGGCGCTCGCCAAGTTGTCACATGATCATCGAGTCGTCGTCACCATGTTTGATATCCAGGGCATCCCTCATTCTGAAATCGCCAAGATTCTCAAAATATCAGAAGGCACGGTTCGCTCCCGATTATTTTATGCTCACCGCCAGTTGCAAAATTCCCTTCATGAGTTTAAGAAAGCTTAAGAAATCATTTTGGAACCATGAGCAACAACACCAGCCCTAATCCTTCCGAAAGCGACATTTCCATGCAAAAACTCCTACGACTCAGACGATACGAACAGCCTCCCGCCGGCTATTATGATGAGTTTCTGAGGGAGTTTCACCATCGTCAGCGCGCGGAATTGCTCAAGCCCTCGCTGACGACACTTCTATTGGAGCGTTTCTCGTCCTGGGCCTCCGAGTTCCGGGTTCCCGCATTCGCATATGCAGGTGCGACGGCTGTCGCTGTGATTGCGAGCGTCTCGATCTGGAACACCTCATCGCCCACCCCTTCCCAACCCTCCTATGCTGTCTCCTATTCACAGAGCAGCCCCTTCTCCCAGACTCCCGTGACAATTCAGAAAATGCAGCCCGTGTCGCTCCGTGTGAATACCTCTGCAGCAGAAGATTCTTCCCAAGTATTCCCCACCTCGTATCTCCTCCAAGCCCGCCCGGCGAGCCATGAATCGCCGCTCAGTTTCTAAGTTTCAGTTATTCGTTTATCCTCAGGCGGGGCACCAGACCCGCTGTCTTGCTTTAGTCTGTTCCTTTTTGTTGGTTCCTCTCGGGCTCCGTGCTTCGGAAACGCAAGAGCCATCTTCCCCCACCCCGGGCTCCCTTGCGACTAAGGTGGCTGAATCGATCAGAACGGTCGTTAGGGATCGGGCCTCTTCCGTTGTACGAGTGAGGTGTCGTGACGATCACGGAGAAGTCGTCGGCACAGGATTCTACATTGATCCGACGGGCAACATCCTCACCCTCGCTGAAATTGTCCGAGACGCTCAGGAAATCACCGTTGAACAACCGGATGATAAGGATGGCATCAAGTCCCTACCAGCAACCGTGACAGCCATTGATCTGCGTAGCGGCGTCGCCTTTCTCAAGGTTGCCACAGGAAGCGAATCAGCGTCCTTCGTGCCTCCCCTCTCCATCAGCAATCCTCCGGAACTGACCCCGGCGATCGCCCTAGGCTACCCTCAGGAGCATCAAGTGACTCCAGCACTGGGCATGATCACGGGAAGCAAAAACCATGAAGGGGAAATCTTCCTGTGCGTCCCACACCTCACGGCCAGCCTCCCCTTGAGTGAGGGGGAAGGAGGGGCTCCCGTGCTCGATTTGAACGGAAATCTGCTTGGAATCATCATCACCGGCAACACCCAACTCGGAACCTGCACCATTCTTCCTTCGGCTGCCATCGAACAACTGCATCACAATCTGATGCGCTATGGAGGCATCAATCCCGGCTGGGTCGGAGCCGTTGTCGAGATAGCCGCAGTGCCACAGAACAACTCCCGCACACGTATTCTCTCAGTGGCTCCGGGTAGCCCAGCGGAAGCCGCAGGAATCAAACCGGGGGATATCCTGCTCAAGCTAGGCACCCATGCCGTTCACACTCCCGAAGATGTTCTCGAGGCCTCCTTCTACCTGAGTGCCGGGGAAGATATTCATCTCAGTGTGCTGAGAAAAGGGGTCACGCAAAATCTCAGCTTGCGTTGCGGTGAACAGCCTTCTCTTGCTGATGATCAGGAAGCTGCAGCATCACCCCCAACCACCCTGCTTGGAGAATCGGCGCACTAGAAAATAAGGGGATAGGGACATTTTTGAGATGACCTTTCCACCGCTTCGCGGATAAGTTCTCACTTTCCCGCACGGGGGTATAGCTCAGCGGTTAGAGCAGCCGGCTCATAACTGGTTGGTCCTTGGTTCAAATCCAAGTGCCCCTACGCGAAGAAAACGATCTTTTCACTGTATCGCTTCAAGAAAGCTGGCCCTGCATCCCATCATCCTGTTTAATTCCGATCCGTGAGCACGAGCACCCTTTTCGAAGCCCCTGACACACTGGGCCGAACCTTACAGACAATCAACGATCCGACCCTGGCTAAGAGCCTGCCGGACGGAGCGGTTCATCTTCCCGCCAGCGAGCTTCTCGGAGAGACGATGTCGCTGAATTTCGGGCCTTCTCACCCCTCCACTCACGGCGTGTTCCGCATCGTGCTCGACCTCGACGGTGAGCTGATCACGAAGGCCCAACCAGAAGTTGGCTACCTGCACCGCGGCGATGAAAAGATCGCGGAGAACATGCAGTACAATCAGTTTGTCCCCTACACGGACCGACTCGATTACCTGGCACCGCTTGCCAACAATGTCGCCTACGCCCTGGCCGTAGAGAAGCTCATGGGCTGGGAACTTCCCGCACGCGGCAAGGCGATCCGGGTCATCTGTTGCGAGCTCGCACGTATTTCAGCCCATCTGCTCGGGCTTGGCGCCAGCTCCATGGATATCGGGGCGATCTCCGTCTTCCTCTACACCTTTACTGAGCGTGAGAAGATCTACAATCTCTGCGAACTGCTGACCGGTGCCCGCTTTACCACGAGCTACACGCGCGTCGGGGGCCAGACTCGCGATCTTCCCGAGAAATTCCCAGCAATGCTCCGGGCTTTCCTTGACTCCTTCCCCATCGCGCTGAATGAGATCAACAATTTGCTGACACGCAACCCCATCTTCATCGACCGCACGCGCAATGTCGGCATCATCTCCAAGGAGGATGCCATCGCCTACGGACTGACCGGACCAATGCTCCGCGGTTCCGGCGTCGATCACGATGTCCGCAAGGCCAACCCCTATCTCGACTACGAGAAATACGACTTTGAAATCCCGATCGGCACCGTCGGAGACTGCTACGACCGCTACCTTGTTCGTATCGAAGAGATGCGCCAGAGCCTCCGTATCCTACGCCAAGCCATCGACAACCTTCCTGACGGCCCCATTAATGTCGTCGACGGAAAGAGCCGTCTACCCGAAAAGGAAGATGTTCTCCTGAGTATGGAGCAACTCATCCACCACTTCATCATCACCACCGAGGGAATTGATGCTCCGGTCGGCGAAGTCTATTTCGGTGCCGAGAATCCCAAGGGCGAACTTGGTTTCTACATCAACAGCCTGGGTGGAGGAGTTCCCCATCGCTTGAAGATCCGTGGTCCCTCTTTTGTCAACCTTGGCATCGTCTCCAAGATCCTGCCCGGTCACATGATCGGTGATGTCGTCACGATCCTGGGATCGATCGACATGGTCTTCGGCGAGTGCGACCGCTAATCCGAAGGATTAGCAGGAGGACAGAAGGCAGAGATCAAAGCTCAGAGAGGGCTATATGCTTTTGTCAGTTAACTGGTTTCCTTGTCCTTTTTAGGAAGCAGGAAGTTTGATGCCACTGCGGTGCCAATACCGGGCCGTGGGAACGGCCGGGATAGCCTGACGCGAAGCGTGAGCCCTCCAGGGCGAGACGAGCGGGAGCGAGCGAGGCAAATATCGCGAGCCTCTATTCCTTGGGCTTATTGAGCACAACCTGCTCCCCCGCCCTCCACTTCCGATAAGTCGCTATCGACTCCTCAATGATAGGGATTGCCTTGTCGGCTGAGAGAATGTCATCGACGACGACGGTCTTGTCCTCAAGTGTCTTGTAGTCTTCAAAGAAACGCTTGAGGACGGCTAGGCGATGAGGAGGCAACTGGTGAACATCCTTGTAGTGGGCGTATTCGGGATCATCCTCGATGACAGCGATGACTTTGTGATCCATCTCATCCTGATCCATCATGACCATGAGACCGATGGCCCGAGTCTTGACCAGGGTCAGTGGATAGACCGGCTCCTCACAGAGGACAAGGATGTCGAGCGGATCGCCGTCATCAGCGAGGGTCTGTGGTATGAAGCCATAGTTTGCAGGGTAGTAAACGGCGGAGTAAAGAACGCGATCAAGAGTCAGGAGACCACTCTCCTTATCGAGCTCATATTTGTTGGAACTCCCCTTGGGAATCTCCACGATACCACTTACGATTCCTTCGGAAGCATCAAAGTTTGGGGAAACATCGTGCCAGGGACTGGGTGCAGTCTGATGATAAGGTTTTGGTATCTTTGTCATGGTGTTTGTCGCTCTGAAGGTCAGTTAAAAAAGGGGCGGGGAAAACGGGTAATTTTACAGGCGTGGCCTGATCTGTCCACGTATTCCTGCCCGTCCTATTAAAATGTCAATTATTGCAGAGGTTTTTCCTCCTCGGCGGGGGGAGTCGTTTTGGGGGTGACATGTCGGCCAAGATCGCGAATCCAGAGATTGAGAATATAGGTCAGCACGACGGCGACATAGAACTGGCCGATGATTGCCTGTGTCACGGCCAGCGCCCTTGCCACATGGGCGACCGGAACAATGTCTCCGTAGCCAAGAGTGGTCTGGGTCACGAAACTGAAATAAAAGAGGGTGTCAAAATTCTGCCTGAGAGCATTGATCTCCGTCTCTTGATGGAGTGCCTTCTGCAGCGCCTTCTGCAGGTGAAAGGCATTGTGATCAAATTTGGAAATCAGGGTGTAAAAACAGGCAAAGATCGTGGCAATCCACATGTAGAGATTGCAGGCTCCGAGCACTTCATCAAAGCCCGCTTGGCGCGCGCGGAGGATTGATTTCACCCAGGCAATCGCTGCATAAACCATCGAACAGAGCACCGTGAGATCCAGAGAAATCTCAACAGAGGAACGAATTCCCACCGCCTCCCCATGGAAGGTTTCCCAATGCCTGAAAGCAAAAATCGTGAAGGGAATCAGAAAACCAAAAAAGGAGATCGCAATGGCTTTACGCAGTCCGGCTATTGAAACCATGGTCAGCCATGTCACCGCCACCAGGACCAGCAGGGTGAACATTTCCGGGATGTAATGCCCGCCGAAGATGAGGGCGATTAACAGAAGCCCACCGATAAGATGGCGCCGCTCCTGAAACTTCCTGCGTTTTGCTTTACTGAAAGGCATTCTACAGATCTCCTCCGCCGCCGCCGCCGCCAAAATCTCCACCTCCACCGGAAAATCCTCCGCCACCGCCCGATCCACCGGAGCCTCCTCCCCAACCACCTCCAAGACCACTTCCTATAAAAAATCCTGTGGCAGCTGAGCCGGGATCAATGCCTCCGGCACCTCCACCTCCCCCACGGAAACGGTTCGTGATCACCAGAATCAGCAGGACAAGCAGGAATAACCCTAGGGGAGAAAAAAGCAGATCGAGCAGAGTGGTTGGCTTGCCTCCTGTTCCCTTGTACTCACCCTTGGTTGCCTGAATCACTGCATGGATCCCATTCGAAAGACAGGCGTTATAATTTCCCACACGGAAGGGAGGTGACATGACCTCCTTTACAATCCGATGACAGACGACATCGGGCAGTGCCCCTTCAAGGCCATAGCCGGTCTGAATCCAGGCCTTTTTACTTTGTACAAAGACAAGGATCAGAACTCCATTGGAGATTTTTTTCTGACCGATATGCCATGCCGTGGCCAACTGCTGGGCATAGTCCTCAATGGAGAGCCCCTCGGGCAACGAAGGATACACCACGGCGACAATCTGATTCGAAGTCTCCTTCTCAAAGGCTGCCAACTGACGATTCAGATCGACTACTACTTCCGGTGAGATGACCCCCGCCTCATCGGTGACATACTGGCTGGGTGCGGGAGGAAGAGACGCAGCCACAGCAATGCTTTCTCCGCCCAGTATTCCCAGGAGGCAGCAGGCTGAAATCAGGCGCCAGATCATGAACAGGCGGCCGGTATGTTACTTTGCAGCAGGCGTGCCAAAATCAAACTTAACAGCGGGAGCTGTTTCTGCTCCTGCAGTTGCCTGAAAATAAGGTTTGGGCTGGAACCCAAGCAACGCCGCAAAGAAAACTGTCGGGACGGTTTTTATCTTGGTGTTGTAAGCCTGCACTACCTCATTGAAGCGGCCTCGTTCTACGGCGATGCGGTTCTCGGTGCCTTCAAGCTGCGCCTGAAGATCACGGAAATTGGCGCTCGACTTGAGATCGGGATAATTTTCGGAAACCACGAGCAGGCGGGAGAGGGCGTTACTCAGCTGTCCCTGCGCCTGCTGGAACTGCTGCAATTGGGCTGCATCTGACGGAGCCTGGTTCTGGTTGATCTGCACCTTACCAACGGAAGCACGGGCCTCGGTGACCTGCACGATGGTTGATTTTTCGAAATTCGCCGCACCCTGCACGGTTTGGACAAGATTCGGGATCAGGTCGGCTCGCCGCTGATAGACGTTCTGAACCTGCGCCCAGGAGGAATCGATCGCCTGCGAACTGCCAACCAACCCGTTATAGCTGCCAACTGCCGCAAGGATGAGGATGACGATGATGCCAAGGATAATGAGGAGTGTTTTATTCATAATGGATAGTAGATAAGGATCTAGGATTCAGGATTCGGATACTGGGAGAAGTTGAAGCAAATTTTGGAAAAATCAAACAAGAGAACCTACCACGCCGGGAATCGGCTTGGGCATGACAAGTGCCCGATTGATGGCATTCACATAGGCTCGCGCGCTTGCCTCGATCACATCGGTGGAAGCTCCCTTTCCGGTGATGAGACGCCCATCGCCGAAATCAACTTTCAGGGTCACTTCACCCAGGGCATCCTGCCCCTCGGTAACGGCTTCAACAAGATAAACAGCCAAGTGGCCGGTGCGTTTCACGATCCGGTCAATCGCCTTCATGGCGGCATCAACGGCCCCATTGCCGGGACTTGAGTCCTGGAGTGTCTCACCGGCATGGCAAATGCGGACGGTGGCTGTCGGCACCGTGCTGCTACCGCTGGTCACATGGATGTATTCCAGTGAATAGGCACCTGTCTCACCGGCGACCGCATCGCCAGCGAGAGCAACCAGATCGTCGTCATAGACAAATTTCTTCTTATCCCCAAGTTCCTTGAATCGGGTGAATATCGGGACAATTTCCCCGTCGGTCAGCGTGAATCCCAGCTGCTCCAAACGGGCCACCATGGCATGGCGTCCACTGTGCTTGGTCAGCGGCAGATCAGTGCCACCCCAGCCGACTTCCTGCGGATCCATGATCTCGTAGGTCTCTCGCATTTTCAGAATGCCGTCCTGATGGATGCCGGAACCGTGGGCAAAGGCGTTTTCACCGACGATCGCCTTGCTCCGCGCCACCTGCAGTCCGCTGAGGCGACTGATCAGACGCGAAGTTTTCAGAATCTCACGGGTTTCCACTGCGGTGGAAAGTCCTGCAAAGACATCGGGGCGTGTCTTGATCGCCATGACGACTTCCTCCAGCGCGGCGTTTCCTGCTCGTTCGCCAATGCCGTTGAAAGTTCCCTCGACCTGGCGAGCCCCAGCCTGGACGGCAGCCAGCGAGTTGGCCACGGCCATTCCCAGATCGTCATGACAATGGACGCTGATCACCGCCTTGTTGATATCCCTCACATGATTCCGAAGGTAGGTGATAAGATCGGCATACTGGCCCGGCATGGCGTAGCCGACAGTATCTGGAATATTGACTGTAGTAGCTCCCGCTTCGATCGCAGCCTGCACCACTTCGGCCAGAAATTCCGGCTCCGTGCGCGAGGCATCCTCG
>Ga0302280_1002519_pt1 | contig 13937 bp, 13 predicted proteins | sample III_Fen_E1_1_FD_198771 | JGI IMG/M metagenome (GOLD analysis project Ga0302280, IMG submission 198771) | Peat permafrost microbial communities from Stordalen Mire near Abisko, Sweden - III_Fen_E1_1 | ecosystem: Environmental > Terrestrial > Soil > Wetlands > Permafrost | place: Sweden: Abisko...
CCCGTTTGGCGACTACAAGGTTACTGACAGGCAAAATATACTGCTGTACCAGCAAATAGGCCAGGTACATAGCCGGTACCCGCTGTGGATGTTCACCAAAACCAGCCGCCAGAAAATAGGGGTGCTGTGCGGCGAAGGGATATGGAAATGGTTCCTGTTCGACTACAACCTGAACCAAAACAATAAGGCCATGGACGAACTGGTAAACAAGACCGTACAATACCTCTCCGTGAAGGCTGACAGCCGCCTTTTCCGCATGAAGCCTACCCGCCCTGCCTTCTATGAAGATGAAAAGATAACCCTTGAGGCGCAGGTATATAACGAAAGTTACGAACCTGTGAAGAACGCCCTGATACAGGCCACTATCAAAAACGAAGAAGGTAAGAGCTTCGAGTTCAATTTCCAGGAAAAAGACAGCGCCTACTACCTCGATGCCGGGTATATGCCCACCGGCACCTATACCTACCAGGGCCGCACCAAGATAGGCGATAAAGGATACACGGTTAGCGGCGAATTCATCGTGAAGAAAGTAGACCTGGAATTCCTTGATGTAACGGCTAACCACCACCTGCTGTACAATATCGCCAAAAAACAGGGCGGTAAAATGGTGTACCCGAAAGACATGGCTTCACTGGCTGACAGCATAGCCCAGCGCAATGACATACATGCCATAGCATATATGGAAACTGAATTTAAAGACCTTATCTTCTTTAAATGGCTGTTTTTCCTTTTGCTTGCCTTCATGAGCGCTGAATGGTTTTTGAGGAAGTATTTTGGGGGGTACTAATAGAATTTTTATACCACAACAGCTTTGGGCAAACGCAAATAAAGTCCAAAAATATCCTCTTTTTGTTGTTAATAACAACTATGGCCTTACATTCACTAACAGCGAGTGCCTATTATATTTAACTAATAAAAAACGCGACAGGTTAACATTGAGCAAACGATTAGCTAATATTAATTTTACACATTTTTCAAAATAGTGACAATTTGTTAACAAAGATATAAAAAGGAGGTCTTTTTCAATAAAAAAGGAAGGCTGTTTACCATTCATGATATTGTTCTTTTTATACTTAGTGTTAAGAAAATGCGACAAGTCTTTTATTAACGTTATTCTAACCTCATATCATCTTTTTTTTATTTTTCTACGATGGGTTTTAATCCTGCCAATCCTTTCGATCGTTCTAGTGAAGGTTGAGCCATATTTTCTGTAAATTGCACCCGTTAAAATACATTTATGGACATATCAGGAAAAGTAATACAGCTCATGCCTTTACAAACCGGACAAGGCAAAAACGGTGAATGGCGCAAACAGGATTTTGTGATAGAAACACAGGCGCAATACCCCAAAAAAGTCTGCATTTCCGTTTGGGGAGATAAAATAGACCAGTCCAGCCTGAAGGAAGGCCAGGAAGTAACGATTTCTTTTGATGTAGAAAGCAGGGAATTCAACGGCAAATGGTACACTGATGTAAAAGCCTGGAAAATAGAAAGCTCCAAAGGGGCGGGCAAAGGCCAGAAAGGAGATAGCGGTTATCAGCCCCACCCGGCTGATGAATACCAAAGCGGCCAAATCGAAAACCAGTCACCGGGTTTGGATGAGGACCTGCCTTTTTAAAAAAATGCGGATTGCGCCCGCCTGGCTAAACTGTTCGGACGGGAAGTGTGAATTGCGGAATGAAGTGGGGAATGACAGGATCATTAAGCCATCTTTTCAACCAGTTTTTGATAAAATCTATCACCTGAAACCAAACACCTATTCCTCCATTTCTAAAAAATAATACTACCTTTATATCCTTTTTAGGATTTTGCTGTTATATTGGCAGATAATATGGTAACGGTTAAAAGTATAGGCCATTTTCACCGTAGAGACGCAATGCATTGCGTCTCTACGGTAGTTTGCATTTGCCTGTTCTTTTTTTCAAATATCAATTCTTCCAAAGCCCAGCTTACCCAGATCACATTCGGGAAAAACGTGTTGCAGTACAAGGACTTTTTCTGGTCGCATTATGAGAATAATAATTTCGACGTGTATTTTTATGGCGGTGGTAAAGAGCTTGCCCGCTATATTATTACCGAGGGGGATAAGTATGTAAAGCAGATCGAGAATATGCTCGACTATCCCATGAGCGACCGCATTACGATAGTGCTGTATAATTCATATACAGATCTCAGGCAAAGCAATTTCCGCCTTCGGCAAAACAACCATAGTAGCCAATACCATATTTATTTACTTTGACGGCGGCCACTTTGATTTCGCCGGGCAGATAAAAACAGGTATTGCGCGCATCCTTTTGCATGATATGATATATGGAGGCAGCCTCACCGCCCGCCTGCAAAACTCTATACTCCTGAACCTGCCTGACTGGTATATTGAGGGGCTGGTAGACTTCGTTGGCAATGACTGGGACGAGCAGCACGAATCTCAGCTTCGGGAAGGTATTCTTTCCGGCCGGTTCCAAAAGTTTAAAAAACTTACTGAGCAGGAAAACAACCTTATCGGGCAAAGCCTTTGGAGATATATAAGCGCACAATACGGATCGTCGGTTTTGTCGGACATCATATACATTACCCGTACTGAAAGAAGCATTGACGCCGGATTTCAGTTCGTACTTGGGAAACATTTTAGTGAAGTGATGTATGACTGGTACAGAAGTGAATATAAGATATATTCTGCTGACAGCCTGGCCAACAAGCCATCCGGTGAAGAACTTTCATTGAAAAAAGTATATAAAAAGGGAAAAATAACACAATGGGATATTAGCCCGGATGGGAAATATGCCGCTGTGGCTACCAACGATATTGGTAAGGCAAGGGTATATATGATCGACCTCGCTACCGGCAAAAAGAAAAAGATATTTAAAAGCGGGTACCGCAGGCTGGATGTGGTATATGATTATAATTATCCGCTCATAGGCTGGCAGCCGCACAGCGATAAGCTGATGGTATTCTATGACAAACAGGCATTCCCGGCTTATATCATTTATGATGCGGAAGCAAAAAAACGCATTGACAGGGTGGAAATAAATACGATGGAGCGCATCCTTGGTTTTGATGTCGCTGACAATGGCTATACTATGGTAGTCTCAGGAATTAAAAACGGGCAAACAGATATATATTTATACAACCTCCGTTCGCAGGTTTTTAAAGCGCTTACCAATGATATTTATGATGACCTGCAGCCCCATTTTGTAGATAATTCAAAGGGGATCGTTTTTTCGTCCAACAGGCCAGATAATTCTTTGAAAGTGGTAAACAGTAACAACGCCTATAATTTTAATGGCAATTACGAAATATATTATCTGCCGAATTTTGCCTTTAACAAAACCCTGAAACGATTGTCTAAAAGCCCGGCAGATGCTACCATTCCAAATATTCTCGACAGCGCGCACTTTAGCTATATTACCGATGAGAATGGCATATTCAACCTGAATGCCGCCCATCTAGATTCTACTTTTCAATACATAAGGCTTATTGCAAAATTCCGTGATACCATAGGCAATAAAACAGATACCTTTTATTATTATAAGAACAATAAAAAAGCCGCAACCCTTCCAGCGTCCGTTGCACACGACCGCAGCCTGAGGCAGGTGGATACCGAGGTAGTTTATAAGGATTCAGTTACTACCTATGGAGTTACAAATTCCGCTGAAAGCATAACTTCGTACCGCATTAAGCGCCAGGCCAATGCCATATATGAATCTTTTTATTATGATAATAAATTCCATATCTGTAAACAGCCCATCCCTAATAACTTTGCAAGTGAGAACAAGGAAAGGCCAAAGACTTATCCGTTCATAAGAAAATCATTTATCGGCACCAATAAACCGGAATATAACCAAAGCGAAAATTCCTTCAGCGGACTTAATGCCAGGCAAAATAAAGGAGGGGAAAGGACTGTCAGCGGAGATACTTCAAAGAACAGGGTAAATTATTTCCAACCTGACTATCCGCTTGCTGATATTGTAGAGATAAGAAAGGAAGAAACCGCACCTGATACTGCAAGCAAGGATATGGCTGCCCTGTTGTTTAATCATGCGAATGCCAATAAAGTGAAATTTGCTTCTGCGGCTTTATATGAGGTCAATTTCGCACCTGATTATGTCTATACGCTCCAGGTGAATAATACCTTTACACAATCTCCCTATGTGCCTTATGTGCCAAACAGTAATTCCCCTGTTTATAGCCCGGACCCTAACGGAATGTTTAAGATTGGGTTGAGTGATCTGTTTAAAGATTACCGTATCCAGGGAGGTATACAGATACTTTCTACAGGGCAGGGCGCAACCTATTTCATTTCCTTTGAAGACCTGAAGAACAGGCTTGATAAAACCTATACTTTTTTCCGACAAGGCGAAACGGATATGGATGCAAGCGGTAATTATTACAAGATCACTTCAGAAGAAGGTAAGATCGATTTTAAATGGCCTTTCAGCGAAACATCCGCCCTGACATTTAGTGGATTTGGCAGGTTCGATAATACTGTTTATTTGTCCTCAGAATACCAATACCTTGTTAAGCCCAGCCAGCCGGATGTTTGGGGTGGGGGAGAAGTGGATTATATATTTGATAATACGATCAGGCGCGGTATTAACCTATATAATGGGGTTCGGGCGAAAGCATATTCACAGGTATTCGATGAGATAAACGGGCAAAAATCTCTTTTTTATATTGTCGGCGCCGATTTCCGAACTTATACAAAAGTCAGCCGCCAGATAATATTGGCTAACCGTTTTGCTTTTGCTTCTTCTCTCGGCGCGGCTAAAGTTGTGTACTTCCTTGGCGGCGTAGACAACTGGATCGCCCCGGTATACAATTCCAATGAATTGGTAGACCAAAATCAGCATTACGTTTACCAGGCCTCCGCCACGGATATGCGGGGTTTTGACCAGAATGTGCGTAACGGGAGTAGTTTTGCATTGTTTAGCAGCGAGCTGCGCATACCTCTTTTTAAATATATCTTCAACCGCCCCATCAGGTCGCAGTTTATTGATAATTTCCAGGTTGTAGGATTTACTGATATTGGAACTGCCTGGACAGGCTTTTCTCCTTTTGCCGGTGAAAATATCATAAACACTCAGAATATTTCTAACCCGCCCTTGTTTATTACTGTCAACAGCCCAAGCAATCCTATTGTATATGGATATGGATTCGGATTACGCACTACTTTATTTAGCTATTTTATCAAATTAGATTTTGCGCACGGAGTGGATAATGGCATTACCGGCCCGCAGATAGTATATGTGTCGTTGGGGTTGGATTTTTAGGTTTATAGTTCTTTTTTCCTGCAGTCTTCAAGCATCTCAGCTACTGTTTTTCCAGAAACAGGGTGTATCCAGACTGCCGCTATTTCAGCCAATGGAATAAGTGTAAACATGCGCTCTGCCATATAAGGATGTGGGGTAATTAATTCTTTAGTATTCATTATTAGATCATCATAAAAAAGGATGTCGATATCCAGAACCCTTTCGCCCCATTTTTCAGTTTTCACCCTGCCTACCTTCTTCTCTATTCCTTTTAAATGATGCAATAGTTCGAGTGGCGTCATATCTGTTTCCATAATAATGCATTGGTTCAAAAAAGCGCCCTGGTCTGTTTTGCCCCATGCTGCGCTTTCGTATATCTTCGATTTTTTAAGGATAGGACCTAACAGGCTAATTTCTGTTTCTGCGAAATGCAAAAACTTTTCACGATCTCCCATATTAGAGCCTGTAAGGAGGGCTGTTTTTTTTTTCAATTTTTCTCTTAAGATTTTTTCATCAGGTTAATCTTATAAATCGTATTAATCAAGGTTCAGGCAACCACCACCGTTTGAATATTTACAAACTCATGTATGCCCACATCTGACAATTCTCTTCCGTAACCTGATGCCTTCACTCCGCCAAAAGGCAGGGCCTGGTTTGATACTACCATGGTATTAATGTAAATGCTGCCCGATTGTATTTGCACCGCCATGCTTTCTGCTTTTTCAACATCTTTTGTCCAAAGAGAAGCTCCCAGCCCGAAATCAGTGGCATTAGCGAGTTGTATCGCTTCTTCTTCATTTCTCACAACAAACATACTTGCTACCGGCCCGAATAATTCTTCCTTAAATGCGACCGAATCTTTTGGAATATTGCTCATAACAGTTGGAGGATAATACCAGCCCCTGCCCAGTGGGACCTCCCCCCCAGTAATTATTTTCGCCCCTTTTTTGACGGTATCTTTTACCTGGCCATCCAGTTTTTCCCGGAGATCTTTCCTTGCCAGAGGCCCTATTTCAGTATCTTCTTCAATCGGGTCGCCTATATGCAGCGATTCTACTTTTTCAACGAACAAGCTTATAAATTCATCTGCAATTTCCTTTTCAAGAATAAAACGCTTTGCAGCTATGCAACTTTGCCCGTTATTCTGCATTCGGGCGTCTACCCCGGTAGAAGCTGCTTTGGCTATATCAGCATCTTTCAAAACAATAAACGGGTCGCTTCCGCCGAGCTCCATCACTGTTCGTTTTATTTGTTTTCCTGCGAGGCTGGCAACTGTTTTTCCGGCCAGTTCGCTGCCAGTAAGTGAAATACCCTGCACCCCTTCATACCTTATCACTTTGGCTGATTGAGTGTGGTCAATTAATAAGGTAGTAAACACCCCATCCGGAAAACCACTTTCAGTAAATACCCGCTCGATAAGCTGTGCGCAATTTGATACATTTTCAGCGTGCTTCAGAGCAACTGCATTCCCCGCCATCATTGCAGGTACGGCACAGCGGAATACCTGCCAGAACGGGAAATTCCATGGCATAATGGCATATATTATCCCAAGGGGGCGCATTTCAGCCCCGCTTTTAGAATAGCTGGTTTTATATTCAACCGGTTGCAAAAACCGCTCTCCATTTTCAGCATAATACTTACATAGCCAGGCGCATTTTTCCACTTCAGCTATTGCCTGTTTTATAGGTTTGCCCATTTCCAGGGTCATTTCCCTGCCGAGGTCTATTTTATTTGTTTCAAGGTATTTCGCAGCTTCGAGCAAAAGGTCAGCCCGCTTTTGATAAGAAGAATTTTTCCAGCCCGCAAAAGCATTGTCTGCCTTGCCAAGCTTTCTCATCAGTTCGGCGTCTGTGAATTGCTCAAATGAATATATTTCCTCCCCTGTTGCAGGGTTTATAGATTTTATGCTCATACAGTTAGAATTATTGTTACAAAAGGAATCAATGATGTTATTTGTTCATTACCCCGATACCAGGCATTTAGTTAAGCCTTTTTTTAAGCATTTCCTCTACTTTCTCAAACAAGGCACCTGGCTCCATTGTTCGCCAGTTCATGGTATCTAGTTCACCGCCGAAATTTATATAATAATCAATATTATGGTTTCTAAATTCCTGCAAAACATGCTCCTGAAAATTGATCCCTGCTATCCATCCATCTTCGACGTCGCCAAACCATTCTTCGTAATAGTCATCTCCGTCAAAATGAAAATTCAGCACATTTTCACCGATCAGGATAAACTTATTAATGCCCATTTCCTGCAGGGAGTCTACAATTTCCCGTTTTATGAACATGATGTCATTGGAAATCGCGTCATTCCATTCGCCGATAAGTTCAAAGATAGCATATCCTTTGGTATAATCCACAAATAAGATCTTCATATACAAGGTATCGGAACCAAAATCATCCCACTGCGGGTGAATATAATAATCGTAGACTGAATTTGTAAAATGAAATTCGCTGTATTGCCTCTTGTAAAAAGGGGAATGTTTGTCGGTTTCGGCGGTATAATAATGCCGCCAGTTAAAGTAGGGTTCTATATTATGCATTGCTAAGGCCCTTTTCTAATTTAATTGTTGTTGGTAAACCTGTTAAATGATTGCCAATATTTATCTTTATATATGTCATAACTTAAATCAAGTTTACCAACATACTCCTGCTCTATGCTATATAATACTTTTGAAGGTTTTCTAAAATCTTTGCAAGCAAAGTAAACCTCTCTCACATTTTTAGTTGTTTGTCTGCCGATATTCAAGTATCCTTCAAAGTCTTTTAATTCTTCCATTATCTGAATTTCGATTTCATTCAAAAAATTATATGTTTTTTCATTGGGCATTCCTTTGTTATCTTTCCCATCATATTTAATCTCAATTTTTAAAATCCATGGGTGAGAGGCTTTGCTATCCCATTCTAATAAATCAGTATTAATAACGGCTAGCAAGGTGTTTCCACTTTCAAGTTCAGCATCTAGCACAGAATAGTTATCATTTTTTGTATCGTGTCTTAACCCTTCGTATTTTTCAATAAATTCCTTTTGTCTCCATTGAAGAAAATCTTTTAATTTTTCTATTGGAATTAATTCTTTTTGGGCATTGTCTTTACTAATAATGTTTAAAGTATCAATAGTTGTGGCAAAATTTAATTCACCGAGAAAAATATCTAAAAATATATATGTGCCGTTTCCAATTATGGATTTGTTTTCCTCATCAAGGTTATCATGAATAATAGTAATTTCAACTTCATCTGGATAACCTGAATAATCATTGGCATAGAAACTAATATTCTCACTATTGAATTCGTAACCGTCCATAGTTATGTTAACGTCTGCAATGTCGTGTGCAGGTTTAAGCGCCGTGAACCTCCAGCCATTAATTTGGGGTGCGGAATTGACAAGTTCTTCGATAAAAACAATGTTTTTAATTTCTCCTTTAGCGGAAAAAATCAATTCAACTGTATTCTTATCAAACAAACCTGTTAAATAATAAAATCCGTCTTTTACTTCATTGAGTCTAGATGAGAGTTTCTCAAAAAAATCTTTTTCTAAATTGCCATTTTGCTCTACAACTTTAAAGAATGCCTCTTCGTTTTGCTGAAACCAATTCCAGAAATCTGCATAAGATTTTATCGTATCTTCTTTTGTTCTGAGAATGCTTTTTAAGAAGTTCATTAGTATATTTTAAAATCTGTGAATCTGTGGCTATGCTTTTTTCCCTTCATTTTCAGAGATAACATTTCTTACGCTGCCAAGTTTCATTAACCGGGCATGGGCTTCATTATATTCCCATCCATAGAGGTGCATCAGCATGCGCGTGCCCCTGTCTACCAGCTTATTGTTGGTAAGCTGCATATCCACCATTTTATTGTCTTTTATCCTGCCGAGTTTTATCATTACGGCAGTGCTGACCATATTCAGGACAAGTTTCTGGGCGGTTCCGGCTTTCATCCGCGTACTTCCCGTTACAAATTCCGGCCCGGTAATAACTTCAACAGGAAATGCAGATAATGCTGCTATCTCGCTGTCAGGGTTGCAAACAATACAACCGGTAGCTATGCCGTTTTCCCTGCATGCATGTAAACCGCCTATCACATAGGGAGTAGTGCCTGAAGCAGAAAGCCCAATGACAAAATCTTTTGTTGAAATATGGAATGCCTGCAAATCTTTCCAGGCATTATCAAGGCTGTCTTCAGCGCCTTCCTGCGCACGGCGGATAGCAGCATCGCCGCCTGCAATGATCCCTGTAACTACATCAAAACCTACCCCAAAAGTAGGAGGACATTCGCTTGCATCTACAATCCCCAGGCGCCCGCTGGTACCAGAACCGATATAAAACAACCGTCCTCCATTGGATAATTTTTCATAAACTGCATCCACCAGCTTTTCTATCTGCGGCAGGGCTTTTTCTACTGCGATAGGAACAGTTTTGTCTTCGTTATTTATATTTGACAAGATATCCTTTGTAGGCATCAATTCAAGGTGCCTGTAGATGGAGTCTTTTTCTGTTATTTTTTCAGGCATATCATTCCTAATTTATAATTCATAATTGCCCCAGGTGGTACTTTACCAGCCCATCCACCGGTTTTTGGATAACATCTTTTAATGCAAAGCCATATTCCTCTGAAACCTGTTGCAATATATCCTTAAAATAAAACCCTACCGAACCTACCGCCGACAATGGCCATGACTTATATTTTTGATATGGTTTTATATGGTATTCAAAGAAATCGGTAAAACTTTCTTTTACAATTCTTTTACAATATTCTTCATGGATATTATCGCCAATGAACTTGGCGAAAGTGGCCAGCCATTTGTTTGGGTTTATACCGCGATAAATGGCGCTTAAAATTTCATCTTTACTGAGGTGATAAGTATCATCAATTTTTTTAGAAATATCGCCCGGCAAGATACCATAAATATAGTCGCGCAGGAGGCGTTTGCCAAGATAGCCGCCGCTGCCTTCATCGCCCATCACATAGCCAACAGAGGGGACATCATCTACAATTGTTTTTCCGTCATAAACAACTGAATTAGAGCCTGTGCCCAGTATAGCTGCAATACCCTTTTCCTCCCCAAAAAGCGCCCTTGCAGCAGCCAGTATATCATGGTTTATCTCTATGTGGGCGTCCGGGAAAAAGGTGGAAATGGCGGCGTGCATCCGGTTCACATTTTCCACCGAAGAGCAGGATGCGCCGTAGAAAAAAATATTGTCCACGCGGCGGCCTTTTAATAATGAAAAGACCTCGCTGTCCATTATTAGCATGATTTGCTCCAGTTTCTGGATATAAACATTGAACCCGGAAGTTTCGAAGCGCATAGCTTCCTTGCCATGGGTATCTATAAGTACCCATTCTGTTTTTGTAGAGCCGCTTTCAGCTATCAGCATCATTTGCGTTAAGATCTTTAACGGCAAATTAAAGGATTTTAAGCGGCGAATGTAGGGTTAGCCTGTTATTTTTTATAATTGATAAGAAAACGCAGAACAATGCTCAAGCATAGCCAAAAATTTGACAGGCTATAATTACATTGCTATTCATCCTCTTAATATCCCGGGTCCGGATCTGTTTCCGGTTCGGTATCAGGTTCAATTTCCGGGTCCGGCTCTGTTTCCGGTTCAGGTTCTTCATCAGGCCCGGGTTCAGGCTTCCACCATGGTTGTTTTTCAGGGAATGGAATTACTTCCGGATTTGGTTCATAGCCGGGGTTATTATTTGCGTACATAATTTCCTAGTTTTTAAATTCAACAAATATATTGTCAATTTGTGCTTTAAAATATGATAGAAATCAGCAGGGGGGCTGATATACTTGTTTATTCATTAATAACCTGCCGCCCTCTATCCGTCATTTTGTCATATCCTCTTAAACATTTGTCAGTTTTCACCCTTTGGCATTTTCATTGATAAGGATGCATTGTTTAATTGCTGAACCATTAAATTGTTGAAGAAAAGGTTTGGCAACGGATTGAAAAAGTAAAATATAAAGGACTAAAAATAAATCAAATGGCAAAAATTATTGGTATTGACTTAGGAACCACAAACTCTTGTGTTTCAGTAATGGAAGGAAACCAGCCGGTAGTAATTCCAAACAGCGAAGGCAAAAGGACTACCCCATCTGTAGTGGCTTTTCTTGATAATGGCGAAATAAAGGTAGGCGACCCTGCCAAGCGCCAGGCTATCATCAACCCAAAATACACTATATCCTCTATTAAGAGGTTTATGGGCAGAAAATTTAATGAAGTGGAAGGCGAACGCCGCTACATTTCTTATGAAGTAACGCAGGGCACCAATGACACAGCCCGCGTGAAAATAAAAGATAAAGTATATACCCCGCAGGAAATAAGCGCCATGATCCTTCAGAAAATGAAGAAAACGGCGGAAGATTATTTGGGCGAAACCGTAACCGAAGCGGTGATAACCGTACCTGCATACTTTAATGACGCACAACGCCAGGCCACGAAAGAAGCCGGTGAAATAGCCGGCCTTAAAGTAAAAAGGATCATAAACGAACCAACGGCTGCGGCACTTGCCTACGGGCTCGACAAACAAGGCAAAGAACATAAAATAGCCGTGTATGACCTCGGCGGCGGTACTTTCGATATATCTATCCTTGATTTAGGGGATGGCGTGTTTGAAGTGAAATCAACCAATGGCGATACCCACCTTGGCGGCGATGACTTTGACCAATTGGTGGTAGAGTGGCTGGCGGATGAATTTAAAAAAGAAGAAAACGTTGACCTCCGCAAAGACCCTATGGCCCTGCAAAGGCTGAAAGAAGCTGCCGAAAAGGCAAAAGTGGAACTTTCAAGTTCACTGGAAACTGAAATAAACCTGCCTTACATTATGGCAGTTGACAATATCCCTAAGCACCTTGTAAAGAAACTGACACGTGCAAAATTTGACCAGCTTACCGAAGCCCTTGTAGAAAGGACGATAGGCCCATGCAAAAAAGCGTTGGAAGACGCTGGTTACAAGGCTTCTGATATTGACGAAGTGATACTCGTAGGCGGATCTACCCGTATCCCACGCGTACAGGACAAGGTAAAGGAGTTTTTTGGCCGCGAACCGCATAAGGGTGTTAACCCTGACGAAGTTGTAGCCGTGGGAGCTGCCATACAGGGCGGTGTACTTACCGGTGAAGTGAAAGATGTATTGCTTTTGGATGTTACGCCACTTTCTCTTGGTATTGAAACGCTTGGCGGGGTAATGACTCCGTTGATCACTTCAAATACTACGGTGCCTACCAAGAAAAGCGAAACCTTTTCTACTGCGGCTGACAACCAGCCATCGGTAGAGATACATGTAATACAGGGCGAACGCTCTTTGGCAAAGGATAATAAGACCATAGGGCGGTTTGTGCTGGATGGCATACCGCCTGCGCCAAGAGGTGTACCACAGGTAGAAGTTACTTTTGATATTGACGCGAATGGTATATTGAACGTAAGCGCGAAGGACAAGGCTACCGGTAAAGAGCAAAAGATACGCATAGAAGCCAGCAGCGGCCTTAGCCAGGACGAAATAGCCAAGATGAAACGCGAAGCCGAAGCAAATGCCGACGCGGACAAGCAGGCTAAAGAAAAAATAGAAAAACTGAACCACGCCGACCAGTTGATTTTCCAAACAGAAAAACAATTGAAGGAATTTGGCGACAAGGTTTCAGCAGAAAATAAAACCGCTATTGAAGGCGCGTTAAATACACTCCGTACTGCACACACAGCACAGGATATTGCCGCACTTGATGCAGCCACTGCCGAACTGAATAATATTTGGCAGAAAGCCTCTACCGAAATGTATAGCCAGCAGCAGCCTGGCGCTGAAGGACAAGGCCAGCCAAATGCAGGCCACGATGGCCAGCCAAACGGCAATGGCGGCGCACCACATTCTGATGTTACGGATGTTGACTACGAAGAAGTTGACGGCAAGAAATAAGTGTAATTGTTTTTTCATATAGTATAATTTGTTTTAGAGGCGCCCCGGAAACGGGGCGCTTTTTTTGTTTGTCTGAACCATGATTAAGAAGATTAAAAGGATTTTCATGAAAGAAATAATATGGGGATGCATTTTTCCGTTGAACCTTTTGAACGTTTAAAGCATTTACTTACCAGAGATTAACAAATGTACCAGCCCGAAAACATAGAAAACGAGGAATTATATCCGGTGATTGAAGTTGCGGCTCCTGTAAAGAAGCGCGGCAGGGTATGGGAATATTGTTATACAAAAATACTGACACCTATCCTCAACCAGTTTCGCCAGGGTGTTTCTGCTGAGAAACTGGCTTTGGCATTTAGCATTGGTGCGGTCATTGGCTTTTTTCCTATTATTGGCACTACTACTTTTTTATGCACTGTGTTTTCAGTAAAACTGAAATTAAATCTCCCGGTAGTTCAATTGGCCAACCATCTTGTTTTTGTGCCATTCCTCCTGATTTTTATCCCGATGCTAAACCTCGGGGCATATATTTTTCAGCAGCCTGAGCTCAAAAACGCCTCCCAGATAGTGGAAATGTTTAAAGATTCCCCGTGGCATGCCCTCCGTTTCTTTTTATTTGATGTTTTGCGGGCTATAGCAGTATGGGCCGCTATTGCCCCGGTTTTAGGGATCGGACTATATTTTTCCCTGAAGTATATTTTCGGGAAGATGGCGAGAAAAAAATCTAGTTTATAACCTTGCAAAGCCTGAATGCCTGGGCGTATCCTAACAATT
>Ga0302280_1002524_pt1 | contig 13929 bp, 7 predicted proteins | sample III_Fen_E1_1_FD_198771 | JGI IMG/M metagenome (GOLD analysis project Ga0302280, IMG submission 198771) | Peat permafrost microbial communities from Stordalen Mire near Abisko, Sweden - III_Fen_E1_1 | ecosystem: Environmental > Terrestrial > Soil > Wetlands > Permafrost | place: Sweden: Abisko...
TATGGTAGACTGCGTGACCTTGTTTGCGGAATTTCATCCGCACAGTTTATCACACACTCAATCCTCGGCCAAGGAATCGCTTCATCCCCAGGCTTACGCCGGGGGTATTTTCGCGACAATAAAAAAAGGCCAATTATCTTTCGATAACTGGCCTTTTTTTGTAGAAGAATTAAAACTCTTTACTTCTTTGTAATATAACGAACTAAATCGACAACCCTATTGGAATAACCCCATTCATTGTCATACCAGGAGATGATCTTAAAGAAGCGTTTCTCGCCTTTAAGATTATTCTGCACGGTGGCTAAGGAATCATAGATGGAAGAACGTGGATCATGGATGAAATCCGTGGATACCAATTCTTCATTGGTATAACCAAGATAGCCCTTCAAATAGGTCTCCGAGGCTTTTTTCAATAAAGCATCAATTTCTTCGATGGAAGTATCTTTGAGTGAACGGAATGTTAAATCAACAACGGATACGTCCGCGGTTGCGACACGAAAAGACATCCCTGTCAATTTACCTTTGGTGACCGGTAATACTTCTCCGACAGCTTTAGCAGCACCCGTCGATGATGGGATGGTATTGATCGCTGCTGCACGTCCGCCGCGCCAATCTTTTTTGGAAGGACCGTCCACTGTTTTTTGAGTGGCGGTATAGGCATGGATGGTTGTCATTAAACCAGTTTCAATGCCGATGCCTTCTTTAATAAGCACATGCACCAGGGGCGCCAAACAATTAGTCGTGCAGCTGGCATTAGAAATAATGTGGTGGTTCGTGGCATCATATTCATGCTCATTAACACCCATGACAATGGTTTTAACATCACCCTTAGCTGGAGCTGAGATAATGACTTTCTTAGCGCCGGCTTGAATATGACCTGCTGCTTTTTCACTCTCGGTAAAAAGGCCTGTGGATTCAATAACAATATCAACACCCAAAGCCTTCCAAGGAAGCTCGGCTGGGGTCTTGGTGGCAGCCACGCATTTAATTTGATGCCCGTTGACTACGATAATATCCGCCTCGGCCTTGGATGCATCGCTCTTCAAGGTCGAAACCGGATGCTTGAATTTACCTTGAACTGAATCATACTTGATCTGGTAGGCGAAATAATCAGCATCAGTCGAAACATCGACGACGGCCACCACATCAATTTCACTGCCTAAAAGCCCTTGATCGCAAATCGCCTGAAAAACCATGCGACCAATACGTCCAAATCCATTGATACCCACTTTAACTGCCATTGTGTCCTCCTAATTTTGATAATATTGCATCTATTCCAGCTGATTAATGATCTTGGTATAAACTTCTTGGGCAGCACCAACGCGCGGGAAAATAGCGTAGCGGGCTTTGACACGAAGTTTGCTGGAGGTCAAATTAATTTGGATAACATCGACGGTAACATGATTACCGTTAACCGTTGCCAAGATCTCCCCATCCTTGGGGCGTTCATCGGTGATCGTTCCCATAATGGATAAAACCTTATGGGCCGCGGTCATTATTTCTTCCTGTCCTTTGCTGCTCACCCCTTCAAAAGTATCCCTGGTAACGGCATACCCGCCGACGGCGCCAACACCGCCGACAACCAAAAAGACACAGCCATTAGAGAATGCACAGAAAAAAGCTGCCAATAAAACTGGGAAGATTTTAACCGAATATTTCATACTAACCCTTGCCGGGTTTGGCACCATGATTAGCTTTTTTAGAACGCCAATTTAATTTGCCCTTACGTAGTCTTTTGCTCATCTTGATTCCTTCTGTTTTTTTGTTATTATTGACTTTAATTGTACCATTTTATCCATAAAGCCCCAAGGTTTCAAATCTTTTAATTCTTTCTTGGAACTTGACCCCGTAGCTACAGCCACCACCTTCATCCCTGCCCTTTGAGCACATTTGATATCAATCGTCATATCACCCACATACAAAACTTCAGATTTCTCCAATTTAAACCGTTTGGCAATGGCCCACAGCATTTCCGGGGCAGGCTTTGGCTTGGGGGCACGATCCGCGCAAAGAACCATGTCAAAAAGCGGTAAAATCCCCAGCTCTTTTAAAATGATCCGAGTGAATTTTGTCGGACGATTGCTGGCAATGGCGAGTTTATACCCTTGGCCATTTAAAAATCTTAATACTCCCCCAGCACCTGGAAGTAATTTGACCGCACCCTTGGCTCTTAATGCTTTGGTGTGATGCGGCCGGTAAATAGCAATCGCCTGGTCAGCCAATTTCTCCCCAACAAAATGAACCATCAGCTTGCGATCCCCACCGCCGACACTGCGTTTGATATCGGCATGCGTCCGGGGCGCAAACCCCAAGGCATTGAGGGTATAATTAACACTTTGGCTTACGGCTGGATACGCGTTGACCAGTGTACCATCCAAATCAAAAATGACTAATTTAATCATGTTGCTTAAGGGTGGAGGCAAATAAAATGACCAGTCCTGCCACCGCCAAAGATGCTCCAATAACAGCCTTAAAGACCAAGACAACTGCTTGCCATTGCTGTAAAACCAAGGTGATCCCTACCGTTGTTAAAATAAACCCTGCTATAAAAAAAACGATTTTACGCCCACTCATATCGGACACCCCTAGTTGCTCGCCACATTGAGACCCGATTGCTCTACGCTATTCTTGGATTGTGGACGACTTTTCCAGCGACGATGCATCCATCCCCATTCATGAGGATACTTGCGAATATACCCTTCGATGATATTTGTCAATTTCTGAACATTATACTGAATAGTCTCTTCATCAGTTGCTTTTTGTTCCAAATAAAAATGTTTTTCAATAACCAAGCTATGTAGATTGCTATTGCCTTTTCGCAAAGTAAAGATCGGCAAAAACGGCGCTCCGGTACGCATGGCAAAAATCATCGGGCCAGTGGCTGTCCCGGCTTTCTGTCCAAAGAAATCAACATAAACACCAGACTTGCTGCCGGTATTTTGATCGAGCAAAACCACCAGCAATTCTTTATCACGCAAGGCTTTGAGCGACTGAGACACGCAGGCTTCACGAGGATAACTGTGCACCGTCTTTAGCCCCAAACGAGAACGGGATGCTTGAAAATCCTTTTCAATAATCTCATCACGGCTGGGGCGGATAATAGCATTGGTAGGATAACCCATTTGAGCCAAATATAAAAGCATCATCGGAAAATTACCAAAATGAGCCGAGATGCCGATGACACCATGACCTTCTTTTAAAGCCGCCTCCAAATTCTCCTGGGAATCACCTTCAAAACAAAAGGCCTTCTTAATAAGTTCCGGACGGGCCGTAAAAGCTCCTAACTCAATAACACCGCGTCCGGCATTATAAAAACAATCTTTGCAAATTTTGTTTAATTCCACCTGAGATTTTTCTTTACCAAACGCGATCTCAAGGGTATTCATGGCTGATCTGCGCATGCGTCTGAGAATAAAATAAACCGTCGCCAAAAGGCCACCTGATATTGCCTTAATAAAAGGATAAGGCAAAACACGAAAAAGCCAGGAGAAAAAATAATACAGCCAGCGCACAAGAACTCTCTCAATATTCTTCTTTAAATCTTTAAACATACCTATTTTCCGGCAAGAGGACCAATGATACCGTCGATGGTCTTTAATAATTCATTAGGATTGACTGGTTTGGTCAGGTGGGTGACAGCCCCTGCTTCTAGCTCCGCTTGAATATCTTCTTCGGAATCCTTGGCCGTCAAAAAAATAACCGGGGTATCTTTGAGCACCTCATAAGCTTTAATCTTTCTACACAAGTCACGCCCTTTTATACCAGGCATAATGACATCCAAGATGATTAAATCCGGGCGTTCATTAAGGGCCAGCTGCAGTGCCTGCTCCCCATTCTTAGCAGAAACTGCAGAATACCCTGCCTTGGTTAAAATCGGAACAATGATCAAATGCACTCCAGGGTCATCATCAACTAATAAAATTTTCTTGGACATATTCACTCCTTAAATTAAGGCTGCTGCCACTAATATACACAAAAAACACAAGTAAGTAAAAATATCTCCGTATTTTGTATAAAAGGTCTTTTCCTGATTTAAAGGCAATTGCCCCCAAGCCACCCCATCTATAAACGTCTTTTTGCCATGACCGTCGATAACCGTGGCGATGATACGGCCCCAAGGATCAATCAAGGCGCTGACACCCGTATTAGCCGCACGGGCCAAAGAGCGGTGATTTTCCACACAACCAAAAACCGCGGCCTGCAAATGCAAAAATGGCGCCTTGCCATCCTTAAACCAGGCATCATTGGTCATGTTCACAAAAAAATCAGCCCCATCCTTGGCAAAATGACGACGCAAATCGCCCATGGTATCCTCAAAACAAATTAAAACAGCAAAATGTTTTGATGATGAAGCTGTCGTTGAAAATATCTTATACGTCTTGCCCGGAGTAAAATCATCCAACTCAACAAATTTATTAATCCACCCCAAAACCGGCCTTAGAGGCAGGTACTCCCCAAAAGGCACCAAATGAATCTTGTCATAACGACCAAGGAATTGCCCATCACTGCCAATCAAAAACGCAGAATTATAATACGCTTCAGCCTCTTTGGCAACAGAACCGATTAGGATAGGCGTATGAAGGCTCAAGGCCACGGCTTGTATTTCTTCGTTGATCAAGGGATCATCATCGATTTTCCCTGGCAAGGACGTTTCAGGCCAGACGATCAAATCTAATTTTTGATCTTTGAGCTTTTGAGTCAATTGAATGGTCTTGGCAATGATCGATGGCTTTTGTTCTTCATCCCAATCAATAGCTAAAGGGATATTCGGCTGGACAATACCAACCTTCACTACCTGATCAAATTTCTTTTGACCCGTCACCCACCAGCCATAGATCAGTGCCATCGATAAAATTGCGATCACCATCACATTCGCCCTGTGATAAAAGGCTCGGGCCCGCCATGTTTCAAAGATTAAAAGATTAACCAAAATAACCAGGAATGAGACTCCATATACGCCGGTCTTATCGGCAATCTGAATCAGCCAAATATTTTTGTACTGCGAATGCCCCAGCATCACCCAACCAAAACCACTAAAAAGATGAGCCCGGATAAATTCCAAAGCCACCCAGGCCGATGATAAAACTAAGATGCGAGGAATCAATGGAAGACGTTGAAAATAAACAAACAGCATTCCAAAACAAGCAAAATATAAAGCTAAAAAAGCAATCAATAAAATAGCCCCAGGCCATGTGACATAGCCACACCAACTCAAGGTGGCGGCAAAAAATAAAAAACCGCACAAGTACGCCCGCCTGAACGCTCGCCATGAGCCTTGTCCATCAACGACGCATAAAAGAGGCACCAAGGCAAACCAAGCCAGATAAGAGCATTCAATTTTGGGGAAAGATATATCCAAAAGCCATGCGGATATTAAACAGGATAAAAATACCATCCGGGTATTTTAACGGGCGAGCAAGGAATGTCAAACATTCCCTTTTACAGACAAGATCAAAATTTATCCCTACTTTTTAACACCTAAAAACGCAAATAAATCTGTCATCGGTTGCATTTTAATACTAACCGGTACAAAGCCGGTGGCATTTTCAAGTCGAGCCAATTGTGCTGCATCAAGATGAAATTTAATCGCAACGCCATTGCTCTGTGTCTGCAAATGCATCTTGGCAGGAGTGAAGTCAATACCACCTTTGCTTAACGCGGCCACATCCCTTAATGCTTTAATTTGCGGCTCGAGCCTCTGTAAACGTGCATGAGGAGCCTGCGCTAATGAATTCCTTAACGCCACTAATCGATCCCATATAGTAACCATTTTTGCATTTCTATGCGGATTAGCTGGAGCATCCCCTAGATCAACTAAAGTTTCCTCGAGAAGTCTTATCGTAGGCTCCTGTAAATCACCCTCATGGTGGACGACCCTACCTCCGCTTTCAAGAGCATCCAGCCACAATTGCATTAATCCTAAACGTGCGTGAAAGGAACGTTCTCGTTTTACAGCACTTGTTACAGCGCTATTCTCTGCCAATGTCTGCTGCTGTTGGATGCTCGCTTCCTCGGCAGCATGATAAGCTATCTGGGCTTTGTTAAAATCAGCTGTGACTTCTGCAGGCTGTCGATCCCCCAGCATGGCATTGAGGTGATGATAAAAAGCCTGCAGGGTCAAATAATTCTCTTGAGGCAATTGATTGATGCCTTCCCCAATTAATTCTCCTCCTCGATGTTTGATTATCTCTATAAGCTTGCCAAGGGCACTTATCAATTCCCTAGACTTCGCCAAGGAAGTTCTATTCATCCCCATAAAGGCATAATATTTCATGAAGCTGGTCATGATATAGTAAATAGCACCAATTTCCCTGGATGTTAAATCATCACCTTCCGTGAGAATAACTGCATTGACCATATCTAGCGACTGATTTAACAAATCTTTAACTTCTCCCTGAGAGGCTCCTGCCAATTTAAATTTCTCCAGATCAAAAATAGCCTGCATCCGATAGTAAGCGGCACGAAACCACCAACCTTTATTTCTTAAAACCTTTAATCGACTTAAATTACTTTCCGAAGTCAAAGCAATGATCTCCCCATTTAGATTCCTGTCCGTTCTGGAAAGCAAATATCTATACTTAATCAAATAGCTCTGATATTTAAAATAGATGGTGCTCGTTGGGTGAATCCTGGATAAATTCAAAAACTTTTGAACAATTAACAGAACCCTCCCTGCTTCTGTTAAATTCCAAGAATCCACATAAAACGTAAAGATATTTAAAATCGTATCCAAAATAGTCGTGGCATCTACAGAACCCTTGCCATATATAATTTCTAATTCATCGATACGTGTATCCGTAAATCTTTTTTGCTCCGCTTCAGTGACCGGCATAGGTTCGCCTAAGGCAGCAAGTACCGCTGGTTCCTGGACGATCGGAAGACCCGGCAATACCACCATTAACTCAATTTTAATGCGTTCAATATCGCTGTTGGCTGCAATCCAGTCCATCTCATTCTTTCTTCCGGAATCTAAATGTTCCCAAGCATTCGATTTTTTAAATTCATTTAATATCAACTTAAGGCCTTTAAGACGCATATACTCCATAATCAGGGGCCTCTGCTGTTCCAAGGTAAAATCATAACGACTGTCAATAAGATTAAGATTATGAATATTGGTTACCATAAAGAATAATCGCTCTAGATCCCTCCACAACTGACACATCTTTTCCAATGTTGCTGGATTTGTACCCATTTCATGAACTATGTCCGTTAAGGCTTTATTCTCAAGCTTAGTTTTGCCTTGCTTCGATTGATCAAACATTTGTACTTCTAATATCTTGAACGCCAATAAATCGTTGTTTATTTTTTCCTGTAATGCAAGGGCAGACACCTTAAAATAATCCGATGCTGATCTATAATTGAAACGATTTCGCTCCAAGGTGCCCATCAAATCTTCAGCTTGCCACTTCTCCAATAAATTATTCATCAACAATGTTCCTATATATGCTTTCCTATCTTCATAAATCTGATCAACAGTTGTTGCGCCACCGGCTTTCGCCAACATCTCCTGCTGCAGCTCTCCCATCGGATCAGCAGCGAAGGCTTCTGACACCATCACATAAACGATGCCCTGTCTTCTGCTTGGATCCTCCCTAATGAAATCAGCCAGTCCTCTAGTAAAATCTTCTGTTGCTCTATCAGTGATATGCGCGGGTGTTTTTCTCACGACTGGATGAGGAACGCTTGGCTCTGGCTCTCCTACTTGTATTCTTAGAAAAGTGTACGCGTCTGGAGATATGATGGCTCTTCGCGAGGCTGAAGCCTGGACCGTCGCGCCTTGCATGAGCCTTACAATTGAACTTCTGACCACCACATTCACATTTCCAGGTCGAGTCTTGCGCTCTCCAAGAGGAAACATGTCTTCATATATCGTTCTGATTTCTTTGGCATCATCCCGATTTTCTGCTGGGATCTCATTGCCATTAATTACATTAAGCGCAAGGATTTGAAAAGGGGTCACATCTGGATCTCCGCCGGAAATGCCAATAGAATTGATGGGTATGCCTTGGCCTAGAAAATAGATTAATAATTTTTTTAATTCCTTAGGAAAGCTCTTGTTGCCAGTTCCCTTATAATTAGTGATCAGCCCTTCTGGATTCCCTTCAGCGTCCCCATGAATTTTATAATCAATAGGAATTCCTAACCGCAATAAAATCTTAATTGTTTCAAACGGGGTATCGCTTGAGGCTATCATATGAAACCTTTCAAACGCTGGTACGTTCTTTATATCTTCCCATTCCTTTAATTCAAGTTCTTTGACCTCTCCCACTGATGTAATATTTTCCTCTCCTGCTGCATAATGCAATTGCTGATACCTTATGAATCTTCTTCCGCCCTCAGCTTCTCCTATACCTTTGATAACAATATCTTTTCCTAAAGCAATTAAACTTTTCTGGGCGCCATTATCAAAATTAAGATCAAAAAGCATCTTCGGTGTCCCTGAAGCAATTAGATGTTTGGCTAAAAGCCGATGAGCTTCTCCTGGTATTATTCTTGAAAACGGTTTGGCAATGATCGTCAGTATTTTAGGACCGAATCTCGCCTCCAAGCTCGCAAAAAGCGCTTCGGTGGGATAATTCTCATTATTGTCTGACAATGGTTGTAATAAATATTCGAGTTCAGCCCTGCCATCTTGGGTGGACGAAACTACAGCTTTGATACCAGCATTAAGCATGGAAACACGAACACCCTTCCAATCGTTTATCAACCCTACTGAAAGCCCTGCGCCAATTTCATTTACAGTATTGATTAATTCATGCCGCGGCACCTGGGCAATCTTTACTCCTTCGACCATTACCGTGCTGGCATTATCCCTAGGCAGAGCCGTTTGCATCATCTCGTCTCTCATTGGGATCAAGATTCCGGTGGCAGCCACTCGATTCACTGACGGCGGACTTTCTATTTTCTTTAGTTCCAGTTGGATTACTTGATCAGTGGCATTAATAATATCTGTATGAGTTGCCTTCGGAATTACCACTCCATGACCTTCAATCATTGTCCTATTATAGTATTTTAAACTATCCAATACATTGGTTGGGATAAACCTGATTAGTTTCTGGCCTGGGACAGTTTCAGGATTATTATCATCTAGCTCACCCGAAATTGTAAACCAACTACCAACACTATCTAGAAAATAAGGAAATTTAGACTCAAACTCCCTAGCCTGTTCGCCACCAGGAGTAATATCTTTAATGAATCTCTCCAAATTCCAAAAAATAGGTTTTAACGCCGCATACTGCGTATAGACAAAACGATTAAATAACCAGTGCGCTTGGGTTGAGCCGTTGAGCTCTGCTCCTACCGCGACGAAATTCACCTTCTTAAAAAGATCCGGCTTGCCATCTTTGTTCATAAGTACCGCCTTGACAGCGACACTCCCTCCATAAGAAAATGTATTTACCGTCTCTTGATGATTGCCAAATATTCCTGATGTTTCGGTAAAAACCCTTAAAAAATTCTGCGCATTGTTTTCTAGAGAGTCATACGCTGAATATTTATCCACCATGATATTAAATCCGTTCTTTTCGTACGCTTCAAAATGATTAAACAATCGTGATGGTGAATTAAAAGCTCCATGGAGAACCCATACGACAGGTACTGAAGGATCAGGATTAAATTTGCCGATCATATAAAAACCTTTCGGGATAATTTTATCTTGTGCCACCAGAGCATCCACACTCGCAATGGTCGGAATTTTTACACCATCAATAACTTGAACTGAAATATCCGGTTTCTGAGCAACCCAATGGCCTACGCCATGCCCCACGGTTCCTGCTTCTAAAGATGCTGGCATTAATGCAGTCCCTGCTAAAGAGGCAGCCAGGGTGACAGATAATAAAATCTTTTTAGTAAATCCCACATTTATCCCAGACGATTGATGGGTAAAAGTTAAAGCTGAACTATTGAGATTGGTGCTTCCCTCCACCTTAGATTCCATTTCCATGTCAAATCCACCGGAGAAATATTTCCTGGGGATCATCTCTTGAGTTATAGGGTCATTGTCTTCTTTGATGTAATTGTAGACACCTTTTTTGAAGGCTTTGAGATAGCGATGGTAGATCAACTCAATGTCATTCTGAGCCAACGGCGAAGAATCTTTAGTTTTATTAAGATCCTTCTCTACGCTCAGGATGACAGAATTATTATAACCAACTCCAACCACCTTTTTCCTGTCTTCATAAACCCGCGCTAATATGCTGTCTTTGATTTTCTTCTTATACCAAGCGGCTAAGATGAGGCTGTTATAAACCTGACGCAATTGGGCAAAATTCTTATTTTCGTTAACTTCCTTTGTTAATTCAGGGAGAACTATTTCACGAACGATTTGGGAACCTAAAGCATTCACATCATTCTGAGACGCAGCCGAAGCCGTTGACATGGCGGAGCTCAGGATGACAGAATGTTTTTCAAGTGACAAATAATCCTGCTCCAGCATTACTTTTAATTTACTCTCCACCACATACGCTGTCCCTGCCTGGACGTTTTCATAAACAATGGCCTTATCAGGAACAATCCAAACTTTATTGAAGGTATTCACGGGAATATTAGTTGTGCCGTATTTTCGGGCGGCCTCTGCGTAAATACGTTTCCAAAATTTCTTGCCTATCTCTTCTTCGGGATAAATCAAACTCGCGGTGATTTGCTTGAGCATATAATCTTCAGCCAGCAAGTCCCGTCCCATTTCAGTCCGCCCAAAACTTTGCGGGATAATCCTGTCTTTTTCATAAGGGCTTAAATTAACCCATAAATCCTTGTCTGGAATGGTGAGTGAAGATAAAAAATATTTGATTAATTTAGATGCTTCTTGTTTTAGCGCTGGATTATCCGATGAGCTTGATGAGTCGCCCTGATCTAGGATAAATTCAAATTGAAAAGGATTTTCAGGATGAACCTTAATGCCTTTAAGAATGGGCGGATCAAGCGGCGGGCTTAGATGAACCATCACTCCAGGCACTGGGAGATGAAATTCATCAGCCATGGCCATGGGCATTGGCCCTATGACAGCTGTCCATAAAAATGCGGATAACGTTATGGTGACTAATGGAGTCTTAAGCATATATAAATACTTTCCTGTATATAAAGTATTTAGCTTAAAAGCTCCTTTTTCAAGGCCTTGGAGAGGGTTTTAAGATAACGCTTTCTTAAGATTTTATCGTCCATATTATCGAATTAGCTGCAGATTTAAATAAAAATATTTATTAATTTAGAGCGGGAAAGAGAAATTCGTAGGGGCGGACCTTGTGACCGCCCGATGGAACGGGCCGAGACAAGCTCGGCCCCTACGTTTAATTGAGGTAATAATGACTTATGCCCCACAGCATTTTTTGTATTTCTTGCCTGAACCACAGGGGCAAGAATCATTGCGGCCGACCTTATCAGCCATGCGCGGTGCCGACGCAGGAGCAGGCTGTTGGGAGACTTGCGTTTCCTCAAGAACAACTTGCTGGGGTAATGCTGGCGTAGGGATTCCCGCTTGAAATTCCTGATGAACGGCCTGCTGAGGGATGGCGCTAAAGACCGAACGCGGACGAGCCTCCTGGGGCATGGCTTGCAATCTAAAAATCATCGCGGCTACTTCATGATTGATCGACGCGTACATGGACTTAAACATCGAGAAACCTTCCTTCTTGTATTCAACCAACGGATCACGCTGGCCTAAAGCACGAAGGCTGATGCCATCTTTCACCTGGTCCATGCTGTACAAATGCTCTTTCCATTTCGTATCAATGACATGTAAAAGGATCATGCGCTCCATACGACGCATGACTTCTGGCGTCACCTGAATTTCTTTGGCTTCATAGGTTTGAATCAAAACCTTCTCTAACTCTTCCTTGATCTCTTTGCCTTTTAAAGAAAGCCATTGTTCTTTCAATCCATCAATATTAACCGTGAATTTAGACTGCACATCTGTCGCCAGACGATTAAATTGTTCTGCCCCTTCTTCGTTGCTTACTGACAGGGAATATTGATTATCCACGATATCATCGGAAGCCATCAGCACGGCATCTAAAATCACGTCTCTCAAATTTTCTCCCTCGAGAATAGAACGACGCAAGCTGTAAATCACCTCACGCTGCTTGTTCATGACATTGTCGTAATCCAGCAATTGTTTACGTATCTCAAAGTTGTAATTCTCAACCCTCTTCTGGGCCACTTCCAGAGCACCGGAAACCATGCGGGACTCAATAACCTCGCCTTCCTTCATCCCTAATTTATCCATGACGGTCATGATGCTCTCAGAGGCAAATAAACGCATCAAATCATCTTGCAGGGATACATAAAAGCGTGATGAACCAGGATCTCCCTGACGGCCGCAACGACCTCTTAATTGATTATCAATACGGCGCGATTCATGACGCTCGGTACCGATGACGTGCAAACCACCGGAGGTCAACACCTGTTCGCGTTCTTTAGAAACTTGTTCCTTAAATTGGGTGATGAATTTCTTAATCATTTCTTCACGGGCCACATCATCTAGGTCTTTGCTTTTTTCAGCAGCCAGGGCCCGCGCCAGATACTCAGCATTGCCTCCCAAGACAATGTCCGTTCCGCGGCCTGCCATGTTGGTGGCAATCGTGACCCCGTTATAGCGACCAGCCTGAGCAATAATGTGCGCTTCTAACTCATGATACTTGGCATTAAGTACCCTGTGAGGAATGCCCTTCTTTTTAAGAAGACCCCCAATCAGTTCAGATTTTTCAATGGAAATGGTACCCACCAAGACTGGTTGACCTTTGGCGTGACAGGTGGCAATCTCGTCGACAACGGCATTATATTTTTCTTGAGCAGTTTTATAAATGCAATCCGGATAATTAATACGCACCAATTGACGATTGGTAGGGATGACAACCACATCCAAATTATAAATTTGTTTAAATTCATTAGCTTCAGTGTAGGCAGTCCCTGTCATGCCGGCTAATTTGCCGTACATACGAAAATAATTCTGAAAGGTGATGGTGGCCAAGGTTTGATTCTCACGCTCAATCTTGATGCCTTCACGCGCTTCCACCGCCTGATGCAAACCATCTGACCAGCGGCGGCCCGGCATCATACGCCCTGTAAATTCATCAACGATAATGACCTTGCCATCCTTAACGACATAATCAACGTCCCTGACAAAAAATTCCTGGGCACGTAAAGCGCAGATCACATGATGACGGTATTCATTGGTATCTATATCATGTAAATTCTTAACTCCGAACATTTCGGCCGCTTTGTTCTCACCTTCTTCAGAAAGTGAAATGGATTTAGCTTTCTCATCAGCCAAATAATCATAACCTTTATACAAATCTTCACCCTTGTGCTTGGCATCAATTTCCTGAGCCTCGGTGACACGACGACCCTTAAGTTGGCGAGCGATTTGAAAAGCTTTATAATACTTATCCGTACTTTCTTCGGCAGGACCGGAGATGATGAGCGGGGTGCGCGCTTCATCAACGAGAATACTATCCACCTCATCAACTACCGCAAAGGCATGCCCGCGCTGGACCATTTCTTCCTTAAAGGAAACCATGTTGTCGCGTAAATAATCAAAACCAAATTCATTATTCGTCCCGTAGGTGATATCGCAGGCATAAGCCGCCTGACGCTCACGGGGGTTCATGTCATGTTGGATAACACCGACAGACAATCCTAAGAATCTATAAAGGGGCCCCATCCAGTTACAATCACGGTGAGCCAAATAATCGTTGACGGTGACCACGTGGACGCCATCACCCGTCAAAGCATTTAAATAGGTTGGTAAGGTCGCCACGAGGGTTTTACCTTCACCTGTTGTCATTTCCGTAATACCACCGCTATGCAATACCATACCACCGACTAACTGCACATCAAAGTGGCGCATATTCATGAGGCGTCGCCCTGTCTCACGCACGACTGCAAAGGCCTCATTGAGAATTTCATCTAAGACGCCCTGCTTGGATTCAAATA
>Ga0302280_1002530_pt1 | contig 13897 bp, 7 predicted proteins | sample III_Fen_E1_1_FD_198771 | JGI IMG/M metagenome (GOLD analysis project Ga0302280, IMG submission 198771) | Peat permafrost microbial communities from Stordalen Mire near Abisko, Sweden - III_Fen_E1_1 | ecosystem: Environmental > Terrestrial > Soil > Wetlands > Permafrost | place: Sweden: Abisko...
GAGTAAATAATAATATATCCAGTTCTTCTATAAAAGAAAAACCACCCAAGATAAGAGGGATTTTAAATAATATCTCATAATTTTGAAATAAGATAGTTAGTTGAGATAACCGACCATATATTACTGATCCTAAAATAACACACGAAGATAGTAATATAAAAGCAGCAAATCTGTGAATTAAGATTGTTGAGAGATGATGAGAAGCTAATGGTATCGTTCTTACTAAAAATATAAATTCTAATAATAACATTATTTATGTTAAATATTGTTTATTGATTTTTTCTTCTTTACAACTAACAATTACTAATTACCTCCTCCTTTTTGCAAATTAAGCTGAACCTTAACATTTAAAATATAAAACCCCTAAACGAGAAAATACCTCCTTCTATCTTCAATATTCTTTAGAAGATTCAATTTTTTTAATTACTTGATAAATCTTTGCAACTTTATTTAAATTAGTATAACGGTAGTAGAATGCTTTAGACCATAATTTGAATTCTAAAGATTTCATTCCTTTTAATCTACCATTTAAATCTCCAATAATGTTTTGAATAGCTCGTGAATTTTTCGTTTTTAATTGATAAATACCCCTTTCCTCAGAATAAATTAGTTTACCTGGGATATGAAAAATTCGTCTAATAAATTCTAATAATACCGGATCCAATTTTTGAGTAATATTAAATTCTATATAAAAAGTATCTTGGGAACGAATAACACCAAAATAACCTTCTGCTTCAATAAACCCTGTTAGCCAATCGTAAGAAATTATATTTAAAATATCTGAATGAGGGATTAATTTTAAATTCTCTTGAGAGAATGACCCATCTTTTAAAGATGGATTTAAATTTTTTAAAGCAGTAGAAATATAATTCTCAGGGATCGGAGTACTTCTTAAATTATCTATTAGATTTTTTTTCTCTAAAGTAGTTAAATTATTATTTTCAAGAATTGAATAAGCTTCTTTAAATTTAATGTAATTAAATTCTTTAGATGTTAATAAAGGGTATTTATCAAAAATAGGAAATATAATATTAGCTAAGACTTTTCTATCTGTAATACGGAAATTCGCAGTTCGTCTAGATACATTTTTAGTTATAGAACCAAAAGCTAAAAAAGATTTTATTTTATGTAAAACTTGAAGATTATATAAAGACTGAGTTATATCAAATACTAATTTATAAGAATCACCTTGTCTTAATACAGAAAAAGAACCATCCCCATCTGTAAATCCCACTAACCATTGTTCAAACCAGTCATTTTTAGGTTGTTTTACGTTAAGTCTCTGATGAGAAGAAACAATATTTAAAGAAGTAATTTCATTTAAAGTTTTGTTTTCTTCCCAGGCGGATTGTCCCCATGTTGAAAACATTTTTACTGCTGAAGTATTTATAATATTCAACGAGTAGTTTACTGCAAGTAGAGGACTTCTCTGCATCGAGTAAAATTTTATTGCCCGATCTTTACAAATCGGCGACAGCTTACCATTTTTAACTGTCCACCCTGAACCAGCACCATTTTCTACAAAACTACTAGCTAATAATAAAATTAACGCTGGAGGTAATAACCAGAATGAGATATTATTTAATCGAGGGAATCGATTATCTTAAATGTTTCCATTTAAGTTGGACTATGTTTTCATCCTTAAAATAAAGGAGGGTCGCATGTAGTCTCTGAGGATCCTACTAGATATCTTTTATACCTTTGGTTTCCTGCATATTCTCCCCTTGTATTTAAAATTTTTACAAACCCCCTGGGCTACTTATAACAGTAGGGGGGTGTTTGTATTTAAAACTGTAACCTAAAAGTTCTCACTTTATCTACGAGGAATTCCATGCATATAGCGAACTAATTATAAATATAATTACTTATATAAACGGCATTCCCAATTATAATAAATTTTTAAATTAATCATTTATTAGAATTAAACACAATAAAGAACTTCCCGTAGGAATGTTCCCGCTTCTGCGGAAAACTTTCTTTATTAAATTAACAAAGAGCAAAAATTTATTAATATTTATTTAAATGTTCCCAATCCATAATAGTTCTATTCCGATTCATTTTATTTTTTAATAAATCAATTCTATTTTTTCCTTCTAAAGTATAATGTTTATCATCTATTATTATTTTAGCAGCCTCTATCCAGTCTAAACTATCTAAGTATTTAGAACCTCTTAAATTAAATTGTTCTAAATAAATGATAACTAATTTAATGGAATTTAAACTAGTAGCGTTAAGTCTATAATAATTTCTATTTGTAATTAATAATTTAGTAGAAAATAAATTAGCTATTTGATCTAAAATTGTAAAATAACTTTCCTCAGATTTAGGATCTATTAATCGTTGTTCAATCATAAAAGAACAAGCTATCCGTTCTTTTTTACTTGTTTCTAAAGTAGAGTGTCTAATTAAGAAACTTCCATCTCCATCAATAAAACCAGCTAACCAAGAATCAGAATTTAAAGGGTTAGTATTTAAAGGTAATTTATTAAAATTAGTATTATGATTATCATTAAACCAATCTATTAAAGAATATAATTGATGGATTTTTGGTGTTCTCATATTACCATTTAATAAATGAATTACGTTAATTAGTCCTTTTAAAGGAGATATAGTTAATACACAAGCATTTTCTTTTAATTTAATTCTAATAAATCCATACCCTAAGGATTCTAATAATTTATCAGCTAAAGGTTTATCTTTTAAATGAAAAGTTATACAAAATCTAGGGTTATGTTTTTTAGTAGCGTTAACATTAGAGATCCAAATATGCCCATCAGCTTCAAACAATCCTGTTAAATAAGAATTAAAGTTTTTATCAGATGGGGGGGTATTAATTTTATCGTTATTGTCTTTTTCAGTTAATTTATACATCATTGATTCATGAAAATATGGGGATACTAAATCTTTAAATTTAGGCATAGATTTGGTAGTAATGTAAATTCTATATAGATCTTTACTATGTGTATTAATAGTACAATCTAAATCAAAAGTATCTTTAAGTACTTTTATTAAAAATAAATTCTCATCTTTAGTAAAAGATTGAGTATTTAATCTAAATCCAGTACCTGTTTTATTACCATCATCCATAGCCCAATAAGCTAAAGATCTAGCGGTTAAGAGTTCTCCTAAGTTTACAGGAATAATTTTATTTCCATTAAGATAAAAAAGATCATAATAATAATTAAACACGGGGGAAGATAAAGTACTAAACTTTATTCTTGAGTATGATTTATTAACACGTTTATCAAATCTACTGGAAGATTTAGGTTCAGTTTTACAATAATCTTTAAATAAATCATAAAGATGTAATAAATAACTACTGTGAACTTCACCTTGTTCAAATAAGAATCTAGTATTTTTACTAGAAGCTCTTGATGCGTGAATATCACCCAATAATAATCCTATTAATATTTCACTCGTTGAAGAAGGTAAATTATCAATTCCATCAGTAATATATTTCATATTACGAGATTTTTTAATAACAGAAGAAACCTTATTATCATTGATTAATTTATCATCTGAAGAATTATTACTTTGAAATAATCTTACCGGTAAAAGATTATCATCAATCATACTAGCAATAAACCATAAATTTAAATTTAAAATTTTAGCTAAATATGAGATGATTTGAACAAACATAATTAAAAAATTATATAAGAAGACTTGAACTATATAAAACATTAATTGATTATAAAAATCAATGATTACATCAAAAGATCGTAATAAACAATCTTGGGGAGAGAACTGCCAAGGTTTCGCAGTTCCGCTATTACTTGTAGGTAATAAATTTAAGAAAAAAGTTGATAACATAATAAAAAAAAAGAATTTCGTACAAAAAAATAAATTTAATAATTTATTATGTTTCAACGGTAATAGCCTCTTCTCCCTCGAACAAGCCTCTTCAGGCCTTCCCCCCGTATCTCCTTCAAACAATCCTGCTAAATAAGAATTTAATTGATTATCTGGCTTAGAATTTTGGGGATCTTGATCAAAAGATTTACTGAAAACAGATTTATTTTTTGATGAAGAAAAGAACATTCTTTTTAAAATATTAAATTTTATTAAAGATTTAAAATAAACTCCGTAATTTAAAAAAGCTTTATTTTGTTGTTTTTTTTTGCCATATCCACGGCACCAATCATTACTGGCACTAAAAAATTACCAAATCCACCAATTAAAGCTGGCCAAACTCTACAAGTCTATACATTTTATTCCCTTCTGTATAGCTTTACATTAATGTTAAGGGTAGAATTAATATCTTTCCCGAGTTTCGACTGTACATTAAGCACCATTTCAGGCACCCAAAAGTGACCCAGTCTGTAGCGATGTTTGTAACCACCGACGGTCTTCTGCCAGGTAGCCATTGACCGTTTTCACTTTCATAGCTCTATGGGCTGTCACCCATGTATATTAGTATTCCACCATTTGCTAAAGGATTTCTCCCTTAACAAACCCCTTTAATCTCAGGGGTTTTGCTTCCTTTACAAAGTTATTGCCGGTATGGTTACTTCTCCTTCGGGCCTCCTTTCGGAGGTATTTAATTGAAGTATAACTAATTAACTATATCTAGGAATGTATTAATAGTCCTCACGAATTCACCTAGACATTTTGCACAAAATTTTATGCAATTTTATTTATTAAGAAGTGGAGAATTCCCAATAAAGTCTCAATAAAAATGAAATAATTAAGCTTTATTTACTTCCCATCTTTTTTTACATAAAGTGTTATTCTTCATATGGCTTCTTAAAGTTCCTAAATCACAGCTTCCTTCGATCTCTTTAATATATAAAGCTACTTGTCTTAAACTATAAAATCTTTGTTCAGTATTTTGAACTCGATCTTTTAATATAAGCAATTGACTTCTTTGAGGTTTTTTAGGATTTATTCGATCTTTCAATTGAATTAATTCCTCTAAACTTAAGAGATTATCTAAATCTGAATTCTCAAAAATTGAAGTTGAAAGTGAAAAATAATCATATAATTTGGCATTTAAATTATCTAAAAGATTATCTAAAGTATTATGATGAATATTAAAATCATTGTATAAAGAAGTTTTTGAACTAAAAACATAAAGAACTCTAGATAAATCCTCCCCATAAATAAATATAGGAACTGCAGTATCTCTATTACTAATATTAATAAAAGGTAATATAGATTCTAAAGGTTCCGGAGGTAAATACACAGATTTTTGTGAATTTAAACCACTATTTAATTCATTAATATAGTAGGCTTCTAAAATTTTTATGTCTCGCATAGTGAACTTCTGATTATCCAAATAAATAAGAGTTAATTGGATATTTTCAAACCCATAGTCAGCCAAAAATTGAACACCTCTTCTAAAATCTAAAAACAAATATTTTTTTTCAAAATAACTTAGTACTCTTTCAACACTATTTGAAGAAGATCCTACTAAACAAACTCCTGTTGGGATATAAGTCCAAATGTAAACAACTCTATTACCTTTACATATTTCTTTAATTAATTTTCTATTATTAAAAGGATCTTTAACAATTTCATAATTTAAAGGGTAATTTGAAGGTAATGATAGCCGGTTATTTTTATTCTTAGCCCAAGAAGCGCCAAAAGGACTTCTTTCTATCCCGTTATCTTTTATCCATGAAGCTTCATACGCGGGTTTTCCTCTTCCTTTGTATAAATCTCCATAAGATCTAGATTCGGCAGAACTAAGAGTTTTTCTGAGAGAATCTGGAGATTCGCTTTTAGAATTTTTTCCTTGAGAGCGACAAGAAGTACTAAAAAATCTTTTTGATGCTATTATATTTGATCTTAAACTATTCGAATGTTTCAAGAATTTATTGGTCTCACTATGTGAGGACTGAAGTTCTACGAAGATAAGCGATAATAAGATTAACATGCTTAGTATTTTAAATAAGAAGATAAAACCAATTTCATAAACCATGTCAAAATAAACAATATATCTTTACGGTAATTGAATTATTGAAAATATCTTTTTTTCTTAATTCAATTTTTCATTAACTCTCGTTAATGGTTGGACTATATCTTTACCCTTAAATTACTAAAAATTTTAATAATAATTTAATAAGGTATTTCACGTGTAGTCTCTGAGGATCCTACTAAATAAAAGTGTTTAATGCTTAAATTTAAGCCCTTATATTTTTGGTTTCCTGCTGATTGCCTAATCATTTAAATTGTGACTGTATTCTGCCGCTTTTCATTTAAGAAAACATGCAGTACTAGTTTTAAATGCTTTTAAGGTGTTCCAGCAAATAGTGAAAAGAAAGTAATATATTACTATACTACCCGGCCATGCCTAATCATTAATTCATTATTTACCGTTTGTAATAGTATGTAAATTTACAAACGTTTATAATGACTGAATAATGTTTATATGTTACTCTCCCTAGAGCAATGTTTAACAACTATTTCCTCCCTTTTTCCTTTTTAATTACTCCAAACGAGGAGTTTAAAAAAGAAATGGGCTACCCACCCTCCCACCATATGGTGGTACTTCGCCCGTGGATAAAATTGTTTCCATCAGTCTAAAGAATCAATGTATTATTTAATATTAGGATTCAGATAAGTAAATTTCCATTTACCTCGATAATACCCAGATTTAGTACCATTTAAATACTCTCTAATAACTTGTCGATCTCCTTTTAATTCCTTAGCTAAAGAAGTTAATGACAAAAATGTTTTATTAAGACTCGAGGTATCTTTAAATTCAGCTAAAATAGCTTTAGCTGCAGGAGGTTTAATTTGATAATTCCCCCTTTTTTCTTTAACAAAAGCCTTAATTTCATCTAAAGTTAATAATTTAATATTAGAACTTTTTTCAATTTGATCTAAAGAAAAGAAAAAGAAATCTAAATATACTAATCCAGAATCTAAACAATCATTTAAAGATTTATGATGAATATTTATTGAATTATACATATGTTGTTTAGAATCAAAAATAAACAATAGAGTAAAATCATTAGAATCATATACGAAAATTGGAGTACCTCTTTGTTCTCGTAATTTTCCCCGTATTTCAAGACTCATTGGTGTATGATACCCAGAACTACTAGCTACTAAATCTACATTTAAGTTTGGATTTAAGGTATCAAGAAAATGTTGCTCTAATTTTACCAATTCTTCTAAACTAGTTGAATAATCTACTATATAAATAGTTAAATTTATATCAGCAAAACCATCTTTATTAAGATAACTAAGAACTCTTCGAGCTTTAGTTTTAAGAATTGAAGGCATAAAATAAGAACTTATACGATTATATAAATTAATAGAATGCCCTACATAGAGGTTATTACCATCTAATGATTTCCATATGTATATACCTTTTTGTTTTTTAGTAAATTTTAGTATAGTATCTCTATTATTATAAGGATCTTTTACTTCAATTTTTGTAAAATTAAAATTTGAGTTAAATTCATTTTTTTTATTGTTATCGTTATCTATATTTTTATTGTCATTGTTATCTGTATTTTTCTCGTTACCCGTATTCTTATCATTATATATATTAATATAAGTATGATATTTTTTTATTCCTAATATTGATAATGTATTAAACATATGCATATTGTTAACCAAGAAGAAAAGTTGGGTCGGCCTAGGACCCTTGCGAGTCCCGCCTCCCACCAAACCGTACGTGATAGTTTCCCATCATACGGCTTTCCATCCTAAACATGAATTAACTAAGGGGGTTTTTGGGGGGGGGATTTTATGATTCTGAGGAATCCCTACTTATTCCTTCTTGCTACCGAAGTATTCTGTCGATAACAGTCTAGGTTTAAGTTCATGCTCCGAATTTATTGAACTATTCAGATAACTCGTGAAGTTCTCCTCTCTACTTGTGGTAGTCATATCTGCGATCACTTTCCAGTCCTTCACGTTTGTGTCTACCTCCAACTTCGTTATTACTAATTTCTGTTTTGTGGCAGCCGCTCTTCTGAAGTCCGATATTTCAGCGGCGGTTAGCGTTCCGTTGTGATATCTTTCATGGTGGTCTCTACAGATTGGTATCTGCTTTCGGTTGATGGCCATCATTTGTCGAGTTAAGAAGTCTTTGCCTATTGAGCTAGGGTTTCTCAGGTCTCCCCCGTAGGGGGGGACCCGCCCCCAAAGGGGGCAGGTCTCGTATTTTTCTCACGTGGTGCATTTCTACGTTTTGATCCGTCCCACATATTATACATTTCTTGAATAGGTTAGTCTTAGTGAATTTGTTATTCCAAACCTCTTCCAGTCTGACGAATGGGCTGACATTGCTTCCGATATCTTTGATATGTTGGCGGGCGTAGCTGGACGGTCTTTCCAGACTTATTCGTCTGGTCTCTCCATCTTTTCCTACTAGGTCACACCCCAGGTCTTTACCAAACTTATGGTAGGCCTGTCTCATCGCTTTCATTTTGAATTTTCTCATAAGTGTCATACAGCAACTTTCCTCAATTAGCCACATTACGTGAGCTACTTGGTTCGTGTTATTCACGAACTTGTAGTAGTTGAATATTCCTCTTATCACGGAGTTAAAGTATCTGAGTATATCTGCGTGGTCCAGTTGTATTAGGCTACCTTGGAAGGTCCCTCTATAGATCAGTTGATCGTGGGTTCCCGGGGCTACTCTCTTACGTATCACTCTTCGGCTTTCAAGTTTCTTGATTACCTTGTCGTGGTCCATGAAGATTCTTACTCTGGTTTTCTTTCTTCGGGTGATCGTTCTACCACTGTTGGGCTCCGTTAGGGTTTCTATCGGTTTCTCCATCCCATCTATGTAGGGACTCATGATCTTGTATCCGAGGAATTCTATTGGTTGGGCACTGAATTTGGTGATTTTGGTCTTGGATTCATTTAGGGTTAGTCCCATTGTTGTAAGGAATTCTTTGAGGTCGTCCATGATTTGGAGCGTGATCTCGTGGCTTCCTTCCACTCCAATAACGAAGTCGTCGGCGTATCGTATGTAGTGGACTCTTCTGAAAGAGTCATCATGCGATAGGCTTGGGATCTTCATTAGGGCAGCAATGTTTTGTTTGTATTCAGTTTCATTCGTGACGTGAAGACCCGTTCTTCTCATGTATTTAAGACGGTTCTGTATTTTAGAGTATTCTTTGTTAGGTGGTCGCTTTCGTCCGACTTCGAACTTGGCTTTCAGCTCTAACATGAATAGATCTAATTTGTGGAAGTATATATTACATAGTAGCGGACTTAGTATAGATCCTTGCGGGGTCCCTATTACTAGATTATCGGTCAGTTTTCCCTTCTCGATAAATCCTGCCTTGAGCCCTGAATATATTACTTTGAGGGTTTTGTCACATTTAATATCGTCTCGGATTATGTCCATTAGTTTTTCATGGGGTATACTGTCGAATGCTTTTGAGAAGTCGGCTTCAATTACGTATTTAACGCTTTGGAACTGGGCGTCCAGTTGTTTAATGGCGGTGTGGGTTCCTCTTTTCGGTCTGAATCCGTGTGAACAGTCCAGGAACTTCTCCTCGTAGACTTGGTTAAGTATCAATTGGATTGCCTTTTGAACTACCTTGTCTCTCGGTGAAGCTATCGTTAAAGGTCTCGTCTCCTTCTTCCCCGGTTTAGGGATTTGTATTCTTCGGGCCGGGGGGAAGGTGAATTTGCCGCTTTTCAGCAATGTTTGAACTTTCTCGATAAATCGCGTATTGATTCCGTCCAACGTACTTTCGTCCGTTCCGGGTGTCATATTTCCGGGTTTACTTTTGATTAGTTCGTATGCTGTGATTAAATTTAGTGTACTAGCGATGCTCTTCATATCTGGTGATATTTTCCTTATTTCCTTTAGTTCCGGTGCTTTCTCTACTTCGCTGCCACGATACGTCGTTAGACCGGCTTTTGAAGAATAGTGTCTAGCTCCAGTGTTTAAGACTGTCGCCCTTCCTCTCTCGAGTACTACGGCGACTCCGTTGCCAGCCTTTATTCGGCATGTAGGTTCCATTGCTGGACCCCGTAGGCAATCCCATAGTTCCTGATAGTGGCTTATCTCGTTTAGGCCCTTGCACACCTTGTTTTCACTCTGCGTGATGATCCGCGATGATGTTTTCTCCTCATACTCACTAACGATATTAAGCATGCTCTTCGCGCGACACCCCTTATCATAGATTGGGTGAGGGACCTCATAATGTCGATCGATGTGTATCAAGTTTGTTAACCTAGCCAATGCGAGAGGTATCTGGAATAAGCAATCTAGTGGTTCTATGCCACCACCAATCTTATTCGTTACATTCAGCTTAGCCGTTTGGGTTTCCCCGTAGAGTTTGGCTCTACCGGCCTGAATGTGATTTACCCACAGGAGATTTTGTGGGGTCCCTGTATTAGGGGACGGCCAGCTGATCAAGCCCAATGGCGCACTCATTATAAAAGCATGAGCAGTTACGATTACATTATATAATTGATGGTCACCTTGTAAATATTGTATTCCTGGCCCTGCTAATTCTAATCTAATTAACATAGAAAATGCAGTACCAATCATACCTGAAAATAATGCAAAAATTAAATATAGAATAGGGGTCAGCTTACCAATGATACTGCCCTCAGAACCGTACGTGATAGTTTCCCATCATACGGCTCGCCAAGAGTAAGCTCTAATACATATATGGATTAATACTTATAGTTACCTTTTTACCTTTGTGGGGTGTTGTCCTTTCGGACGGGGTGTTCTGTTGTTTATTTGTGCTGACTACTTTAGGTTGTTTCGAAGTATTCTTTGGATCTTTCGGACCAAAAGTAATCAGTCCCTTAGGATTGTTCTCCGAGTATCCTTTAATTGTGCTCATTTCATATCCAAAAAGTTCGCCCTTGTGATATAAGTTATGGTGGTAACTACAAAGAGGTATTTGTTTTCTTAAGAAACCACCTTCTCTCTCTTCAAAGGTACTAGTTCCAGTCCGAATTTTCATTCTTACATCCTTAACCGCTCTGATGTGATGCATCTGAACTTTGTTAGTCGTCCCGCAGATCAGGCATTCTTTGAATATGTTAGTTTCAGTAAGTCTACCGAACCATGATTTCGTTATCTCCTTCAGTGGAGGCAGAAGTGACATTCCGTGGTTGAACTTGTGTATAACTGCCAGTGATTTTTGATACTTTAGTTTCATGTATGTTTCGGGGTCCTTTAGGAAAGTTCCAAATTTCTTGAATACTTGTCGGGAGGATTTCAGTTTGTATTTCCGAGCAAGAGTTTTGGCACAACTGTGTCTCAGTAGCCATATGATGTCTTTACATCTGGTTCGGTTGGAAGCAAATGTATAGTAACTTTCTATACCGTTGATTCTAGCATTGTAGAATTGCAGAATAGTCGCATGGTCGAGATTAACTAATGCCGTAAGAGGCGATGCTACTACTTTGTTGTGACTGTCACGTTTGGCTATTCCGGCCTTGATCAATTTCTTGATTAGTTCGGGAATAGGAGCATTAATTCTTGCTCTAATGTTAGCTCTCATTGTAATAGGATTACCCTTAGAGGTTTTAGTTTTCATTCGGTAACCTACAAGTTTAAGTTTGTTGATATTTGCACCGAGGAAGTTAAAGCCCTCGGTTCCATGTGTTATTATAGTTTTTTCCTCATTTAGCTCTAAGCCACAGGTTGCGTCTAGGAATTCTTTAACTTTAGTTTTTATGTGAGAAGTGTCTGATTTGGGACCTTCGGTAAGGATTACAAAGTCATCGGCATATCGGACATACAGCATTCTTCGGAAGTTTGGATCTTGAGGATCCATTCTAGGCGTTAAAGTCATTTGTCTTAAGGCTTCGGCTTTTCCTACCTCGTTCGTTGATTTGTATCGAGCACTCCAGAATTTGTTATAGGCAGGGTTTGTTCTTCGTCTTCCACCTTTGTGATACGAGGGTATCAGTTCTTTCATCATAAATTTATCGAATTGATGAAGTACGATGTTTGATAGTAGGGGGCTTAGAACACTTCCTTGAGGAGTTCCGATGTCGGGTTTAGTGATTCGGTTGGTCTCTGGATCAAGGTATCCTGCTTTAAGTGATTTTCTCACTATTGTAAGGAATTTGTCACATTTAATTCTTTCACGTAAGCATCTCATCACAACGTCATGAGGAATACGGTCAAAACATTTGGAGATGTCTCCTTGTATTACCCAGGTGTAATGATGGGCTCTAAAGTATAGTTGTTTAAGGGCACTATGGGTAGATCTAAAAGGTCTAAATCCATGTGAACAATCGAGGAATTCCGGTTCAAAAATTGCTTCGAGTATGACTGTCAAGGCTTTTTGGATAATCTTCTCACGAGGGTTACCTACGCCAAGCGGTCGCTTTTCAGCTTTTCCTGGTTTAGGAATCAGTACTCTACGAGCAGGTTTGAATTGGAAGGCTCCTGATTTGAGTTCCAGTGCAGTCTTTTCGAACCATTTAAAGTTGATCCCGTCTAGTGTTTGGTTAGTCAGGCCACGGCTCATATTACCGGGTTTACTTTTTATGAGTATGTAACAGCTTTGTAGGAAATGTGGATCGCCCAATATGTGGATAATTCCATTATAAAGGTCTTTAGGGTCCTTATATGTATCTAATTGAGTCTGAACCAGCGTACGTAGATTCTCATTGCTGATCGTTTTCCGAGACCCTGGTGAGTCAATTAGGTCTTGCTCTCTGTTCCCCTTCGCTTTGGTATCACTTCCTTTCGGTCGTGGGCTACTACGGGAACTCTGTCTGCGCGTTATGGATTTTGGTCCATTAGAGGCGCTTTGATCCGATGGTTCCGAATTAATGCCGTTTTCGTCTTTAGGATTTGGTCCTGAAGATGAGGTATTTCCTGGTTTAGATTCTTGCGCATGTGTGTCTGTAACACTCTCCTCACTGGGGTGACTAGTGGCTTCGGGGCTACTCCAACCGTCGGTACTTCCGATCGGAGATTTTAATTTGCCACTTACTACCCGCGATATTCGGCTTAGGAGTAGAAGCATGATTGATAGCAGTCCATACGTCGTTCTCTCGAACTCAAGTTTCTTAGCGTAATCTTGCCAGGGCTCCCTGAAAAGTATGTCAAATCCGGGCCGTCGGACACCGTACTTTCTTGGACCATCTGCTATAACGCGACTGGGGTTATTAGCACCCAGAAGGCCGATGGAACGGGATAAACATTGTATAATAATTATACAGCCTCTGATGTTAAGAAGTATATACCTTTTTATACTTAGAGCACATAATTCGACTCGCACCGCGCACGTACCTATATCTTTAGCATTTGTTGAAAAAAGCCATCGTACCATATTTTTTATGTGTTAAAATCCTTTATTTATTAAATATTTTAATTAAATTTTTAAAAGACCATTTTAAAGAAAAAGATAATGTATTAAAAATCTATTTTTATATTTTATACTTATATTCTAACTAAATAATAATTTTTATATTTATAATTTAACTAAACTATAATCTTTATACACTATTATATAAAATAATTATATATATAAAAATAGACTTGAACAATATGAGCTTTAATTACCTTAATATAAATGATCTTTATAAGATTGAATATATAATTAATGATATATTATTATAATTAATAAAAAGTGATCAAGATTTTTATTATTTTTATTAAAATATTTTTATACTAAAATATTTGTAAACGGGGAAAAATAAAAAAGTAATTTATGATAAGAAAAAAAAAATCCTAAAAGGCTAAATCTTAAACTTATATTATATTTATAGGATAAAGGGTTTAAAAACATATTAGCAGTTTTAAAAGAACTGTATTTTATCCAGTTAAGCTAAATGAATTTTAGTAAAATTTAGTCTACCCCACCGCAGGGTGGGGTGGAGCCCGGCCTCTCGGCCGGAGTCTAGGCCCCCGGGGGGGGCCTGGACCCCTTTTTCTTTAAAAGAAAAAGGAGTCTAGGCTTTTTTTTAAAAAAAAGGCCTGGACCCCCGTTTTTTTAAA